>Ga0310690_10005562_pt1 | contig 17018 bp, 13 predicted proteins | sample AusTroGonzalo_MG_2_FD_207661 | JGI IMG/M metagenome (GOLD analysis project Ga0310690, IMG submission 207661) | Bovine rumen microbial communities from tropical cattle in Woodstock, Queensland, Australia - Gonzalo_04 (v2) (version 2) | ecosystem: Host-associated > Mammals > Digestive system >...
CAAATAAAGATTTCATTTCTAAATGATTATATTCATTCTTATAAAAATTTAAGAAATCATAAATTACATATCCTCTTTCAGCTTTGTCCCAACTGATGAGATAAGCCCGATTATCTTCTAGGAAATGATCTAATGATAAGTTATTATGTAATAGTACTGTTCTTTCTTTATTATTGTTCTTTTTTTCTTCATACCATGAGTCAAGAGAATTTTTAGAAAAAGTTAAAAGATGATAAATTTGACTAATATTTCGAATTAACAAGTATTCTGCCGGAGACATATATACTTTATTTTCTATATAGTCTTGTAGGTTATGATAATACGTATTTAGAGAATTTATATTTTTCATATTTGTTTCGTATACTTCTTTTATACGATCTAGATTGATATCTTCATAAATGGTTGTCTTTATATGTAATAGACTTAGTATATACACTAAGTCTATTGCTTTATCTTCTATACTCTCTGGTTTTTCTTCAATATATCTATAAACTTCTTGAGTATCCGTACTATTATTTTCTTTTGGTAAATAATTATAGAAATTTCTACTAGCTAAATAATCATATATTAAAGAGGTGTTACTCTTTTTTAATTTTACTACATATTTATGAGAATTCGACTCTACTACTTTTGTATTTTTCTTATAGCTAATCTTTTTAGAACAATTGTTATTCATTTCTCGTTGGTAATATGATTTTAGTTCCTATTGTCAGATTAGCTAGATCATTGTACATTTCTAATTCTTCTTTTGTAGTTTTATATTTTTCAATTAGAGAAGGAATTGTCTCTTCCTGACGTAAAATATATACAGAATAGGTAGCAAATGTTTCATCACTATCTTTGAATGATGAAAACAAAGACCCTACTGCTGATTGTTTTTCTTGAAGAGAGTCTTCTATGGTTTCTTCCTCTTTTTCTTCATGATAGTCTCCATCACATTCTCTTTCTATTTTTTCACATATATCAGGTTCAGTTATTTCATTTAAATCATCCAAATCATCTAGTTTTATTTCCTCATCGATAGCTCCCTTTAGAGCTGGTTCTTCTAAATCTTCTATTTGTATGTCTTCTACTCCTTCTATTTTTACGTCGATATGACAAATCATTGTATCATCGTTTTCTATTTCATAATAGAAGTCATCAATATCAATTGTTGCGGTGGTCAAGTCCAATTTCTCATTTAAAAGAATTTCTGTTGGAACCTCAAATTTAAACTCCTCTTCTAATCTTGATGCTTCTGTTAATTTATAGGTACCATAGACAATAAAATCTCCTTTGATGTTACTCTGATCAATAAATTTTAACGTATTGTCTAATGATATTGCAGTTATTTCTCCTATCATAGAAGGAAAATCTAGTTTCTTTTCAAAAGATATTATTTTTTTCATTATAAGCCTCCTAAACAATGATATGAAAAAAGGAGTATTTTTATACTCCTTTTATTATGATTTTATGTTAATGATAATTCTTTTACTTTGAAGATATCTTGATATATTTGTTTGTAATTTGTGATCAAAATGAATTCAATTTCTTTTTTTACTTCTTCTGGGATTTCTTCTAAATCTTTTTCATTTTCCTTTGGAATAAATATTTTTTTTACTCCCGCTCGCTTTGCACCAATTACTTTTTCTTTTAGACCACCTATTGCTAATACCCTTCCTTGTAAAGTAATTTCTCCCGTCATTGCTAAGTCAATAGAAACAGGCATATTTTTTAAGAGACTAATAATAGCGGTTGTAATGGTAACTCCAGCAGATGGTCCATCTTTTGGCACGGCACCTTCTGGAACATGGATATGAATATCCTTATCTTCTAATGATTTCGAATTTAATCCAAATTTTCTTTGATTAGCTTTTATATAGCTTAGTGCAATTCGACAAGATTCTTTCATAACCTCTCCTAAAGTTCCTGTCAAAATAATATCTCCTTTTCCACTATAACTCGTAACTTCTATTGGTAAGATATCTCCTCCAAAAGTAGTATATGCCAATCCATTTACTACTCCTGATTCACTTTTTTTAGAAATGGTAGTTGGTAAATACTTTTTCTTACCTAAAAAGTCTTCTAAGTTTTTCTCATCAATTTTATAATATACAATGTTTTGATTTAAAAGTAATTGCTTCACTATTTTTCTTAATAAAGTAGCAATCGTTCTTTCTAATTCTCTAACTCCTGCTTCTTTTGTATAATCTCTAATTATTGATAAAATTGCTGCTTCTGTTATTTCCACTTGCAAAGAAGTCAATCCATGTTCCTCTAATTGCTTTGGAATAAGGTGATTTTTCGCAATATCAAGTTTTTCATATTCTGTATAACTAGATATATTAATAATTTCTAAACGATCTTTTAATTCATAAGGGATTTGTTCAATATAATTGGCAGTTGCGATAAATAATACCTTTGATAAATCAAAGTCTTCTTCAATATAATGATCTGAAAATTTATTGTTTTGCTCAGGATCTAGAACTTCTAATAAAGAGCTAGCGGGATCTCCTTTGATATCTTTCGTCATTTTATCAATCTCATCAATTATGAAAACTGGATTCATACTGCCTGCTTTTCTAATTCCTTGAATAATTCTTCCAGGAGAGGAACCAATATAAGTTCTTCTGTGTCCTATAATTTCTGCCTCATCGTTGATTCCACCTACACTTATTTTTGCAACTTTTCTTCCTAAGCTTTTGGCAATACTAATTGCAAGAGAAGTCTTACCAACACCCGGAGGTCCAACTAAGCAAATAATAGGGCTTCTTAAATTGTTAGTATTTTGTTTTACAGCAAGATATTCTATAATTCTTTCTTTTACTTCTTCTAATGCAAAATGAGAGGAATCTAAAATGTTTTTTACAGTTGATAAATCATCATTATCTTTTGTATAACGGCCCCATGGTAAATTTAGGATCCAATCCAAATAATCTCTTATCATTCCTAATTCAGGAGAATTACTATTAATAGATTCATATCGTCCTATTTCTCTTCGAATCTTTTCTTTTACTGTGATAGGACACTTTAATTTATCACATTTTCTATTTAATTGAATCACTTCATCAGCTTTGCTATTTGCCTCTCCTAGTTCAATTTGCATAGCTTTTATTTTTTCTTTTAAGAAGTATTCCTTTTGTGCCTCACTTAATTCTTTTTCTACAGAAGACTCAATTTTTCTTTCTAATTCCACAAATTTCAAATCTTCATCCATATCATGAATTAATAATTTGCATCTTTCAATAGGATCCATTGTGGTGATATATTTCTTTTTATGTTTATAATCCACAGATAAAAAGCAAGCAATCAAATCACAAAGATCATTTAAGTTGCTAACATTATTTAATTGTCCTAAAACCGCATTCCCCATATAAGGAACTTTATCAATGTATCGTTGTAAAGCTTTAATTAGAATATTATAATAGTTGGAATCTTCTTGTGTTGTTTTGATTTCAAGTTCATTGTAATTTGCATAGTATAAATTGTCATTTTCAATATAATTGGTTATTTCAACACGACTTAATCCTTCCATGACAATTCTCGTCTTACCATTTGGAATATTCATCTTTAATTTTAATTTTGCCAATACTCCATAATTTGGTAATGAGGTAATATCTATGTTATCATCGTCTGTTATAGGATTAACTATAAGCATTAAATCATCATTTATTTTGTCAACCATATTCATTAGAGGTTTATCTATTGTATTATCATATTCAATTCTTACTTCATTATTTGGAAAGATAACCATATCATCTATTACTAACACGAGCAATTTTTTGTTTTCCATGGTAGTACACCTCCAAATTTCATAATTGTTTATTATTATATAGTAAATTAAAAATTTTTCAATCCATGAATTAAAAATTTTTGAATTTTATAAAAAAAGAAAGCGAATAATCGCTTACTTATTTAATTCTTTTAATAAATCTACAGTCCTACGAATTTCTAAATCATATTGAATCATTTCAATACCACCGAATTGAGATAGGAATTGTTCTTTTGTCATTTGATATTTCTTAGCAAGTTCCTCTGCTTCTTTTTCAGCTTCTTCTTTTGTTACCTTGATTTTTTCTTGGTTCATAATTTCTTCTAGCATTAAACGATACAATACATTTGTATGAGCATCTTCACGGAATCTTTCTCTTAAGTCATTTTCACTACTATTAGTAAATTTATAATACATAGCAGGTGAAATACCTTGCATTTGCATTTGTTGTTCAAATCTTTTTATCAAACGATCAAGCTCTTCTGTAACCATTGCTTCAGGAATGTCTACTTCTACATTTTTAGCAACTTCTGCTAAAATAGCATCAATATATTTATTTTCTGCATCGACTTCTTTTTGAGCTTGTATAGATTTTTTAAGTTCTTCTTTTAATGCCTTTTCAGAATTTACTCCTTCCATATCTAAATCTTGGAAGAAATCTTCATCTAATTCTCTTGCTTTTTTCTCTTTAATTTCGTTTACTTTTACTTTGAAAACGACTTTTGCTCCAGCAAGTTCTTTCTTTCCATAATCTTCAGGAAAGACAAGATTTAAATCTTTTTCCTCTCCTACTTTCATTCCAATTACTTGTTCTTCAAAACCCGGAATAAATGTATGAGATCCTATCTCTAAAGAATAGTTTTCTCCTTTTCCACCTTCGAAAGCAACCCCATCTTTGAACCCTTCGAAGTCGATAATTGCGATATTTCCGTTTTCTACTTTTCCATCATCTTTGGATACTAATTCAGTATATCTTTCTAAAAGATGTCCTAGTTCATGTTCAATTTCTTCTTTTGTGACTTCTACTTTTTCAGGTTTAACATTTAATCCTTTATACTTTTTTACTTTAACTTGTGGTTTAGTAGTAATTTTAAACACAAATTCTACTCCCTTTTCATCGACTTTATTCAATTCTACAGAAGGTTGAGCAACTGGTATTAATTCTTTATTCTCCATTGCTTTTGTATAAGCTTCTTGCAATACTAAATCTGCCGCATCAAGAAATAAGGCTTCCTTGCCAAACCGTTTTTCAAAAACATTTCTAGGTACCTTTCCTGGCCTAAATCCATCTATTTTTACCGTTTTTTGTTTTTTAGCAAAAGCTTTATCTAGAGCCTTAGTCCAAGAATCTCCTTCTATTTTAACAATTACTTCATGAACATTTTTATTTTCTTTTGTTTCCTTTTCTTTTTTTGCCATATATTTCCCTCCAATTTCTAATATTATAACGTATATTTATTTTTTACACAACCTTTTCAATATTATTTTTCTATTAATATTTATGCTTGTTATTCAACAAATGTATGATAGAATAATTATAGGAAGTGAGATTATGAAACAGACAGTTTTAACTGGACTTCGTCCTACTGGAAACTTACATTTAGGGCACTATTTTGGTGCTTGTAAAAATTATTTAAAATTACAGGATGATTATGACTTTTATTTAGAAATAGCAGATGTACAGGCTCTTACAGATAATTTTGATAATCCCGAAAAAGTTCGATTGAATGTCTATGAGATTACAAAGGATCTACTTGCTATTGGTCTTGATCCTAATAAAGTTCATTTTTTTATTCAATCGAAGATACCAGAAATTGCAGAAGCTACTGTGTTTTATTCTAATCTAGTAACTGTATCCCGTCTTCAAAGAAATCCCACTGTAAAAAATGAAATTGCGCAAAAAAAAGAATTGTTTGGAAATGATGGAGAAAGTATTACTTACGGTTTTTTAGGATATCCAGTTAGCCAAGCTGCCGATATAACTGTTTTTAATGGAGAAGTAATTCCCGTTGGGGAAGATCAACTCCCCCTTTTAGAACAGTGCCGTGAAATTGTTAGAAAATTTAATTCTATCTATGGAGAAGTTCTAAAAGAACCTCAACCTGTCTTAAGTCAAACAAAGCGGGTAAAAGGTCTAGATGGAAATGACAAAATGGGAAAATCTTTAGGAAATGCAATTTATCTTGTTGATGATGAGGAAACCATTGAAAAGAAAATTATGAATGCAGTTACGGATCCTAATAAAATTCGAAAGGATGATCCTGCTAATCCAAATGTTTGTATGGTTTCTTACTATCACAATCTTGTAAATGAGCCAGAAAATGTAGAAAAAGTTTGTGAAGAATGCAAAGCTGGTAGTAGAGGTTGTGTTCAGTGTAAAAAGGAATTAATTGCTGCCATGAACAAATTTCTAAAGCCAATTCAAGAAAAGCGGAAATATTATGAAGAAAATCCAGACGAAGTAATATCCATTCTTGATGAAGGGGAAAAAACAGCTAGACAAAAAGCAATAGAACAGATGAAAAAAATTAAACAAGCAATGAAAATAGACTACTAATGTGTAGTCTATTTTTGTGTATATGTTAATCTAACAATTTCATATAAATGATTATATTTTTCATTATAGGAAGTCGTTATGTCTTCTATAATTTTTTTATATCTTTCTTCAAAAGTTAATGTATCCTTGGAAAATACCTCCTCATATAAATAATTAAATTTATCTAATATTTTATCATTCTTTAGACTTTTTAATTCCTTTAATAGATAATTCTTTTTAAAATGCTCTTCTCTTGTTAAAAAATAATCATAATTGTATGTTTCAATAATGGTATAAGATATTGTTTCTTCTTCTAAATCTTCACATTCTTCTAGAATATCTTCTTCTTCATCTAATAATAATGCACTCCTACTAATTAGATTCCCTTTATTATCAAATTCTAAAGCTATCACTTTACTAAGATCTGAGAATAATGCACCATATTTTATATCTTTCTTATTTTTATAAGAGATTGTTAATCCTTTTAATTGGTTTAAGAGCATTGTATCTATTCTGACTTTATTATTCGTTATCTCTTGCATCTGCTTTGAATTAATTCTAATAAGTGGAATTCTTTTAATATGCTCAAAATAATCATCTTGTCTCCACTCATAAAATTCTATGAATCGATCATCATCATTAAAATTCAGTAATAGATCATATATATATGTCATTTTTTATTCTCCTTCCAGCAATATATACATAGTAGTTCTGTTACAAATCCTATTATAAATAAATAGAATTCATACCTTTGTAATATAAATATCATGTATTCCTTTATAGTATATCCAAAAGTTAATAAATTAATATAAATAATAATATAGCTTAAATTAATTACCATAATAAAAAAGGACAGAGTCATTATAAGAACTTTTGTTATCATACTAAAATCTATGTATTTTTTAAGATTCTATACTCTGAAAAAGAAAAAAGAACTATTATTTTTCCAGATCTAGTTCTTTTCTATCATTATCTTCTATGGCTACTTCTACCCTATTAATTGTTTCAAATTTTTTAGATATTTTGTCTGTTGTTATCGATACATTTTCCACATCTCTATTTACCGTTTGAATACTTTTTGCTAATTTATCCCAACGTTCTTTATATCTTGAAAACTCTAATCCCAATTTGTTTAATTCCTCATGAATAATAGATGTATATTTATCTCTTTCTATATTTTTTATAATCATCTCAATCACTGTTAGTGTTGAAATTAAAGTAGTTGGACTTGTAATCCATACTTTCTTTTTATATGAATAATCAATTATATCTTGATGATAAGCATTAATTTCAGCAAATATTGCTTCAGCTGGTAAGAATAAAATTGCTTGATTGGTTGTTTCTCCTGCAATAATATATTTACTACTAATCGCATCAATATGTTTTTTCATATCTTGTTTGAATAATTTTTCATAATTTTCTCTTAAATCTTGACTTAATTTTTTATCAACCATTAATTGATAATGTTCAAGTGGAAATTTTGAGTCTATTGCAATGGTTCCAAGCGGTTCTGGAGCGAAGACAACGCAATCTGCAATTACCCCTGTAGATAACGTATATTGCAACTGAAAAATATTGTCATTTTTTTCTCCGAATACACTTGTTAATATATGCTTTAGATTTACTTCTCCAAAGATACCTCTTGTTTTCTTATCCGTCAAAACACTTTGAAGACTGACAATATCTGTAGATAAAGTTTCTATCTTTTTTTGCGCTTCATCAATTTTAGATAATCTTTCTATAACATTTTGGAAAGTTTTATTTGTTTTTTCAAAATTTTGATCCAATCTTTCATTTACCTTTTCATTTATTGCGATGAGTCTTTTTTCTAATTGATTATTTAAATCAGAAAAATCTTTGTTCATATTGCGTTGAATATCGCTTTTAAAGTCTCCCATTTCTTTTGTTAAACTAACTTCTAGTTTTCCTAGTCTCTCTGTAATATTACTTTCGTTAATATTTTTAAATAATGAGATTACTACTAATACCAGTATTAAAATCAATAATATAATCATTATATATTCCATAGATCCTCCTATTCAATATGGGCTTTTCTACCTACTATTTTTGATATGATGTAAGCAATTACTAACATAATAGAAATCGTAATAATAGCGCCAATATCTGTCATACTTTCTATTAAACTTTTACCAATATATGCCCAAAAAAGCACCATAAATAATTTCCCTATTACAATAGATGCTACAAATTTTTTTTTGCTAATTCCTGTTATTCCAGCTAATATATTTATTAAAAAAGCCGGAGTAAACGGAAGAGTAATTATTATTACTAGTTCGGAAAAGCTCAGATTATGAAAACTTGTCTTTCCTTTTTCTATTCTCTTTTGGAATGATTTTCTAAAACATTTTAATTTTACTTTACTAGATAAATAATAAAAAAATGAATAAGATATATAGCATCCAATACAAGTAGATATCCAGGAGATAATTACTCCAGGAAGAAAGCCAAAAGCATTTACATTTAAAGTAATAAATACCCATAATGGTAATATTGGTAAAAAAGATTCCATTATGATTATAATAATTCCAAACAATATTCCCCCATTTAAAACTATCTGTGTACTGTTATTTATTAGGTCACTTATAAGGTTATAGATATTACCACCTTCTAAGATTATTATATTACAGATTCCTATTATTCTCAACTTTTTATCTAAAACAAAAAAAGGATTTACATCCTCTTCATACTATTATATTTTAAGTAACCTCCATAGATATTTATTACATGAAACCCCATTGAATTAAGTCGATTACTTAATGCCTGACTCGTATTTCCAGACTGACAATAAAGATAGTATTCTTTATCCTTATTAAGATAATTATCAGGATTTATTTGTAGTAAATAAGATGGAATATTTTTAGCTCTTGGTATATGCCCTAGAGCATATTTTCTAGGATCTCTTATATCTATTATTTCTACATCATCCATTTCTTTTAACAAGAAATCTTTCATATCTATATTCATAATATCACCTCTATGATATAGATATGAAAAAAAAGAATCTATGGTAATGATAGATTCCTATTTTAATATATATGGATTCTCTAAGGTTCCATCTCCTCCACTAATTTTCGTTGTAGAGTTTAAATAAACGACTGGTCTAATATAGGAATAATCCCCTGTATTGGCTAAAGTAATTACTCCATTTTCTTTTACAGCATAAGCTTGATAAGTATTGTCTAAAGCTGCTGTTATTAACCACCATTTATATCTAGTTGCTAAATAGTTATAATTTTGACAAGAATAACTTTCCGTTACATTACAGTTGGGATCAATACTAGCATTCATATAATCAGATACCGTTAATAAACCAATTTGTGTTTTAGCCTTGTGTTTACATTCTACAGAATTATCTTTCGTCTTTTCCGTAGATAATCTTTTTCCAACACATAACTCATAGGAAGTAAAATGACTTTTATCTTGGACAGTCAAATAATTTAGTCCATCATTTGCTCCATTATAAATATCCTCTAAGTATTCTTTGATTCTGCTAGAGGAATAGTTATTTATTCCACTATTATATTTCATTTCTGTATTGTATCTATCATCCCATGGAGCTGTTATATTATTGGTAACATCTTCTCCAATTAAAACAATTTTATTATCGGATGTTAGTTTAACAATTCTCCAGATAGAATTATCTAGCTTTACATAATTATTTACCTTTTCTCCACGATAAACGTATTCTCCATTCATCTTATATAGACCATATCCTTTTGTCACTATATTGGATGAATTTACAATCAAGCTATACATTTCTTGACTAGAATAATTATCACCACAACTTAGATAAGGCGTGTAAACATATTCCGTACTTCTTTTTACCACTGTTACTTTTCCTGTACAGGTTTCCTTTGTATAACTAGATAATCTCTTCATATTTCCTGTTTCTGATAAAGTTTCTGCACTAATGGTTACGGTTTGTTTTTCTGTTTTAGGAAGATTTTCGGGATGAGTCTTAAAATAAGAAATTGCTCCCGTTTTCATGACTTGTTCTATTTCTTCATATGTATATTGTTTTTTAGAAAAAAGAGAACTAATATACATTATTACAAAAAGCAACAATAAACATCCACCTATAATTATCGCTAATTTTATTAGGTTATTTCTTAATTCTTCAACTCCAGTTTTATTACTTGTTTGTTTATTTTCTTCTTGATTTTTTTCTTCTTCCGTTATATTAAAATCAGCACTCATTTTTTACACCTCTTTCTAATTATCAAAGAAATCATCAAAGAAATCATCATCTGTGTCATTATTTAAATCTAACTTAGGGATTTCTTTTTTATCTTCCTTTATTTCTGAAACAATTTCTTTTTCTGTATTTGCAGGGCCTTTTATATCAGTAGATTCTTGCTTAGAAATATTCGATTTGGAATCTAGTTTTTCTTTATTCTTTTTTTCTTCCTCTTCAAGTTCTGCAATCTTAGCATCAATTTTCTTTACCAATTCATCTACATCAAACCCTAAATCATCATTTTGTGTTTTAGGAGACGTAGGAAGAGGCTTATTAAAATTATAGTCATCATATGGTGGAATACTAGGAAATGGATATCCATTTGTCATTGTTGAATTGTTTGGAATTCCATTAAAATCCAAAGGATTTTTCAATGAAGTAAATGGATTTGAAGGATATTTTTCATCATATGGAACAGTTGGAAAAGCTTTTTGTTGATTAAACGGATTTGCCCCCATTGGCATTGGAGAAGATCCGCCATTTTGATTCATCATTTCCATTAACTTTTGTTTCTTTTGTGTTTTTACAAATTCTTTTATATCAAATGTATGAACTTCCCTCTTTTGTCTTATTGGATATTTCGCTATTGGATATTTTTTACCCCAATTTAATTTGAAATTTGGTGTTAATTTTGTTTTAAATGGTTGTTTTCTCATACGGAGAATAATCGTTTCATACATCTTCATTCTTTGTAAGTCTGAAACTGTAACAAGTGGTGTAGAGGCTGTTTTGTCGTCTTTCTTAGATTTTACCTCGCCGCACATCTTAGAAATTTCTTCTAAAGCCTTTAGTTCTGTTGTAATTAAATATATTATGTTACCACAGTTACCCCGAATGGTTTCTGCATCTTCTTTTCCATAAACCGAGTCTAATTGAGCAAAGTTTTGAATAATTAATGTAAAACGAATCTTTCTAGAACGAGCAGCTGTAATCATCGTTGTGATATCTTTTAATGGTGGCATATTTGGAAATTCATCAAGAATAAAGTTGGTTCTAATTGGAAGTTTTCCACCATGTTTTTGAGCAACGCCGATTAAAGTTTCATATATTTGCTTTAATAAAATAGTTACTAAAGCATGATATGTCTTTTTTTCATCTTGGATTACAATAAATACTGCCGTTGGCCTTTCTCCTATACTTTCTAGATCGACGTCACTATAGGATAACATTTCACTTAGATTGTCACGGGAAGCAAATAGTTTTACCTTTTGTTTAAATACAGATAATATACTTCCTTTGGTCTCACTTGGAGCCATAATGGTACTTGATGCATTAATAGCAGCAGATGAGCCCGGATCTTTTTCAGAAAAGTATTCTTTGATATATGTTGATCCTCCAAACTTCTCTTCTCCTGTTGTGGTTGCAAGACTGATACTATTAATATTAATTTCATCTTCTTTAGCATCTTCAAAAAGACCTAAAGCAACGCCTGAAAAATAATCTGCTGAAGTTTTTTCCCAAAAAGGATCTGCATTTTTATTAGATTCATCATACAAAATATTTAAAGCTAAGTCATCTAATAATTCGATAGCTTTATCATGGTTACCCGATTTATACATACGATATGGCAATGTCATAGGATTCCATGCATTACCATTTTGAGGGTCACGGAAATTGAGTACTAACACTTGATAGCCTCTTTCTTTTAACATAAGACTAGTGTTTTCGTAAATTTCACCCTTTGGGTCTGTAATGATCATACTCTCTTTTGCTTTAGCTAAACAATGAACTTGAGGGAAAACGACACCTTGGGTTTTACCAGAACCAGTTGCACCAATTACTAATGAGTGGTACTCGCCATTATCTACCCACATTTCATTTTCATTAATAATTAGAGGAATTCCAGCTGCTTTAGAATTTTTTTGTCTTATTCCTACTCTTTCTGTTTCTGCTTTTATTTCTTTATCTTTTGCCCATCTAGAATATCCTTTGTCTTTTTTATCTGTTGTAATTCCAAAACCTTTATCTCTTTCAAAGAAATATGATTTTACACTAAGGAAAACTCCTAACAATGCTAAAATATAAAAAACCAGAGTAGCACCAATATATTTTGGTGAAAAAGCTGGGAAAGGATTTAATCCCGCCCATGTTCCAGTTGTTGCAAAAGATGATAAATTTAATACTCCAATTGCGATTTCATATAATAAAAATATTGCAAATATCCCAAACAATAATAAATCTTTTGGTTCTGCTCTAAATTTAAGCTTCATGTTTCTACTCCCTCTCTCGCGTATATTATAACACTATCTTTGAAAAACGTCATCTTTTTATTGATTTGTAATTAAAATTTTAAATTCATTACTATCAAATTTATATAACATATATATTGGTTCTTGAACACTATATCTTGCACAAGCTAAAATCAATTCATTCCTACTATCAGAATCTATATCTAAAAAATTGCTAATATATGGTTTACAGCCATTCATCATTTTGTTTTTTTCTACCGAATTATATAGTAAATAGATTTTATTTTCTTTTACCATAAAAACAAATGAAAATATATGCGTTGGATTGTTTTCTTCATCAAAAGCATTACTAACAACATAAAAAGATTCTTTTTCACCGTCATTATCAATATCAAAATTTGTTAAACTTTGCGTGGTATAAGTTTGATTACTTGATAAATGATTTTCTTCTAAAACTTGATGGATATATTGATAAGTATCGATTTGCCCTACTTCAAAATCACTTACTTTAACATCTACATTTGCATCGTACGCAAAAAAAGTTCCGCTATAATTATAAGGATTTTTATTTTTATCAAATAAATACCATTTATCACTATGCCATAAGTAATAACTACCTGCACTCATTCCAGATATATATACATGATATTTTTGCCAATTTAGATTTTCAATACTAGAAGCGGATGTTATATTATACCATTTATTATTAATCTTCTGAAATATCGTATTCTCTCCTATTAAAAAGACAATATCTGCTTTTCTTTTATTGATTTCTGACCTGCCCCATATCAGATAAAGAAGTACAAAGTAGATTAGAAAAACAAAAATTATAGCTATGTATATATTTTTTTTCTTTTTCATGAATCCTCCTATACAACTTTATAGTACGAAATGGTACTGGTATTACGCCAATCATATTGTCCCCACAAATCTGTAGAAGAGCTACCAGGATCCATCATAATAATTGTATCACCAGAAATACCATCAATCGCTACCCAGTGTTGTCCAGTATTTCCTTTTACTTCCACTACAATATAATATCCTTGTGATAATAAGGTCTTTATTTTTTCTAGTTTTTGTTGTTTATTATACCCTAATACCGAAATTTTGTTTTGAAATACAAATGATGGAACAGCATTCGTAACTGCTTCCCAATTTAAATTTCCTCCTGAAAAGCCTCGGTGACTATTTAAATATTCAACAAATGTACCGGGATTAAATTCTCCTTGAATATTAGTAGGGGCTTTACTTTTTGCTACTAACATTGAAATAGAAGTTACTAAACAACCAATTTGCCTTATACTTTTCCCACTCGTTCCCATTGGAACATTTATCCACGGACCTTCATATTGTTTCCAGCCACTATATGCTCCACTTGATAAACTATATCCACATACATTGGCGCTATTACAGCTCATTTTTTCAACATCAGTTGCACCATATTTTCTTGAAGAATTATAAACGTTTAATAGAATTTGTTTATAGTTTAATCCTTGCTTTGCTAAGCGCACAAACAAGTTTGATTCTGTTGATAAATAGCCTGCATAAATAATATTGCCTTGCTCATTTACCAATACTTCTCCTTTTGTTTGCTCTGCAAGTACACGCATTCTATGATCTTCTGCTAAGGCTGGATTACTATAAGCTGAAAATCTTCCGCTACCACTGTAAACTTGACTCCATTGTCCATTTGGTGATGAACATCCTTGATCTGGATCACAATATACTTGATCTTGTGTACTATTAGCTAGTTGAATTACCCATTGTCCGTTTTCTTGTTGTAAGGTTCTCCAACTTCCCATATCCGTTGGTCGTGCCAAGGCAAAACTTCGTGCGGCAACCATTTGTGCTTTAATAGCTTCATCTGGAGCACTGGGTCCTATTTCCGCATAGGCAACTCCTAAAATATATTTTTCGAAAGGTACTAACTCTTCTCCTTCTAATGGAAGTCCCCATGTACCACCGTAATCATGCCCACTTCCCTGTCCAGACTGCATAAGTCGTACTTTTAAATCTGTTATTAAAAGTTTTTTAGTAATGTTTCCTTTTCCGTGGATATAAAATCCTTTTATATCATAAGTACAGCTTCCACTAGAATTACATGCATTATTTTCTTCCCCTATGAATTCATAATACCCATCTATATAGTTGATTACATCTTGAGCCATCTGCATTCTTTTCTCATCAGAAGCCTGCGGAAAATATTGTGCAAAAATGGTATTCGCCAAATTTTCTTTAAACGTTTCTTCATCATATGTATTTCCATTTAGTATGGCATTTGCAATATTTTCAATTTTATCTTTTGTCATGCTTTCATAGTCAATGCTTCCATCATTTCTAGACAACACATGATATACTGCTACTATTTTTAAGGCATCTATACTCTTTCCTCTAGATTGCATTTCAAGCTTTACGTCATTTATTCTCTCATAAAATTCTTTTGCCTCTCCATTAGATGCTGAATAAACAATTGCTCCCGTTTGCCCTCCGCTAGCATCACTAGCTCCTAGTGCATCTTCATATTCCAAAAACATACTAGAAGAGATAGTAGCAAGAAAAATTGCTAAGAAAAGTATTCCAGCAAATGGCAAAAACAGTAAAATTTTAGTAGGCGTAGAAAGAGAAAAAGAGCTATCTCCCTTTGCTTCAAAATCTTTATCATTTTTAGAATCGCCACTAGTCTTTGAATCTTTGCTAGTTGAATTTGCTACATTGGCTACTTTTTCACCGGTGTTTTCTCCTGAGCCGTTTTTCATAGAAGCCGCAGTACCGATTTTATCACTAGCACCACTTTCGCTTAAACGGTTTGACATATCTTGTATTCTTTGTCCACCAGGAGTCATTTTATTGGCTTTGGTCATCGCCTTTCCTAAGGCCTCGGTGCTTTTTCCACCAGTTATCTTATCAGCGGCCTTAACAGCTCCGCCAACTGCTGCTGCATAGGGGTTCTTTGAGGCAATCGCAACATCGGCAGCATTTCGTATGTTCTTCGCATTATTAGCGTCATTTCTGGCCTTTTGATCACTATCATCATAACCAGCACTTGAATTTCTATTTGCTTGATATGCCACCGATACCACCACCTAACTACAATATTTTATAATCCACCGCCACTTCCAAATGAATCTAATTCTTCTTTGGTAACGGCTATATTAATACGCATTCTTCTGTTTCCACATACAAATAATGCTTCTCCTTGAGAATATCTCTTTATACTTTCTTTTTCACTATCATTTAAGTCGACTAATAGACTCAAATCTTCAACCGCTTGTTTTTTCAATCCCATAACCAGATAATAAGATGCATTATCAAAGATTGCTTTTCCCTGTGTTATGACAGCTGGATTTGAAAAATCGCTTGGTTGCTGTGTAATAATAATTGTTCCTGTGTTATATTTTCTTGCTCTTCTTTGTACTTGGGCAAGGAAATCTGCTCCTTGAACGTTGTTTGCTCCTAATAAAACATGGGCTTCATCAACCATTAATACAGTATCTACATCATAATCAAGACATAGACCCCAAGCATATTTTAATACATTGAAGAAAAGAGCATTTCTAACATTAGAATCACTATTCATTAATTCTTTAATGTTAAATACCATAAAGTCACTATCTTTACTAAGGGTTGTATGACCATCAAAATAAAATTTTAATTCTCTAGTGATTGGCCTTACTTTTAACTCTAGTCTTTCTAGAATATCTCGTTCTTGTGTTTGTTCTGTAATAGCCATCATTCTTCCTCTAATTGTCGCATATACATCACTAAAGGTTGGGTAATCATTAGAAGTGAAATTTGCAAAATTCGAATTATAATCTATTCCAAAACGTTTATATGTATCTTGAACAATTTCACTAAACATATTTAGAACATCCTCTTCAATAGATGGATCATAGTATTTCATAAATCCTCGTAAGAATTGAAGTGTTCTTGTAATTACAGAATGTCCTAATCCTTGCTTAATTTCTTCTTCATCGGCATCAATAATAATTTCTAATGGATTAATTAGACCAAATTCTCCACCTTTACCAATATCCACAGTGTCCCCGCCATAAGTTTCTGTTATTTCTCTAAATTCATCTTCTGGATCAATAATAACAATTTGGCAACCATTTCTGATATGTGTTCTAAGCATTAATTTGGCAGCTGTTGATTTACCAGATCCTGAAGTACCAAGGATAATCATATTGGCATTGTTACGATTATTTTCTTTTTTTATCTTATATAGAAATTGATTAAATAGAATTACTCCTCCAGAAAAATCTACTCCTAATAAAGTCGAAAGTC
>Ga0310690_10005563_pt1 | contig 17017 bp, 17 predicted proteins | sample AusTroGonzalo_MG_2_FD_207661 | JGI IMG/M metagenome (GOLD analysis project Ga0310690, IMG submission 207661) | Bovine rumen microbial communities from tropical cattle in Woodstock, Queensland, Australia - Gonzalo_04 (v2) (version 2) | ecosystem: Host-associated > Mammals > Digestive system >...
TTAATCATCCAGGTAAATATTTACTATCTGACGAGTTCTTGAACTGGTATCTATTGCAATGTTCCAATAACCCGGTCGCCGATGCATTATGGCGAGCTATCGAGGGTAATTACGACGTCGGCTATAAAGTTGTAAGCAAAAAATGGAATCCAGAACGGCAAAAAATTGAAGTCCATAAAAAACTTATATATGAATTGGATAGACGAATTAAGTCTATAATAACTGGTAAGGATATCGAAGACGATGTTCCTGATGAACTCGTTGAGTATATAGACAAAGAAGATGCTGGTTACGACCCAACTACAGATGTAGATAAGTTGCTCTATGGTGATAGAAATGTTGCCGCCGATGACTTTGAACGATTGTTTGAGAAAAATCCGTCGGCAGAACAACAGCGGTTTGCCGAACGCTATCATGTTGCACCTGACGCCGAACGCATACCAGAAGATACTGATCTTGTGTTGCATAAGGTGCCAGATGAATACAAGAATAAGTACTACTCTGAACATTAAAAATTGCTATATTTGGTATATTATGAGTAACATAGATCAAATCAAAGAAACAAAGGCCCAGCGGGCCGCTAGGATTGCCGGAACTGGCAACGGTGCGACACTTCGCACCAGGCTGGTTCTTGACAAACATAAGTACTCACGTAAAATCAAGCACAAAGGACAATCCATCGCAAACGCGATGGATTTCGCTTTTATAGTGGACAATTTTGTGGGTTATTGCTATATTGTCCATTATGGAAAGAATAATATCAGATACAATGCAGTTAGGTGATCGTATCAAGTCGTACGAACACCAGTTCACTGGCTACACCATTGACTCGTCACTACCATTTATAGCTCGTGTGGACGGTAAGGCGTTCCATACCTATACAAAGCGTATGCGCAAGCCGTTCGACGAACGTTTCGTGAAGGCTATGCAAGAGACTGCAAAGAAGTTGACGGAAACGTTCGATCCGATTCTGTCCTATGTGCAATCTGATGAAATCACGTTACTATTCAAGCCGACAGCGGAACCGTTCTTGAGTGGCAAGCTGTCGAAGATGAACAGCATCATCGCAGCGACGGCGACTTACTGGTTCAATCAGTTAATAGACCCAGAGACGCCGACCGTTGGCATTCCTATTTTCGATTGCCGTGTGTTCAACGTCCCAGATGAATGGGAAGCCGTCAACGCGCTTCGCTTCCGTTACCGTGACGCCGTGCGCAATGCGGTTAGCGCTGCAGCTCGATACAAGGTCGGTCACTCGAAGTGCAACGGACTGAATACCGACGAAAAGCTCAAGTTAATAGGCAGCGACTGGAAGGGCTATTCTGTAGCGGCTCGTTACGGTACTTTCTACCATCGAGTCAATGTCGTGAAGCCAGTCTTGGTTGACCGCAGCAAGCTGAAGCCAGAAGTCGCCGCAAAGATTCCAGAGACTTGTATCCGTACCGAAATTCAGGAATTCGAGGTGAAACTTGACACATCATGGAGCAATAGCCTTCCATATAAGCTGGATCCTGTCTTCATGCCGTTAAACAGTCCGGCAGCTGGTATTGACTATATCAAAAATGCCACGGACGTTATCTTCCGTGGAGAAGATGCTGTGCTTGATTCAAACAAATAGAGTATTCAAACGTATAATAAAAGAGGCGGTATATTCCGCCTCTTTTATTATATAGTGTAGTGAGTATTGAACTTATTGTTTAAGATTTCTGGGTGGTGTGCCCTGAGGTATTTGTATAGTCCGCTACAATGCGCCTTAAAGATGGATACAGTGTCATATTTTTTTGTTTCGTCGATCATTTGCTGTACTGTCCAATAGTAATACGTATGTCGATATACTTTGTTGACTGGTAGATACTTATCGAGTAAATCTTTTCGATTTGTCCATACATACCTAAATAACGACTTACTTTGTTTTTCAAAATCAGTGCGACATTGAAATTTTGCCATCTCAGCAATGATTTTTGCGTCTGACCAACGACAGTATTTACTACGTCGCTTCTGTCGATGGTTTTTATAATACGACTTCAATAAGTCATTACAATGTCGACGTGCGTAATAATATAGATTAGGTTCGTTTTTATGCAACAAACTTTGTGTCTTATATTTCTTAAAGTGCTTCAAGAATAATTCATTATCCCATGTTTCATATTTCAAGTGCTTGCCTCGTTTTGTCGAAGGTGGCAAATACTTATCAAAATAGTCCATGTGATATTTCAATAAATATTTGTGTAATCCAGCATGTCGTTTTTGAAATGCGTTACGTTTTGTATATTTGGTCAAAACGTCAGCAATTTGCTGCTCAGTCCATTTATCAAATTTTGAGTTGATCTTCGGTAAATATTGATCAAGTAATTCAGGGAATCGCTTTTTGATATTTATATAAAGTTTTCCATTTTTCCGACAAAAGGTTGCACGACGTTTATATTTCTTGAGCTCCTTTATGATACGGTCTTTTAACCATCCATTATATCCACGATTTTTATATGGAAACTGGTTATTTAGAAGTTCTGGTTTTTCGTGTAGCACGTATTTATAAATACCGTTTTTATGGCGAGAGAATTCCGCTCGTGTTTTATACTTGCTCATGATACCAACTATGTCGGCATCCGACAGTTTCGTTAGATCATGAATAATTTTCAGCGGAAATACTGTATTAAGGAGTTCTTGCTTATTTTCAAGTAAATATGTATAGTATCGAGATCCAGTTCTTGCAAGTCGTTGACGAGTCTTATACTTTGTTTTTAATAGCTTGGTATGTTCATCATCAGTCATATTCTCGTAGTCGGCGTGTGACGACGGGATGATATCATCGAGTAAGTGCAGTCGATTGGCTTTGCATAAATGTCCATATAGCGAACTATGTTTGTCCGAAAATTCAGACCTAGAATCACATGGGATTTCTTTAAGCCGTTTTCTAATCAAACGTCGAATTTGCCCATCAGTTTTATTTTTATATATGAATTCAGCAAATCCTCCTAGTTCGCCGCCCTTGGTCTTGTTAAGACACACAACGTTATCCATCGACCGATATCGGCTAATTTCTGATTTTTCATAAGCAGCAGCCTCATCGGCTAGATAATTTTCGTGAGTGATTGTAAAATACGGCAATACCTCAATATTATGGGACATTGCAAATTTTTTAATCGGTGAGTAATGCTTATACTGTGTATGTTCAGCATTATGGTCAGTGAATCGTCGATTCACATCTACAGTAATACCTACATACACATAAAGTATGCCATCTACATCGGTATACTTCCATTCATACGTACTGTACCTACGAAGGTCTTTTAGTCTTTTAGAATATGCTCGCATGGCCCTAATTATAGTATTATTTTAGGGCGCTGTCAATTCCTTATTGTTTTCGACATAATATACGCTTGATGCGATCGATGAATTTATCGAACCAAGTAAGATGGACTTGCTCCTCTTCGGGTTCGCTTGATTCTACTTCGGCGACGTAAGGGTCGCCGTTTTCGTTTTCCTTGACGACAAATTCACGGCGGACTACGTCGGTCTCAGGCTGTGGATATTTCACGGCTGGCTCTGGGTCTTCCGATGGCTTCTCTGGTTCTGGCTCTGCAGCGACTTGCTCGACTACCTTGTTCATATCGTCGAGCGTATCTTTTATCTGCAGAGTGAATTCCGGCGGCATGTCGTACTTGTCCTTCCGGACATTCGAGTGGCAGAAGATTCCCTTGTACGCAACGGCTTCCTCTGCGGTATCGAACACGTCGCCAATCATTTCCTTGAATGTCAGCGGAATGCCGTGCTTCTCGGACAGATACTTGAGCAAGTGCGCGACAGCCTTCTTCTGGATTTCCGTCATCTTCGCATAGTAGCAATAGCCACGGTACGAAACGAAGTCGACGTTGGCCGGATCCTTCGTGTAGAGGTTTCCGTATGCGTCGATGTAGTTGCCGTTCTGTTCCTTGTCCTTGAGTGGGCCGTAGTTAGAGATCTCGATGCCGATGGACTGCTTTGACATTACTGCATTTCCGCCAATAGCGGTGGATCCGAGGTGGTATGACCAGAAGGCGTCATCGAACAGCCTGTAGATGTGTCCGCAGCGGTCTACGACGTACGGAACCGACATGTGGTTGTTCTCCTTTGTCAAGGACGCAACGTCGCCTGTAATCACGCCTACGGTGAAATGGAGGCATATCTGCGTCTTTACCGTCCGTGTCTGGTAGAAATAGGTCTTGAACCCAGGATTGATGGGAATGATGCTGAAGCCGTCACCAATATCGATCGAGTTTCCAGCGGTGAACTTCTTGCCGGACGAATCCGTCAAGGTATTGGCAAACTTGGCCTCACGGCTAGCGATTGTTTCTGGAGTCATGCCGAACCTCCTTTTATAGCCGTTTATAAATTATTTTACTATATTGGCTGGCATGAAATACTTGAAAAATTATGACTATATATTTGTCGGCGCTGGTCTAACCAACGCGACCATCGCAGAAACCATCGCCGAGTCACAGAGCAACTGGCATCACAAAACCAAAATACTTGTAATCGACAAGAGAAATCATATCGGCGGAAACTGCTATACGGAAACTAAGAACGGAATTGACGTTCACAAGTACGGCGCTCATATATTCCATACTTCAGAGGAATATGTTGCTGCATATGTACAGCAATTCGGTGAATGGGTTCCTTTTGTCAACCAGCCGATTGCTGTGTTTACACAGCCAGACGGTACTAAGCGCATGTACAACATGCCGTTCAATATGAACACTTTCGTGCAGCTGTTCCCTGGGCGTACGACGCCGGACGAAATCAAGGCTGCTATCCAGAAGGAAATCGACGAAGCTGGAATTAAGGAACCGAAGAACCTTGCCGAGCAAGCCATCTCAATGGTCGGCACGACCATCTTCAATACCTTAGTCAAGGGCTACACCGAGAAGCAGTGGGGTCGCAAGTGTGAAGACCTTCCAGCAAGCATCATTAAGCGACTTCCAGTGCGATTCACGTTCGATAACAATTACTTTAACGATACGTACCAGATGATTCCGGTCAACGGATATACGGACATTATCAACAACATGTTCCTTAAGGCGGCATCGTATCCGGTAATCCGTGCTGATTTGATGCTTGGAACGTCCTACAAGCAGTTGCAAGAAATGGGCATCAAGGCCAAGCACGTATTCTATTCAGGTGGAATCGACGAGTTCTACGACTATCAGCTCGGTGCTCTCAAGTACCGTTCAGTCAAGTTCAAGGAAAAGAAGTTCAAGACGGATAATGTACAAGGATGTCCTGTATGCAACTACACGTCGACCGATGTACCATATACTCGCTCTATTGAGCACAAGTGGTTCTGTCCGCACGATGACGCCAAGGGATCGATCGTGAGCTACGAATACTCGTCCGAATGGAAGAAGGGCATGGAACCGTACTATCCGGTCAATGACAAAGCCAACCACGACCTGTACGAGCGTTATAGGAAGTTGCACGAGGAAGCGCAAGCTACTGCGAAGACGAAGGTGACGTTCGTTGGCCGCCTTGGCCTGTATAGCTACATGGATATGGACGACTGTATCATGGCTGCACGCCTTGTTGCTTTTAATACGCTCTCTAAATAACTTATAAACTGCATATGACCAAATGTGAGTTCATATGCAGTTTTTTGACTATGACGCAGATTTAAGCTTGTTCAATTCCTTGATGGAAGACGTCGAGGAAATTGAGACTCGTCCAGACGAATTCGAGTTCGTCATCCATCTTGAAGCAGCAAGACAACCAAAAGATCCGAATGCGCTAACCGGGCAGAAAATAGCCGACGCAATTTCAAAATCAGTCCATAACGATTCCTCTGTACGTACTAATTTATTCAAGGCTACATACTGGAGTAAGACTGCCGAACCGTTTGAACTGGCGAAAATTGGTGACGTCACGATTACCAACGATCCTAACGCAGAAAATATTATAAATAAGCCAGACGACAATACAATTGTTGTCAACTTCTCTCGTCTTATATTTAATATGACTAACCGTACAAAAGGTGGTCAAGCATTTGTCAAAAAACTGAGTGAAATTACTGAATGGTCAACAGACGCTGTCGAAACTGCTGGATTCAGCCAGTTTGGTACAGCTCTTGGACGTGCTTATAATAGGTTGGCCGTTGTTGCAAAGCGTTATCTGAAAGATCCGACTGCCGAAGAAAATACATTCGACGAAACCAATCCGGACAAACCGACGCCACAAGGCAACCCTGAAGATAAGTCAAACGCAGCCAAGCAGACTGACGACAAACAAAATTCACAGGTTCAAAATGCTGATGAATCTAAACAACAAAATCAGAATGCTGATGCATCTAAACAGCAAAATCAGCAGACTCAACAGAACCAAAACGAAGTTAAGCCTCCTAAGAGCGACGACGTTGCTGTTCCAGAAAACGACGGCGAAATTGATCCTAAGAAATTGTATTCGACTATCGTTAAGGACTTCCGTGACAATCATGAACGGAACCTAGAAATCGACTGTGCAACTGTAAAGCAGAATGGTGCAGATGAAGGTACTATAAATCAGTTGACTGATGAGTGGTATGGCCGTGTAATGGAGCCGTATGAAGACCAGGCAGATGACGCAACGAAGGATAAGGTTCACCGTCTTGTTGACTTCTATGTAAATAAATACGCTGGCACTAGCCAGCAGACTGAGACCAGAGGCAAGAAGACCGACGGCGATAATGACGATGACTTTAACTTCGCTGGTTCAAGCAACTCTGACAAGGGCAACAACGACAGTACTACAGTATCGACCGAAGATGATGATCCACGCAACAAGAAAGGATTACGCGCATGGTTCAATAATACAATGAAAGCCTACGACGACGCTGGTATTACCAACAAAGAACTGTATCATCGTCCAACTATTAGTACTGGCGGAAAAAAGAAGCCGAAAAATACTGACGATGATGACTTAGATAAGGACTAAAAGAAAGGCTGGTCGGATGACCAGCCTTCTTATTCTATCTCAAGCAAATTATTATGCTGCTTCCTTACGGACAATCGTAAAGCCACAGCGTTCCATGACAAGGATTGCGGCATCTTGAGCGCCAGGAGTTGCTGCACAAGCGTATTCCACGATTTCGATCGGAGTGTCCTTGAACATTGCACGGAGAATCATGGCGTTGGAAATGACGCAAATGTCGGTGCAGGTGCCGACCAAGCGAATGCGCTTGATGCGTTCCTTTCCGAGCTTTGCGAGCTCTTCCTGGCTCTTGAGGGAGCCGTCCGCATTGAATGCATCGTCGCCGAGGAAGTACTTCGCCCAGCCGAGGTAGCCAAACGTCGGCTTCTCGATACGAGTAGCGTAAGCGTCGTCGAGCGCTTGCTGGATGGATTCTTCGAACTTCCAGCCTTCCGTGCCCTTGATGCAGTGTTCCGGCAGCACGCCTTCGAGGGTCTGCTTGAAGTCTGCGCCGTGGGTGTCCATCGTGTAGAACACGTAGCCCTTCCATTCACGGATTTCTACGATTACGGCACCGATGATCGCCTTGGCGTCATCATTCGCAAGAGAACCGTCGATGAAGTCCTTCTGCATGTCAATAACGATGAGGTATTCTTTTGGATTCATGGTTTAGTCCTTGTTAAGAGTTCTACTGAGTTCCATTGCTTGCTTGATAATTTGCTTGTGATGGAACGCCAACGGAATTTCGTCAATGCGATCGATCGGATACCACATAGTGTCCTTCGCATCGTCGCCAGCATGTGGGTGCAACATGGCGTTGTTGCTCAAATCAACCATGATGCCAACATCATATCCCCAGAAATCTGGATGACAGTCACAGCGTGGGTCTAACGGCTTGAATACGCCGACTTGCTGCACTTGGTTTGGCTCAATGGTAAGATCAGTTTCTTCCTTGACTTCACGCACGCCAGTTTCTTCAACGGTTTCTTTAGGATTTGCGAATCCTCCTGGCAAGCACCAATAGTCGTGGAACGGCGCCGCTTTGCGCTTTACCAACAACACCATACCACAGTACAGAATGACCGAGGTCACAGTAACCGATGGACGAGGAAAGCGGAACGGATCGTATTTCGTCAATACGAGGTCTTCAATATCCTTGTATTCCTTCGGGTCAGACTGTCCATACAGATGATTGCGACGGATATATTCCATCACGACCGGTGATACTTGGTCACAACTGCACAGCGGATCGAATGCCATCTGGCTACGAGCCTTTGTAGAGCTAGAGTTCGGAATAAGCCAATCGACGGTTTCGACACGTTCCTTGATACTGTTGATAGTATCGGCAGCATGCCCTTCGAAATACGATTCTAGGCATGGACGGCGAACTACCAAGAAATTGTTGGTATCAATAATCCATTGCCAATTAACCCAGCCGCCAGCAAGCAGCGAATGCCATTCGTCGGTACCAAGAACCAAAGTAAATTTGGCATCGGCTAATGCACTGTCCTTGCGGAGATTCTGCAGAGCTTCGGCGGTGCGGCTGACTTCGTCGATGATCTTGACTCGGTGGAAGATTTCAGACGGTTCGCCTTGATTGTAGGCAGCCGGAGAATCCGACGTGTCAGAATACAAGCTGTGAAGCGAATTGACCGTATGGACGATCATCGCCATGCGGTCTTCGCATTCGACCTTGTAATTCTTCGTGTCGTTGTCGCTCACCAAGATGTACAATAGGGATTCCGGTTCCTTCTTGAGTCGGTTGAGCAGTTCGGTAATAATGGCGGTGTGCGCAGTCGTTACCGGATCGAATGCACCGCCGTAGATGTACACCTTCTTCATTAGTCGAGTGCGTCCTTATTTTCTGCAATCGGTTCGTACTGGTACGCATCCTTTGCACGTTCAATAACCTTCGGGTCTGGGCAGTTGACCTTGCCCGGAGAATCGGAAAGTTTCACAGCGTACTTGCCATTGGACATGACAAGCTTCATGATCATGCGAAGAGCGTCACGTGTGATGCCGCCCTTGAATCGGAGAACCTTGCAAGCGAGGAATCCGCCGATACCGAATGCCACGTTGATGCGTGTATAGAAATGTTCGGCAATGTCGATCGACTGATCACAGTTGAGGCTGTCAGACCAGCAGCCAACCTTGCTATTGGAGTTGATTGCATTCTTGATATAGTGGGCGATCAGCTTTTCGCCCCATACGTATGGGTCGCCCGAATCGTGGCGGCAACCATCGAACAACTTTGCGTAATACTTGTCGAAGTCGCGCAAGAATGCGTTGAAGCCGAAGTTGTCGGAAAGCGCGATACCGAGGTCTCCACGGAATTCGTCAGACCAGTCTTCGAGAACTCGCTTCTGCACGAGTTCAAGCGGAATGTCCTTGATGCCCTGATACAAAGCGTACATTTCATGGGCGAAAGTACCAATCGCCTTGCAACCGAGCTTAATAGCCAAGTATACGTTGGATGTACCAACGAATGCTGGGCAGAAGTCGAGCATGGTCTTGACCATGTATTCGTTCCATTCGTCAGACACAGAACGACGGACGCCGAAGTCGGAAATGGTGAACTTGACGCCACGGCGGAGAGCTGCGTTCCACTTGGCGATAGATTCGTTAAGAACCTTTTTGGATTCTTCCCAGTCGATTTCGAGATCGTCGAAGAAGAGGTTCTGGATAATCTTCAATACGTAAATTTCAAACCAAGTGACTTGGATAGCTGGGCCTTCTGCCCAGATATGGAGACCACCGTTTCGAGAAGCGTCGTAATCCACATGAATGTACTTGCGCTTGAGCTGGAAATCCGTGAGCCATTCGAGGAAGTCCTCAGACAACCACGGCATTACACGGCGGATGCCTTCAAGTTCCCACTCGGTAAACTTGAGCGTGCAAAGGTGATCGAGTTCCTTGTTAATTTCTTCGTAGAACGGAGTAAGATCAACGCCTTCGGAACGGAGCTTGAATTCCCAATATGCCTTTTCATTAGGGTGCTTGTGAAATACGCACTGGCACATCCCGAATTTGTAAGTGTCAGTTTTTGTCAGAAAATCGACGAGCCATTTATCTTGGTTCTTTCGGTGATACTGCTTTGGTACAGCGACGCCAATCGATTTACGTCTGCATACCGTTCTGCAAGGCTGCTTGACCTTGGAAACACGTTCTGCAACAGCTTTAATAGCCATGTCATGTCCTTGTTAGAGTTAAATACTGCGACAAAATATAGCAACTAACTCATGATTTGTCAAATGGTTCAAAATAATTAAAAAATAAGCAGACAAAGTAAAATCCCTTTGTTATATTTGCGGCATGCTGTTTTGGAATGTTTTGTTAATTGTACTATGTTTAGCGATAGTATTGGTGTATGGTATTGCCATTTTTAAGGGTATTTGCTATATTAGAACCGAACGTCGGTTAAAGAAGCTTGAAAAAGATATAAACGACTGGCCCCAGAAGCTCCAGCAAATCATTAAGGAAGCGAATGAACACAGACACCTACAATAATGTGCATAGTATACTGACCGCACCAGATGTCGTTGACAGACTTGAACGTGAACGAGATAATCCTCTGTTTAGTTTTATCAATACATATATGGCTGGGTGCGAGCATGTCAACTATCATCACGAAGGCGATGTATGGGTTCACACTAAGCTGGTGATTTCCAATATCATCGCTGATACGCACGACTACTTGGACGTAGCCGCTGCATTGCTGCACGACATCGGCAAGAAAGACGCTCTAGCCAAAAACAACGGCAAGAACATGGCTGGTCACGAAATACTTGGATTGCCGCTTGCTAAGGTTGTTCTTGATAGCTTCGATTTCAGTAAGTCTGAGCAAGACGTTGTTCTGTGGATGATCGAGAATCATACTAAGGCCAATGATCTACCGAAGGCTAAACATAAGTATTCATGCTGGACAGTCGTGTCACATCCGTGGTTCCACCGTGCTGTACGGCTGGCTGTGGCCGACTCCAACGGAACCATCGGAGCGGATGGCAAGCCGGTAATGAATTACATGGAAGCGATTGCGTCAAACCCAGTTACCGAGTACTGCATGACTCATCCAATGCCTGGTCATTTGGTGTCATGGAATGACATGATGTCATATCCAGGTGTTGACAAGATTACCGACACCAACAAGCTTTATGAACTGTATGAACTTTGCCATAAGATCCAGATCAATGGCGGAGGAAACAACAAGAAGGATTCCCTACTCAGAGTTGCATTTCGTTGCATGAAGGATAAAGGTGCTATATGAATCAGTTGCCACAAATTAATTGCCCGGTATATGGCGTTGCAACCCGCTATAACATTGATATTGCCGCACAGTCGGACTCCAAGGAACTGAAGTATCGTCTTTATGGAGCATTGTTTCTTGAAAACGGCCCAGTCGACATTACAGTACTCGCAATCTTCCAGTCGACCGAAGATCCGAACCACGTCTATGTTGTATATGAGGATTCTCGTGATGGAAAAATCAAAAAGACTTTCGCTAACGGCATTAAGGCCATCAATGAAGGAAATTCGTTGATGGCTGCGGTGTCAGAAGCCGTGGATTATATGTGCGCGCTTCATCATGGGTCATCATTGTTTATCCGTTATCCGGACAAGAAAACGTTTGTGTTCAAGGCGTGCAAGCTGAACCGTACCATTCGTGGCAATGCATATTACCGACTGTATGACGTGCAGTGGAACGGCAACTACGAGTTTGAAGTAGCTGACGAGAATCGACCAGAGTCGAAGTTCGTTCTCACGGCGGAATCCGTTGTTCGAGGAACTTGGCACCGGGTTCAAGGAACGCTTTGCCCAGTCCCCGGCGTTGATCCGGATGAACGGACAAAATAAAAATGCTGGCCTATGTGCCAGCTTTTTTAATATTTTAAAGTACGGTCGACAAGCCATTTCTGTATTGCGTCCAGCACTGAAGTGAACCGTGGCGTAAATCCACGCCGCATACGTGTCATTGCAGCTTTCCAGCGGTGCATCATTTTTCTATGTATACGCCGTCCGGTATTTATCAGAAAAATGATATATATGAATGTAAATATTGTTTGACGCATATTTTATTAAATTAGTTTATTTATCTCTTGACACCGATGAGTGTTATTACTATATTTTGGAACATGAAGATTGAATTGAACAATTACCCAAACCAAGAACTTACGATTGGCCTTGAACTCGCCAAGAAGATTGCCGAACTCGGCCCCAACAAGTCGGAGGCTTATCTTGTTGGTGGCTGTGTTCGTGACTTAGTCCGTCACCAGCTTGGCCAGACAGACAATCCCGATATTCACGATGTAGATATTGCTACGTCAGTATCTCTTGATGAATTGGCTAAGCATTTCCATACGCATAGTAATAACGGCGAGAAGCATGGCACGCTTCTCGTAAATTGGAAAGGTCGTTATTACGAAGTGACTCATTTCCGTACTGATGGAACTTATAGCGATGGCCGTCATCCGGATTCGATCCAGTTGACGAATTCGTTTGAAAAAGATACTGCTCGTCGTGACTTCACTATCAATGCGCTGGGTCTTAACTGGGATGGCGAAGTGATTGACTTCCATGGCGGAGTTGAAGATATTAAAAATAAAGTTATCCGTGCTGTCGGCGATCCGAATGAACGGTTCACTGAAGATGCACTCAGGATGATCCGTGGGGTAAGGTTTGCTACGAACTTTGGATACACGATGGATAACAATACTGCAGTTGCTATCTGCAAGAATGCATCGCTGATCTCCAAGGTTTCCAACGAACGCATCCGTGCCGAGTTCATGAAGTTGTCTGATTATGACGATGTCAGTGATATGCTCATGCGAATGACGTGGTATGGCTTAATCAAGCATGTCGCGTTGCTTCAAGGCATGGATATTTATGAGGTACAAGAAGCTGTGGGCCAATGCTACGGCCATATCACGAAAGACAATTTGTTCCCTATCGTATGCTATATGGGTACTGAAAGTAATATCGATGCTGCAGTACCTACTCGTGAAGAGAAAAAGCTGTGGAAGTGGTTACAGTCTTACAAAACGTTCGATCCTAATGAACCGTTCTACTGGACTAGTCTGGTTCAGTTGGCATCTGGAGATTACCAGATTGTGCTTGACTTGAAAAATCCATCTGACGACGATGTGCCGGTATGGTTTTATAAAATGCCGATTGCTCGGTATATCGCCATGAATCAGCCAGACATGGGCGAAATCTCAAAGACGGTACAGTCAATGGGCATTCCGCAAGGGAAGGAATTTGGCGATAAGGTAAAAGAGCTTCTCGAAGCCGAGTATCGCAAGATGGCAAGAGCCTTCCCCAAAACTATTGAAGCAAAGATTGGTAGCAGTACAGTTACCTATAAAGTTGAATCAGTTAACTAACAAAGGAACAACAAAATGGCGAAAAAAATCATCATTGGTGCAGTCAGCTGCATTGTCATCATTATCCTCACGATAGTTGCATCGATCTTCATGATCCAGAACTATCAGAACCGTGCTATCCAGATGGAACAGCTTGTCGAAAGCGCCCAGTCCAATCTCGATGCCGAATACAACCGTCGTGCTGGCCTCTTGGTCAACTTGGCAGAAGCCGTCATGAGCTATGACGAACATGAAGCTTCCGTCCTCGTTGAACTTTCTAAGGCTCGTACACCAGAAGGCGGCAAGGGAAATGTAAATGCCTCTGCATACATTCAAGGTGTCGTCGAACGCTATCCGCAGCTCCGTTCTATCGAGAATTATGATAGATACATGACGGAGCTTGCGATGACAGAAAATCGCATCACGTCGCACCGTAATGACTACAATGCAATGGTCAGGAACTATATCGCCTATGTGCGTGGATTTCCGGCTCGTTTCTGCTTGTCCATTCTCGGCTATCAAGCTCATAACTATGAATACTTGAAGTTCCAGAATGCTCCGGTTGATGCACCGACTGGCTTGCTGAAGAAGGATAAGAAGAACTAATATGGGCTCTAAAACTTTAATTGACGGCGGTTCTTGGGATCTCACTGTACGTGAATTGGTTGTCGCCATTATCGGCGTGCTGATCTCAATTATCGTGGGTTGCATTATTGCGAGTAACATCGCACAGTCGCAAGACGCATACAACGTGAAGTTCTACCACGCTGTGCAAGTTTCCGACTCTACGCAGTTCAACTATGGGCTAAAGACCAATGCCGGTCACATGCTTGCTTATGGCACTGTATCTGCAGTTGGCTTCGTCACTGATGAAGGTGTTGGCCATTACATGACGCTTAGGCGAGTGCTGGAAGAATACCGCATGCATACCAAGTTGGTTTGCACTGGTTCTGGTAAAACTCGGTCATGTCATACCAAGACGTACTGGACTTGGGATGCAATCCATACGGATAACTTTAGTGTCAGTCAATTGAAGTTCCTTGGTGCGACGTTCTCGTATGCTCAGTTTCCTAATCTTCCGGGTGATCGGTATGTCGGCACGGTTCCCAAACGTGGCAGCAGTTTATTCTCGAATAAGCAGCGCTATGTGTACTATGGAAGAAACTTGTCATATACTGGCACGATGTACACCAATGCCGACTATCATACAATCACGAACTCGATGTGGGCTGATGGTATAACGCTCGATAAAGCAGTTGATTATTACATCAGAGAACATGGCGTCATGATTTTCTGGATAATTTTTGCAGTCGTTGTTATTGCTGCAGTAATCTTCTTTGTCGTAGCTGACAACGAATGGCTTAATGGCTCTTGGAGAGACTAATTATGAATATACAAATCGCAAACGGAGTTAATGACGGCAGTTCTATCGTCATCAAGGATGACAATGGAAATGTCATGGTATCTATGAAGGATTCTAAAGATACGCCATGTTCTGGTGACGTGGTGATGGAATCCGATAATGTTGTTATCATCGGCGGAAAGCGCATTACATGCGGGAGCCGTATCGCTGGAATCAGTATCGATGGTAATGTTAACTCTATTCAAAAGCTTCCAAATATTGTCGTAAATGGAAATGTCGGTAATGTCAGTTCGACGTCTGGCGACATTGAAATTCACGGTAATGTAAATGGCTCGGTATCCGCAGTTTCTGGGGACGTCGATGTCAGAGGTAGCGTCGCCGGGTCAGTGAGTACCGTATCCGGCGATGTAGAAGTCAGAAACAATCAATCAAAGGAATAATCAAATATGGATACATCTTCCATTCTTTTTTACGGAGTAATTGCAGTCATTGTAATCGCTCTCTTGATCCTCTTCTGCATGTCCTATATCAAGGCGGCACCAGATGAAATCATCATCATTTCCGGTTACCGCAAGCGCCGCACTATCATCGGCCATGCGGGCTTCAAGATTCCGTTCTTGGAACGTGCCGACAAGCTCAGCTTGAAGCTTTTCTCGATCGACGTTAAGACCAAGGCAATTCCGACCAGCGACTACATCAATGTTGACGTTGATGCGGTTGTATGTGTAAAGGTGTCCGACAAGCCGAACCTCATTGAAGCTGCCGCACAAAACTTCTTGAATAAGAGTACGTCTGATATTGCCGCAACTATCAAGGACATCTTGGAAGGCAATATGAGAGAAATTGTTGGCCAGATGGAACTTGTCAAGCTCGTTAATGACCGTAAGGGCGTGTCCAAGCTCGTTCAAGACAATGCTGATCCAGATCTCCAGAAGCTCGGTCTGGAAATTCAGACATTCAATATTCAGAACTTTACGGACGATAAAGATGTTATCAACAACCTTGGCGTAGATAAGACTTCCGCAATCCGCAAGGCTGCTGCAATTTCCAAGGCAAATGCAGACCGTGATATCAGTATCGCACAGTCTCAGACTAAGAAAGAAGCTAATGACGCATCTGTTGCCGCTGAACTCGAAATTGCAAAGAAGCAGAACGAACTCGAAGTGAAGAAGGCTGACCTCAAGCGCCAAGCTGATACACAGACAGCTATCGCAGACGCGGCATACGAAATTCAGAAGCAAGAACAGCAGAAGACGATTAACATCAAGGCTGCTGAAGCCGAATGCGCTCGTCAAGAAAAGGAAGCTGAAATTCGCGAACGTATGGTTGCCGTTAAGCAGAAGGAACTTGAAGCTAGTATCCAGAAGCAAGCAGAGGCCGATCGTCAAGCGCAGATCCAGCGTTCTGAAGCCGATCTCTACCGTCAGAACAAGGAAGCCGAAGCTAAGCTCTTTGCTAAGAAGCAAGAAGCTGACGCTATCAAGGCAATTGCCGAAGCAGAAAAGGAACGTGCATTAAACGAAGCTGCCGCCATCAAGGCAAAGGGCGAGGCCGAAGCTGAAGCTATCAAGGCTAAGGGTCTTGCTGAAGCTGCCGCTACCGACAAGAAGGCTGAAGCTATGCAGAAGTTCGGCGAAGCCGCTCGTCAAGAAATGCAGCTCAAGGCGCTTGAAAAGTACTTTGAACAGTTGCCTGGTGTTGCTGCATCCATCGCAAAGCCTTGGGAAAAGGTTGGCAATATCACCATGTATGGCAACGGCAACACCGCTGCTCTTACTGGCGACATCATCAAGACGCTCACGCAAGTCACCAACGGAGTTACCGAATCGCTCGGTATCAACATTCCGACGGTGCTTAGCTCTATGTTCGGCGCAAAGCTTGCTGGGGTAGGCAACAACAAGGCTGAAAAGGTTCAATGCGAAGAAGTCAAGGACACTCCGAAAACAGAAGCTCCGAAGATGACTGCTGACCAAGTCGCAAAGATTGCAGCTACTGTCAAGAAGACTCAGCAGAAGCCGTCTGAACGCAAGCTTCCGTGGGAATAACTTTTAGTTGAAACTCTGTTGTTCCATAAAGCCAGCCGAAAGGCTGGCTTTTCTGTTGACAGAACACAAACTAAATGCTATATTTGGTGCATGGAATATCCAGTACATCACGAATCACACATTATAAATCCAGCGCCACTAAAACACAAGAAGGAAGCGCTGATTGAGTTTTATGTCGATATCGAGGGAACTCTTATCGACAACTTGTCTGACACTAATTATCTTCATCACAACTGCCAAAACATTAGTGAGTATATTCATAAGCACGATGGGCATGAATATAAAGTCAATATTTTTACATGGGGCTGGGTTCACCGATCTGAAATTGAGCTTGGGCT
>Ga0310690_10005564_pt1 | contig 17017 bp, 16 predicted proteins | sample AusTroGonzalo_MG_2_FD_207661 | JGI IMG/M metagenome (GOLD analysis project Ga0310690, IMG submission 207661) | Bovine rumen microbial communities from tropical cattle in Woodstock, Queensland, Australia - Gonzalo_04 (v2) (version 2) | ecosystem: Host-associated > Mammals > Digestive system >...
ATATTTGTTGCAAATTTATCTAATTTTTCGGTAATCTTTTCTATTTGTTCAACTATTTTATTTATCGCTTCTTTATTTGAATTTGTCATATCGGCAAGGTCGGAAGAAAAGCTGTTAAAGTTATCAATAACTTTTGTAATATTTTTTTCCTTTTCGGCGACGGCTTGAGTTACCTGTTTTAAATTTGACACTGTATCTTTTAAATTATTAAAGAAAGTTTCATCTATACCTTTTGAAACAGTATCTAAAATTTTAGATAATTTTTCCGTTAAATTACTTACGGTTTCTTCCAACGAATAAGAACCTTCCGAAGCGATAACATCACCGTTTTTAATCAAAGGATTATTAGGAGTTCCCGTCCATAAACTGAGATGTTTTGTACCTATAATACCTGATGTTACTATTTTAATTTTAGCATCTGAATAAAGTTTGATATCGGAATCAATATACAAAATAAGTTTTGCTTTTCCGTTTTCCAAACAAATATTTTTAATACTGCCGACATCAACACCTGCTATTTTTACTTTTGCTTTTTTAGGTAAACCTACTACGTCGTCAAAATATGCACAAACGGTATATTTTGAACCGAAATTGTAATTACCGAGCAAAGTAATTGAAATAATTATAGATATTATACCTATTAAAACAAAAAAACCTAATTTTACCTGATTACTCACAATTTTACCTCTCAAAAGTCGCATCTACCGGTATTGGACCGATACTTGAACCTTCTATAAACTGTCTGACATATTTATTCTTAGTATTTTTTACTTCTTCAACCGTTCCGTTAAAAATTACTTTACCAAGATACAACATTATAACTCTGTCGGCAATTTTATAAGCGGACTGCATATCATGTGTAACAACAATCGATGTAATATTCAACTCTTTTTTTAAATACAATATTAAAGAACCTATAACATCCGACATTATCGGGTCAAGCCCGGTTGTAGGTTCATCGTAAAAAACATATTTCGGTCTGTAAGCTATTGCCCTTGCAAGCCCTACTCTTTTTTTCATACCACCCGAAAGTGCAGCAGGTTTCAATTTTTCAATATCTTTAAGCCCGACCATATTTAAACATGTAGTTACTCTTTCTTTTATTTCGGTTTCAGATAAATTGCTTAAATTTCTTAAACCGAAAGCAACATTTTCTTCTATTGTCATAGAATCAAAAAGAGCCGCTTCCTGAAATAAATAACCTATATTTTTTTGAACATTAAAAAGATCTTTTTTATCGGCTTTCGTAACATCTGTTCCGTCTATTATTATACTGCCTTTATCCGGTTTAATTAAACCGACTATATTTTTAAGCAGCATACTTTTACCTGTTCCGGAACCGCCTATTATAACAAGTGTTTCTCCGTCTTTTACGGTTAAATCGACACCGCACAACACATGTTTTTTACCGAAAGATTTATATAAATTTTTTACTTCTATCATAATATCTTTTTATTCTATAATATTTTGAGAATTTTTCATATATTTTTTGATAACAAAGCCTGTTCAAAATATGATAATTCCAAACTGTCAACACCTTTTTTATTCAAACTACCGAATAAATATTCGGATATTGCCTTTGTTGTAAAAACATCTGCCATCGCTCTGTGATGTTCTTTTACATCTATACCTAAAACTTCGGCAATATCACCGAGTTTATTTGATTTGAAAGAAAAATATTGTCTTGCAATTTTTAAAGTATCAAGAAAATACATCTCGGGAGAAATCACACCTGAACATTTTATTTCATTTGAAATAAAATGCAAATCAAACTTCGCATTATGTCCTACAAGAATATAACCGTCTATAAAATTTGCAACTTCTTCGGCAACTTCACAAAAAGGAGGGCAATCACTAACCATTTCATCGGTAATTCCGTGTATTTGACAACATTCGTAAGGTATGGAAACAAGCGGATTTATTAATTTATTAAATACGGTTTCTTTGCCGTCAACAATTTTTAACATGGCAAGTTCACAAATTTTAGCACCTTTGCTTACACTCAAGCCCGTAGTTTCAACATCCAAAAAAACCACATTGTTTATTGAATTTGTTTTAAATGATGAAGGTATCATCCGTTATTTCCTTAATATTTCTAAAATTGAATTCAATTCGTTTTTTATATATTCCAACTCTTTATCATCCATATTTTGTTCTTTTGAAGAGATAATATCGTTTGTTTTTTTTCTTTTATCGCCTTGTAAATATTTTTTAACCCCTTCTATAGTCAACCTTTTTTCATATAACAAATCTTTGATTGTTAAAATCAAATCGACATCCGTATATGAATATTTTCTTAATCCGGAATGTCTTTCCGGTTTGAGAAGTTTAAACTCCTTTTCCCAATACCTTAAAGTATGTGCAGGAACATGAGTTCTTTTTGAAATTTCACCTATGGTTAAATATTTTTTTTCAAAATCCGGCATTTTTATCCTAATCAAAAAAATCTTTTGACTGTTTAAATTTTATTTTTTTCTTCGGTGCTACAATAACGGCTTCTCCCGTTTTTGGATTTCTACCCTTTTTTGTTCTTGTAGTAAGCAAATTAAAACTGCCAAAACCCGTAATGACAACTTTTTGTCCGTCTTTTAATGCCGAAACAATTTCTTCAAATAATTTATTAACGGCTTCGGTAGCCTGTTTTTTTGAAGCAAGCACAGTTGATACTCTATCTATTAACTCGTTTTTTGTCATTATTTAATCCTAAAATTAATATTCGGATTTCGGAGTTCTTGTCATTAAATCATAAACAGCTTGTTGCGGATTTTTATTTTCAAACAAAACCGAATATATCTCATCTATTATAGGAATTTCTATATTTAATTTTTTACCTAATTTGTATGCACTTACGGCAGTTTTAACACCTTCGGCAACCATTTTCAATTCTTTCTCGGCTTGAGCTAAAGTTTTGCCGCTTGCTAAAAATTCTCCCAACCTTCTGTTTCTTGAATGTTTTGAAAAACATGTAACTATCAAATCACCTACACCGGACAAACCGTAAAAAGTTTGTTCTTTACCACCCAAAGCCACACCGAATTTAACAAATTCTCTAATTCCTCTTGAAACTATTGCGGCTTTTGTATTATCACCGAAAGAAAGTCCGTCTATTATTCCGCATGCAACGGCAAAAACATTTTTTAGAGATGCTCCTAATTCAACACTAACTATATCATCGGAAGTATATACTCTAAAATAATTATTTATAAAAATATCTCTGCATTTTATTGCATTATCACGGTTTTTTGAAGCCGAAAGTATTGCAGTCGGAATTTTTTTTGAAACTTCTTCCGCATGTGTAGGTCCGGACAAAGCAACAACTTTATCTTTCAGTGCGGGATAAAACTCTTCTATTATTTGAGAACATCTCAAAAAAGTATCGTTTTCTATGCCTTTTGTGGCACTTATTATTAATTTATTCGACAAATCTATTTTTAAATTTTTAATTGATGTTAAAGTTGACCTTAAAAAATGAGAAGGGACAACAAAAACAACAACTTCCGTTTCGTTTATTATATTCAAATCACTTGATACTTTTATTTTTTCAGGTACATTCCCGCCGATAAAAGGAAGTTTTCTTTCTTTGTCCAACTTTTTTGCGGCTTCTTTATCAAATTCCCATAAGTAAACATCATGTCCGTTATCCGATAACAAACAAGCAATTGTTGTTCCCCATGACCCTGCACCTAATACAGAAATTTTCATTTTATTAAGTCCTTTTTACCGAAACTTATTTTATTTTCCGTTCCGGCAACAATTCTTTTTATATTTTCAATATGACGAATTATAACAACAGTTACTATAAGTATCGAAAAAATTATTATTTCATGACCGGCTTTTAAAAAAAACAAATTAACAGGTAACATAATTGCAGCACAAATTGAACCCAATGATACATATTTGGACAATGCAACCACGACAATAAAAACAAGCAAACAAATAATTGTTGCCAAAGGATTCAATGCCAAAAATATACCGCAACCTACGGCAACCCCTTTACCGCCTTTAAAATTTAAAAACACGGTAAATATATGTCCGAACAAAGTAACAAGAGCAACAGCTAAAACAAAATAAAAAGAAGAACTTATCAAATAAGCAAAATATACCGGAATAAAACCTTTCAAACAATCGAGCAAAAAAGTTAAAATGCCTAACGGTTTACTTACACTCCTAAAAACATTTGTAGCACCGGGATTTTTTGAACCGTATTGTCTTATATCTATATTTTTAAATTTTTTTACAATTATGTAAGAAAACGGAATCGCTCCGCACAAATAAGATATTATTAAATACAGAATCATTTTCATTTATTTTTTCCTTTTGCATCTTGTCTGAATTTTAATAATATCGGTGTTCCTTTAAAAGAAAATTTTTCTCTTAAAAAGTTTTCCAAATACCTTCTGTATGAAAAATGAACAAGCTCTATATCGTTTACCAAAAACCTGAATGTAGGCGGTTTTGAAATAAGTTGTTCCGCTTGTTTTATTTTTAAAACTTTACCTTTCCTTGAATAATGATTTTTAGAAGTTGCGGTTCTTATTGCATCGTTCAATTCTTCTTGAGTTAACAATTTCGAATATTCTTTATAAATTCCGGGAGCCAATCTGAATATTCTGTCTATTCTTTGTCCTGTTTTTGCAGATATAAAAATAACATCCGCCCAATTTAAAAATTTGAATTTTTGAACTAACTGTTCCTGAAACATTTTAACCTGTTCTTCTTTTTCCTCTATTAAATCCCATTTATTTACGGCAATTATGCAAGGTTTTCTTTTTTCTATAATCAGCCCTGCAATTTTTGCTTCCGTTTCACCTATTCCCTGAGAAGCATCAACAACAAGCACTGCAATATCTGCTTCATCAAGTGCATAATTTGTACTTAAAGTTGATAAATATTCCATATCATCTTTTGTTTTGTTTCCTCTGTGAAGGCCTGCGGTATCCACAAGAAGATAATCATTGTCGTTATATGTTGCATGAACGGATAATGAATCACGTGTTGTTCCAGGAACATTATGCACTATACACCTGTTTTCCTTAACAATTGCATTAACCAACGAAGATTTTCCCACATTTGGTTTGCCGACAAAAATTATTTTTAATATTTCATCATCTTCTTTTTTATCGGTAACATCGTCACCTATTTTTTCACAAAGCATTTCCAAAAGTTCAACCATATTTCTGCCGTGGCTTGCAGAAACGGAAATTATATTATCAAAACCTAATTTATAAAACTCATAAATTTTGTTTTCTTCCGCAGCAGTATCTATTTTATTAACGACTAAAATAATATCTTTTTTACTGCTTCTGAGTTTTTTTGCAATTGCAGGTTCAAAAGGATGTATACCGAATTTTCCGTCAACAAGAAATATTATTATGTCACTTTGAAATATTGCATTATTTAATTGTTCCGACATTGACTCGGAAAATTCGTTATCGTCATTACTCCAGCCGGCAGTATCGGTAATAATAAATTTTTTATCTTTCCAATTTATTACATAATCGTTCCTGTCCCTTGTAGTACCGGGCATATCGTGAATTATAGCTTTTTTTCTTCCGACAAACCTGTTAAATAAAGTTGACTTACCGACATTAGGTCTGCCTACTATTGCAATTTTTTTATGCATTATTTTTACACTCAATAAATATTTTATATATATTTTTAAATTGTATAATATTTAGCAAAAAATATAAAGCATTTTTCGTATAGAAAAGAGAATTTAAAAATTTAATGTTTTTATAAAAAATTAGGATAGTATAAAATTATTTTACAAAGGCTATTGTTCCGCTGATAAGTTTACTTCTGCCTTTAACTTTTATTTGGTAAATATAAGTTCCGCTTTCTACCCAACCGCCGCTACTATTTTTACCGTACCAAACAAAACCTCTCTCTGTTCCGGAATTTATTTCGGCTACTTTTTTGCCCGTTACATCGTATATTTTTACGGTATCACCTTCGGTCAAATGTTCAAACCAAAAACCCGTTTCTCCACCGACTCTTGATTTAACAATTACTCTTCTTGCAGGTCTGTAGTCGTTGTCGTTATAGTTTTCATCAACAAATATTGCATATTCACCCCATTTGCTTATATTTGCAGATATTATTTTTTTTGATAAATCTACATTGGTTATTGAAATATTTTTCCAAGAATCAGCCTCTGTTTTTCTATACTTTAATAAAAATTTAGTTGCATCTGTTTCCAATCCGTAGAAGAAATCAACTTTTAACGGAGAAAATATTTCTACCAATGGTTCGGAAGTAACCGAATATAAAGAAATTATTTTATTATTATTTATGGAAGTTTTTGACAAAGACGATGCGGAATTTACGGAACTTAAAGGCAATTGTTTTATTATTATTGTCGTATTACCACCGAGAGAATTTGTTGATATATATAATTTTGTGTTCGAATATTCCTGATTACCGTTAACAAATTCTACTGTTGCACCATCCGAAACATTAACAAAAACCGAAGTTGAATTTGTTATCGTTGTAGCATTAAAGATATTTTCCGACGGAGAATAAGCAGAAATATTGTTTCCGTAAGAATCTTTAAAATCTATTTGAATTTGGTAACCTAATGAATTACCGTCTATATCGGACAAAGATATATAAAACTCTTTATTATTTTCTATCTGTTGTGTTTGTGAATGTAAAATAGTACTTGAACTTCCGTCTAAATAATAATTTATTTTTGCATCGGCAGAGACATAGTTACCGAAATCAACCGATATTTTCGCATTAAAACTTTTATCCACACTTGATACATTTGTTATAGGTGTATGATTTATTTTATATGAAACAAATGTAGCAAAAGCAGATATAACTTTTAACACATCTGCAAAAACATAAACGGATGAAAACAAAAATGTAAAAAGAATTAATAGTAATATTATTTTTTTGTTCATTACTATTGTGTTACTACTTCCCCATGTTTTGTAACTTTAAATTTTATTTCTTTTACAGCTTCTTTACCTAAAGCATTTACTTTAAAAACTGCAACATATTTACCTTTTTTTATTTCATCTTTTCCTATCATAAAATCCGTAAAATCTCTTTTACTTTCACAATATGTCGGAACGGTCTCGGGTATATAAACTGTTTTTACTAATTTTTTCTTTTTCTTGGTATATATTTCAATTTGTCCGGTATGCCTTATATGGACATTCCCGTTATTTTGTATCGTTAACTTATATCCTATTCCGTTTTGAGACGAAAAAAGATTTATTGAATCTATATTAAAATCTATATTTTCCGTTCCTGTTACGGTTATATAAATAGGAACTACTACCGAAATACTTATCATACTGCTTTGATCAACGGAAAATTCCACTTTTGCAGAAACAGACCCTTTCATATTCGACAAGATATGTGCTTCATAAGGAATTTCAACTTGCCCGTCTTTTGCAATATCATATTTTGTTCTTTTAAATTTAAGCCAACTTTTTACATCCACATCTGGATTTCCGGAAAAAGTATTTCCTTTATCAAGACCTATTTTTATTGTTATCGGATGGTCGTAAGTATTTCTAACAATGTATTTACCTTTATAAGTGGAGCCTTGCTCACCGAAAACATTTGTTACAGACGGAGTAACAGAAAGCCCCGCATAAGCAAAATTAAAACAAAAAATTAACCCGATAATTAATAAAAATTTTTTCATCATTTTATTCATAGACTAACTCCGTTACAACACTTGCATTATAAGTTAAGCCCCCTATTGCATTTGAACAGTCCGCCGCAAAATATATTTTAGGTTTTCTTTCATAATAATTTGCAAGAGTATCATAAGAATCATGATATTTTACAACCGTATGAATACCTCTTAAATTCCAAACAGTAACATAATCATATTCTTGTATTGTTTCATTATTTATTTCTTTAATCGGAACCCAAGTATACCAATCCGTCCCTGTTGGATTTTTTCCAATATCGTATAATCCTCCATCATCATTTTCACCTATTAACAATGTAAATTTTTCTGAAGATAATAAATCCGGTCTAACTCGCCAAGCCATTGGCAATACAATTTCACTACCGTCACTATCAACACAATAAAGTCCGTTCCTTGTCGACGAAGAATTATTTAAATAAATATTTACGGTCCAATTTGTACTTTCCTGATCTAAATCCAATTCAATATATTGTTCTGCGGCAATCCAACTTTTCCTATATGCAGATTGAGCCCATGTAATATCGTCACATTCTTCATTGTCGGATATATTTTTTACCGTAACATTAAAAGCTCTTGTTGCAGAAGATGCTTTTGTCCAATAAACATTATCTATCAAATAAAAATTATCATTACCAATTGTTGTATTGGTAAGTATTAACGGACATGTTATATTATTCAAATCCAATCCCAAATTAACAAAATTTGAAAGTTCTATGTAATAAGTATGCCAAGTACCATTGTTATCAATGCCTGTCTCCGTGCTGTTAACTCTCTTTATTAAGGAACTGTTAAATTTAATTTCTTTAGCCCCGGAAGTATCTTCAATTTTAATACCTGCAGAATCCGTAGAAATTTCAATCGGACATTTCAAACTAAAATATATTTTCCCACCTTCATAAGCGGACATATTTTGAGCTCCGTTAAAAAAAACAAAACATACATAGGTACTACTGCTTACCTGTAGGGATTTTATTCCTTCAAATTTATCTATAGTGTAATTAGCCTCTATATTCCATGTATCAGAATAAAAAGTTACTTTATCGTTACCTGCAGAATCATCATACAATCCCACACCATTGTATGTTTCGGTATAAACTCCATAGACAGTTCTGCCTATATTACCTGCAAATATAAACTCTGTTGCAAATAATAAAGTAAAAACACACAATAAAGTAATAATTAAATAACTTTTTAATCTCATTAAATAAAACTACAACTTTGGATAGCGGTATAAAAATACCGCTATCCAAAGGAAAAATTATTCAGCATGGATAGAAAATGTTATTGTAGTTGTTCCAAAAGAATCTCCACTGGAAACATTTCTAAATACAGCTTTAAAGAACATTACAACATCTTCATCCACAAACCATGGTACATAAACATTATTATCCCAAGTACCACCTATCCAATTACCTCCAGTAGCACCGGTTTTTCCTATCATATGCATAGAACCATCAGTATCTTTATCTGCAAGAGATACATTATTATAAGTATTAGCTTTATCTGCTAACCATCTATCACCTTCAAATTGTGCATCATTGTTAAAAGTTAAATTTTTCGGAGAAGTTAAGGATACTAATGTACTTGAAGATACAGACAAACATTTTGTCTGAATTTCTGCAAAATCACCATCTTTATAAGAACCACCTTCAGTTTGACCGGCTCTTACTAAGCCATTAAATGTTATTGTATCACCTTGTACTAATCCATTAAAAGCTTTATATTGTCCCATTGAAGTACTTGTATTATCCGTAAACATGTATATTGTTGTTCCAGCTTTTTGAGTTTTCAAATTAGAATGTATCTTGACAAAATCACTTGATATTGTTACACTGGCTGTTGTTGTCCCTAAAGTAACCTCCGCAGTATCAAAATTTATAGCATCAGTAGATACACTTGTACTATAGGATGAACCTTCCCAATGAAACAATTCAACATCAAATCTCAAATCTTCCGGTGCAAAAGTTGCATAAGCAGAGCATGTTGTAGAAGAAAAATTTACTGCAAATACTACTCCACTTCCCATAAAAACCGTTACTGCCAATACTGCTAAAAAACTTACTACTTTCTTCATTTTACTTCCTCCTTTTATTTTTTTAACAACTGTTATTTTTTATTGTTTAATGCTGCTTTTATAAAATTTGCAAACAACGGATGCGGTCTTGTAGGTCTTGACTGAAATTCCGGGTTAAATTGTACTGCAATAAACCACGGATGGTCTTTAATTTCAACTATTTCAACAAATTTATGTTCATCGTTTGAATAACCTGAAACTTTAAGACCTTTTTCTTCCAAGGTTTTAACATACTCTTTATTTACTTCATAACTGTGTCTGTGCCTTTCGCTTATACTTTCTTTTTTATAAATTTCAAAAGCTTTTGTTCCTTTTTCTATAACACAACTCCAAGAACCGAGCCTCATTAATGTTCCGTTTTTACTTGTTACCGGGGTATGTATAATTACAGGTTCTTTTGCAGCTTTATCAATATTTAGAGAATTTGCATTTTTAATACCGCAAACATTTCTTGCATATTCAATAATAACACTTTGCATACCTAACGAAATTCCGAAAAAAGGAATTTTGTTTTCTCTTGCATATTTTATTACATTAAGTTTTCCTTCAAGTGTTCCGCCACTGTCACCGTCAGGCGAAATAATTGCATTTACATCTTTTAACTCCTGTTCCAAATGCTGTGAGTCAGTATCGACATATTTTATTTTAACTTCCGTTAAGTTTATTGCACCGCCGTGCTTTAATGCTTCAAAAACACTTTTGTAAGAATCTTTCAATTCTATAAATTTACCCGTTATAGCAACCGTTACTTGATGTTCGGGGTAACGGCAATTGTGTATCATTTGATTCCATTGATTCAAATCTATAGGGTTTGCATTAAGCTTTAAATATTTAACTATCAAATCGTCAATTTTATTCTCGTGCAATTGAACCGGGACTTCATAAATTGAAGTTTTAACATCCATTTCTTCAATAACTGCATCTTTTTCAACATTACAGAACAAAGAAATTTTTTCTTTTATTTCTTCCGTTAAATGTTGGTCCATTCTGCAAAGAATAATCGACGGTTCAATTCCTATTTCTCTTAATTTTTGAACACTGTGTTGTGTAGGTTTTGTTTTAAGTTCTTCTGAAGCTTTTATATAAGGAATTAATGTTACATGAACATATAAAACATTTTCCCTTCCTATATCGTTTCTAAATTGCCTTATTGCTTCCAAAAAAGGAAGTCCTTCTATATCACCGACGGTTCCGCCTATTTCGACAATAACGACATCGCTGTCACCGGCAACTGCGGTTAATCTTTCTTTTATTTCGTTTGTTATATGAGGAACAACCTGCACGGTTTTTCCTGCAAACTTACCGTCTATTTCATCTTTTAAAACTTTCTGATAAATTCTGCCCGATGTTACCGTATTGAATTTCGTTGTTTCCTGGTCGATAAACCTTTCGTAATGTCCCAAATCCAAATCGGCTTCCATACCGTCGGTAGTAACAAAAACTTCCCCGTGCTGAGTAGGCGATAAAAGGCCAGGATTTATGTTCAAATAAGGGTCACATTTTAATATGTTCACCTTTAAACCTCTTGCTTTTAACAAGCAGGCAATTGATGCAGCCGTAATACCTTTACCGACGGAAGATATAACTCCACCGGTAACAAAAATGTATTTACTTTTCATTTTAACAAACTCCTTACCTTTGCAACATCTTCAATTACATTGACATCTTGCAAATCTTTTTTAGATATAATAATTTTTATTTTTTTACCTTGTTCCAAAGCTCTTAACTGTTCCAAACTCTCGGCAATTTCAAGTTTTGTTTGTTTTGTTTTTGCAAATTCACAAACAAATTTTTTTGTGTATCCGTAAACACCTATATGCTTATAAAAATTAATTTTGTTTTTGTTTTTTGCATCACGAATAAACGGTATTGCATACCTTGAAAAATATAAAGCATATCCGTTTTTATCAAAAATAACTTTCACGGTATTAGGGTTATTAATATCGTCCGTCGGTTTCATTTTATAAGCAGCGGTTAAATATTCCAATTTTTTATCTTTTTCAAATTCGGCTGCCATTTTTTCTATAAGAGTTTTATCTATTAACGGTTCATCACCCTGAACATTTATCAATACATTATATTTTTTCAAATATTTTTCTGCAACATAAGCAACTCTGTCCGTTCCGCTTTTTAAGTTTACGGGTGTCATATAAACATTAAAACCTGCTTTTTTTACTACATCATATATTCTTTTATCATCGGTAGCAACAGTAACAAAATCAATATTTTTACATTTTGAAACTTTGTTTAATACATGCAAAATCAAAGGTTTTCCGTTAATTAAATATAACGGCTTTCCCGGGAACCTGCTTGAAGCATACCTTGCGGGAATAACAACTGCTGTTTTCATAAAATTTTTCTCCGAAAAATTTTGAGGTATAGATGCATAGATGTTTAGATGTATTGAAACGACCTCAAAAACAACATTCTAAAACTAAAAAAACTATAATCCTATAACCCAAAAAACTATAAACTAAAAGTTTTTGGTAACAAAGACGATATTTTTACAACTTTTATTTTACCTTTTTTATCGTTATAAATTATATCGGCTGTTTTTGAAAATTCCGAAACAACCTGTCTGCATGCACCGCACGGAGTAACATTTCCTTTTTCGGAATAAACAGCAACTGCTTTTATATGTTTTGCTCCGTTAGATATTGCACTAAAAATTGCAACCCTTTCTGCACAAACGGACAAACCATAAGAAGCATTTTCTATATTTGTTCCGCAAAAAACTTTATTGTTTTCACACAAAACGGCAGCCCCTACTTTAAATTTAGAATACGGACTGTATGAAAAAGCGGAAGCCTGTTTTGCAAAATCCAACAATTGTTTATATTTTTGATTTTTATTTAACATTTTTATTTTGAAAAATTTTATCTAAAAACAAACTTACTTCTTTATACGAATTTGATTTTTTAACAAGTTCTTGTGATGTTTGGACTGCAAATTTTAATGAACTGTTACAATTACATTTTATTTGTCTTGTAGCCATTTTCGGAATTAGATTTTTTATTAATTTCTTACATGTATTTATATTATATGCCATTATCTCAACAACTTTGCCGGCATTTACTTCTTCTCCGAATTTCCAACAATCGTAGTCGGTAACCAAAGATATATTTGCATAACAAATTTCTGCTTCTTTTGCAAGAACGGCTTCAGGTATTAATGTCATTCCAACAACGGAAAAACCGTTTGCCATATTAACTTTTGCTTCAGCTCTTGTCGAATATCTCGGACCTTCTATACAAACATAAGTCGTATCACTGAAATGATGTTCTATTGCAAGTTCGGTAACCGCTTTATGAATTATATCTCTTAAATCATTACAAAACGGGTCGGCAAAACCTACATGAACGACAATATCTTTATCAAAAAAAGAACTTGGTCTGTTTTTTGTTCTGTCAAAAATCTGTTCCGGAATAACAAAATCTTTAGATTTTATACTTTTTTGGAGAGAACCTACCGCGGTTATTGATACAATTTGCTCGACACCTATACTTTTTAAAGCATATATATTTGCTTTGTAATTTACATTTGAAGGAGTAATAACATGTCCTTTACCATGCCTTTGTAAAAAGGCTATTTTAACACCGTCCAATTCTCCGACCGTAATAGGAGACGAAGGTTTCCCGAAGGGAGTATCTATTTCACATTCTTTTATATTTTCTATACCGCCGATTTCCGTTATACCACTACCGCCTATTACAGCTATTTTAACACTTTCAATATTATTTGCCATTATTGCCCCCTAATGTAATAATATAACTGTCAATAAATTTTATTAAATATTGAAAGAAATGTAAAATTATTTATGTGAAGCAAAGTTTAATACTTTTCAGGGACTTCATCTAAAATAACGGCTTTATCTTTATCTTCGGGAATCGGTGTTCCGGAAACTTTATTTTTTACCCAATCACCTATTGAATCGACTATAATGTATGTAACCGGTGTCATAAGTAATGTAACAAGAAGCGATAACAATTGCCCGCCTACAATAACGATAGACAAGCTTCTTCTAACATCAGCACCTTCACCGTTTGAAATCATCATCGGTATCATGGAAACGATAAGTGTTAATGTTGTCATTAAGATAGGTCTTAACCTTACTTTGTTTGCTTCAAGTATGGCATTTGTTCTGCCGTAACCTCTTGCCCTTAACTGGTTTGTATAATCGGTTTGTAAAATAGCATTTTTACTGACAACCCCGACTAACATAAACATACCGAGCAAACTGAATATATTTAATGTTTGCCCCGTTACCATTAAAGCAAATAAAGCAAAAGGAATTGTTAACGGTAAACTTACAATAATGGCTATAGGATGTGTAAACCTTTCCATCAAACAACAAAGAATTATATATTTGAATATGAAAGCCAAAATAAATGCAGTTATAAATGAAATAAACATTTTTCCCATTTCTTTTGCCATACCGCTCTGTTGAACTGTATATTCGGGTTCAGGGTTTAAAGAATAAAAAGTTTTCTGCATTATTTGTATTGCTGTTCTTGTATCAAGTCCGTTTAAGTTTGCCTCAACTCTGACTTCTCTTTGTCTTGAATTTCTGTTTATTTGGCTGGGACCGAACCCTTCTTCAAGTTCCGCTATACTGTCAAGCCTTATAACGGTATCTTTTCCGTTAATTCTTGCAGGTATCATAAGTGCAGAAATTGCTTCTTTTGTATTTCTGTAAATTTCGGCAACCCTAACCCTTACTTCATATAATTCATCACCCTCTTTATATTTTGTAATATCGTCTTCACCGCCGACCATTGTTCTAAGTGCTGCCGCAACAGCGGTAACATTAACACCCAAATTATTTGCTTTATCTCTGTTTATAACTACCCTGTATTCCGGTTTTGCCATATCCACGGATAAATCAACATCTATAAATCTTGAATCTTCGGAAAGTTTGTTTTTTGTGGCATTTGCATAACCTATTAATTTCGTTAAGTCCGGTCCTAATAAACTTAACTGAACGGCTTTATTACCGCTTGAAGGACCGTCGCTTCTGACTAAAACCGCAGTCGTAAGCCCGGTATATTTTTTCATCATTTCTCTGACACTTTTAATATAATCTTTTGTTTTTAAGTGGTTTCTTTTATTTCTGTCTTCCAATTCCACTTCCAAATAACCTTTATTTGTGGGAGTTGCATTTGAAAAAGAACTTAAACCGTCTCCGCCTTTACCTACAACGGTTAAAATACTTTTTATGTAAGGAAGCCTTCTGATATCCGTTTCTATTTGGGATAAAATATCTTTCATATCGGTATAACTTGTCCCCTCTGCAGCTTTAATCTGAACCTGAACTTTACCGGAATCTTCTTCTGGGAAAAATTCACCGCCCATATTTTTGGCCATAGGAACTATTGCAAATATACATAAAAAAGCAAGTACAACCATTATTATTTTGTGATGAATAGACCAATTTAAAATAGGTATATATATTTTAACCAAAGAATTATTTACATTTGAAACGATTTTATCAATTTTATTTTCACCTTCGGTTTTCTTTAACAATTTTGCACATAACATAGGTGTCAAAGTTAATGCAACTATACCTGAAAGTGCTATGGCAAAAACCACTGTCCAACCGTAACTGCTTAAAACTCTTCCTACCATACCGCCCATATAAGCAAGCGGTAAAAATATAACAAGAATGGAAAGGGTGGTTGCAATAACGGTTGCGGTAATTTCTTTTGCACCGTCAACTGCGGCATCTTCCGGCTTTTTACCGTATTTTTCCATGTGTCTGTAAATATTTTCAAGCATAACGATAGCATCGTCAATAACAATACCCACGGCAACGGTTAACCCGAGCAATGTGATATTGTTTAAAGTAAAACCGTTCATATTCATAAATATAAACGAACCTACTACAGATATAGGAATAGCAAGAAAAGATATAAAAGTAGACCTTAAAGAGCCCATAAATACAAGCACCATTATACCTGCCAAAAATGCACCTAAAAACAAATGTTCAAGCACGGTATTTACCGAAGACCTAATTGAGCCGCTTTGGTCAGACATTACAACAACATTCATATCGGAAGGCAATGTCTTTTTTATATTTTCAATTTTTTCTTTTACACCGTCTATAACTTTTAAAGTATTTGAACCGCTTTGTTTTGTTACTTCCAATGTAACACAACGGAGACCGTCCAACAATGTACTTTGTTCTTCATATTCACCGCTGTCTTCAACTTCGGCAACATCGGAAAGCTTTATCGGCACACCGTTTTTTGTAGCGACAAATATATTTTTAAAATCTTCAACCGACGGAACTCTACCTAAAATTCTTAAACTGTAAGAATTATGTTCCTGTTCAACTTTACCGCCTGGAATTTCAAAGTTTTGTTGTGCAATTGCTGATGTAACATCGGTTATAGGGATTTGTAACGAATAAAGTTTTAACGGATTTATCGTAACATGAACTTCTCTTTCTCTTCCTCCTACTATACTGACGGAACCCACACCGGAAGTATTTTCTATAACTTCTTTAACTTTTTTCTTTGCAAGCTCGGTAAGTTCTATAATATCTCTTTGTCCTGTAACAACAACATTTAAAACGGCCTGTGCATCCATATCGAGTTTCAAAACAACCGAAGGTTTTGTTCCGTCGGGGAATTTTGATTTTACCTGTTCTATTTTATCCCTTACTTCCTGTATTCCCACATCCGGATTTTTATCCATATCAAATTTAACGAAAATAATTGAAACACCTTCCATATTATAAGAATGTATTTCGTCAACACCTGCAATTTCGTTTACACCTTCTTCTATATATTTTGATATTGATGTTTCAATTTCTTCAGGGCTTGCACCGGGCAAAATCGTTTGAACCATAGTAGCAGGAATATCCATACTCGGATACATACTTACACCCATATTTGTATAACCCATTAGTCCTAAAAATACCAATGAAACACTTATCATTATCGTAAATACGGGTCTGTGTATGAAAAATGCGGCAAAACCGCTGTGTTTTTTTTCTGTTTTATTTTCCATATTATATTACTCCTGTTTTTTGCCTACAATTAGCAATTTCATTATCATTACAGACTATTTTTATAAATTGCTTCTTCTCTTCATTCATCGCAATGACGAACTTTTTCATTGTCGTTTCTATACTTCAATACATCTATACATCCATACTTCAAATAAAAAATTGCTTTGCAATTTTTTATTTTATCTCTATCTTACTTCCGTCTTTAATACCGTATACAAATTCCAAAACTTCATCGCCTTCATTAAGGCCTGCAATTTCC
>Ga0310690_10005565_pt1 | contig 17015 bp, 7 predicted proteins | sample AusTroGonzalo_MG_2_FD_207661 | JGI IMG/M metagenome (GOLD analysis project Ga0310690, IMG submission 207661) | Bovine rumen microbial communities from tropical cattle in Woodstock, Queensland, Australia - Gonzalo_04 (v2) (version 2) | ecosystem: Host-associated > Mammals > Digestive system >...
TTTTATTTACGCTGCAAAAATATAAAAAAGGTTTGGACATACGGCGATATATCGGCACCTTTTTTGTACTTTTGCGACCTCAACTTTTATAAATTAAAATTGGAATAATGAAAAAATTTGTATCTGTTCTTTTATGTCTTTGTCTGATTGGATTTTACAATGCGTCAGCATCCGATGAAGGGCGCGACAAGCCCAAAGATCCGAAGCCCAAAAAGGAGAAGAAGGAGAAGAGCGCGATTCGCACGGGATGGACATTCGGCATTTTGCCGAGCGTGGCCTATGATGCCGACAAGGGTTTCCAGTACGGTGTGTTGGCCAACGTGTATGACTTCGGCGACGGCTCCATCTACCCCGAGTATTTCCACTCCCTCTACTTCGAGGCCGCCTATACCACCAAGCGGTCGGGATTGTTCCGTTTCGCCTACGACTCCAAGATGCTCATCCCGAACCACCGTCTGAAGATCGACCTCTCGTACCTGCCCGACGCGTTGTGCGACTTCTACGGGTTCAACGGCTATCAAACGGTATATAACAGCGGCTGGGGCAAGAAAAAAGCCGACGACTATATCAGCCGTGCCTTCTACAAATCGCAGCGCGACCTCATCCGCTTCGCGGCAGACATAGATGGCAAAATCGGTGGAAACTGGTATTGGAACGCGGGCATCGGCTTCCTCGGATACAAAATTGGTTCTGTCAACATCGACATGATCAACAAGGGCAAGAAGCCCGAGAATATGCTGCCCCGTGTGGAGGGCCTGTATGAAAAATACACGAAATGGGGCATCCTCGCCCCCAACGAGGCCAACGGTGGCTGGCATCCCTATCTGCGCGGCGGCCTTTCCTACGACAGTCGCGACCGCCAGCAGAACACCCAGAAGGGCATCTACGCCGATGTTTTCTGGACTTACAATGCCGCTTTCGGCGAGGACAAGGAGTTCAACAACCTGATGTTCAATGCCAGCTTCAAGCATTTTGTTCCGGTATATAAAGACCGTATCACCTTCGCCTACCGTCTCGCCACCCAGCTGACCATGGCCGGCAACTCGCCGTTCTATCTCAGCAACTATTATAACAATCTGTTCATCCAGCGTGTGTTATACGAAGGTCTTGGCGGTGGCAACACATTGCGCGGCATCCTGCGTCACCGCGTCACCGCACCCGGATACGCTTTCGCCAACGTGGAGTTCCGCTTCAAAATCTGCAAGTTCGACATCGGCAAGGAGCATTTCTTCATCGGTGTCAATCCCTTCTTCGATGCCGGCATGATCCTCCAACGCTATCGCATGGATGAAAACACCATCCGCGCCTCCATCGCAGAAAACGACCCCGAGTTCAACATGGATGAGCTGGACAACTATCTGCTCTTCGGCAAGGATGCACAAGTCTATCGCCCGCACATGTCGGCAGGTCTTGGCCTCAAGTTGATGATGAACGACAACTTCGTGCTCTCCGTGGACTGGGCCGTGCCATTTGACAAGCGTGACAACGCGGGAATGGCCAACTTATACGTCAAAATGGGCTACATGTTCTAACCTCATTATTTCCAACTGGTTTTCAGGTTTCCTTTCATGAAAGTCTATCGGAATCATTCGTTAAAGGATTGCAATACTTTCGGCATGGACGTGCGGTGCGCGCAGTTCGTCGTCATGGAACATCCCGACGAGGGGGAGGCCCTGTATGCGGCGCACCTCTTTGAGGCTCCGTTCTACGTCCTCGGCGGTGGCAGCAACGTCCTGTTTACAAAAGACTTCGAAGGCTCCATCATACACCCCGATTTCAAAGGCATCGAGGTAATGGACGATTCCGACACGAACCAGCTTATCCGCGTGGCCGCCGGCGAAGAGTGGGACGACGTGATCAACTACTGCCTCCGCCACCGGCTGTACGGACTGGAGAACCTGGTGGGCATTCCGGGCCGCGCGGGCAGCGCACCTGTGCAGAACATCGGCGCGTATGGCGTAGAGGTCAAAGACTGCATCGACCGCGTGGAAGGCTTCCGCACCGACAATCTGCACCCCTTTGTCTTGTCGGCTGAACAATGCAAATTCGGCTATCGGGATTCCATTTTCAAAAACGAGATGAAGGGAAAATGCCTCATCACCCATGTATGGTTCCGGCTTTCCAAAGAGGAACATTACACCCTGACATACAAGGCCTTGGCAAATGAAATCAACGAGCAGGACCTTTCGCTGGAAACCATCACGCAATGCATCCTCCGCATACGCAACAGCAAACTTCCCGACATCCGCAAGATAGGCTGCGCAGGCAGCTTCTTCAAAAACCCCGTGGTGTCCGAAAACCAATACCGTAAGTTGCTGGCCCAACACCCCGACCTTGTCTCCTACCCTGCTGGTGATGGGATGGTAAAACTGGCTGCCGGTCAGCTGATTGAAAAGGCCGGATGGAAAGGCAAACGCATCGGCAACGCAGGCGTTTACCCCCAGCAGGCTTTGGTGGTCGTCAACTACGGAGGAGCCTCCCCCGAAGAGGTCCAACATCTGTACCAACAGGTGATTCTGGATGTGGAAAAACTGTTTAACATTCGTTTAAACCCTGAAGTTAACATCTTGTGATGAGACATTCTTTTCGACTGATTCTGCTCATAGCCGTCTTGATTCCCCTCTGCTGCGGGTGCGACTGGTTTCACAAGCCCAAATTCGATGAGGCGTTGTTGGCGGGCTATTGGGTTGAGGGCACTGTACACGAATACTACAACGCCAACGGCACAGGCTACACTTGGGACACCGCCGATGACGTGACCGAAGAGGAAGCACAACCCTTCACCTGGACGCTGGAAGGTTCCACCCTGACACAAAACCACAAAATGGCCATGGGCGGCATCGTGCCCAAGACCTATACCGTCACCAAACTGACCACCTCCATCCTCATGTATCACGACGATTTCGGGACTTTCCACTCCTTCATCAAGCAGTAAAACCATGCGCAAAGGCATCAAAATCACACTCATAACCCTCGTTTCGCTCCTCGGTCTCCTAGTGGCGGGCATCGGTATTGTGCTGCTGACAATTTTTTCGCCCGCGCGCCTCACCCGCATCGTCAACAAGGAAGCCCCAAACTGGCTCACCTGCGATTTCCATCTTGACAGGGCAGAACTCACCCTTTTCAAATCGTTCCCCCACCTCGGCATCGACATTCAGGACGTGACGCTCATCAACCGGATGTTCGGGGCACCCACCGACACGCTTCTGCACGTGGATCACTGCGTGGCGTCCCTCAACGTCCGCAAACTGATGCGCGACAAACACGTTGAAGTCAACGAATTCCTGATCAAAAATGGACAACTGAATCTCTTTACCAACAATTTAGGCCAATCCAACCTCAACATTCTCAAACCTTTTTCCAAAGACACCACCTCATCCGAATCCTATTCGATAGATCTGCAAAAGGTGGAAACCAAGCAGGTGCACGTGCGCTACATCGACCTCACCTCCGGTCTCGTGGCCGACGTGGACAATGTGAACCTCACGGCCAACGGCTCCTGGAACGACCCCAACGCCGAGGGCAAAATAAAACTCCTGACAGACCAACTCGTACTCAAGACTTTACATGACAAAAAAATCATGGCAAAATACGACCAGTTGGATGGGGCCTTCGAAGGCTCCCTGAATGATTTGGACCGTTTGGAGGGAACATTAGACCTCACAATGGACAAAGCATCCTTCTCGATGGACACCAATGTCTATTTGGACCAACAGGACATAACATTACATTCCGACATGAAAGCCGCATGGGCTGATCAGACATTGCAATTGCAAAACACCCAACTCTCCTTAGACCAATACAAATTGGCATTAGAGGGTTCCGCTCGCCGCGATACAGCGGCCAAAAACCTTGCCCTGAATCTCAACTATGAGACCGGTAACTGGCCCCTGCACGATGTGCTGGAGCTAATTCCCCGCGCAATCATCGGCAACGCCTTGGATGATTTGTCTTTAGACGGCCTCGTACACCTGACGGGACAAGTCAAGGGCCACGTCAATGAACGGCAGTCTCCCATCATCACCACGGATGTCAATCTTGTTAACGGATCTTTTGCCAAGAAAGATTTCCCCCTTGATTTTCAAAAGATCAACTCCACTTTCCATCTTGATCTGAACCCCAATGACAAGACCTCGGTACAGATCAAAAAGCTGAATGCCTATACAGGACGCAACTATCTGACCGCCACGGGCACGATTCAGGATTTGCTGGGTGAAATGCTCTTCGACCTGGCGCTGACGGGCGACTTGCACGTGGAGGATTTCCTGAATATGCTTCCGGAAAAGCTCGCGCATAGTTCCGGCAAGGCTAAGGCCGCCGTCAACGTCAAGTGCAACTACGACCAGGTGTCCCGTCTGACCATTGACCAGTGGGTGGCGGACGGCACCTTCGATTTCACGCAACTGAATTTAGCCTACGGGGATTCGTTGTTCGTCACCTCCCCTTCCCTGAATCTGAAATTTTCCTTCCCCGTCAAGCAGCAGCCCTACAAAATCGGAGAATGGATTTACACCCAGATACAAGCGCCCAAACTCCAGGTGCGCCAAGTCGGCTCTATGGATATTGCAGCCAATGACGCTCATTTGGACGGCTATCTGAACAATCTGACAGACAGCACGCTACCGCTGAAATTAGGAGTTAAGTACCAAGTGGGGACCGTCAACGTGAAAACAGACTCGCTGGTGGCCGACCTTACCCAGCCGGCAGGCACCTTCGTCATGCCCGAGCAGAACCAGATGAAGCTTGACTATTCCGGCAACGCGATTTCCGCTGTCATGGGCTCCGGTATGTCAGTAAAGAGCGAATCCATCAAATTGAATGCTGTCACCCATTATAACTCCAAGGGCAGCAACATACTGCTTCAATGGAACCCGACCGCCAATTTGACCCTCCACAACGGGGTGGTGAATGTGCCGGCGATAGAGTACCCCTTGGAACTGCCGAAAGTGGTGGCCGACATCACCCCTCGCCAATGCCAGATCACCAAAGGCGACGGAAAAATCGGCAATTCCGACTTCTCACTCAGCGGCAAGATCACCCAAATTGACGAATATTTCAACGGCAAGGGCCTGATGAAAGGGACATTGGAGTTCACCTCCGTCTACATTGACCTGAACCAGATAATGGACATGTTCAGCGGCATGGGCGTTTCGGATTCCGTGATGGCCGAAAAACCGGAGGATTCGCAGAAAGACCCCTTCATGGTGCCATACGGCATGAACATCCGTATGAACACCCACATCAAAAAGGCCCTTTACGAGGACACCTATTTCCGCAACATCGGCGGTTTTTTAGACCTGAAAGACGGTACGCTCGTGCTGGAGGAGATGGCCGTCACGCATGACGCCGCCCGGATGCAGCTCACCGCTATGTACCAATCGCCGCGCAAGAACCACCTTTTCCTCGGGCTGGACTTCCACCTCTTGGATATCAAAATCGACCAGCTCATCGCTCTGATTCCCGAGGTGGACACCATCCTGCCGATGCTGAAGTCGTTTGCCGGCAACGCCGAATTCCATTTCGCCATCGAAACCAACCTCAAATCCAACTACGACCTCAAATACTCGACCCTGCGCGGTGCCGCCGCCATCAACGGGCAGAACTTAGTGGTCTTGGACCAAGAAACCTATCGCAACATCGCTAAAAAGCTGATGTTCAAGAAAAACACACCGAACCGCATCGATAGTCTCTCCGCCGAAATGACCATCTTCAAAAACGAGATTGACGTGTATCCCTTCTTGGTCTCCATTGACAAATATCAGGCGATTCTCTCCGGACGACACAACTTAGACATGAAATACCAATACAATATCTCGCTGATAAAGCCCATCCGATTAGGGCTGGACATCATCGGCACCGACCGGCTGCGCCTCAAGGTGGGGAAGGCCAAATACGCCACCTTGTTCCGGCCCGAGCGGCAGAATGTGGTGGAACAAAACGTGATGCAGTTGAAAACCCGCATTCATGAAGCCCTGAAAGCCAACGTAAAACCGGTGCCGCCCGAATAATTTTCCACCGGCGTAACGAAGCTGAAGATATTATTTGCTTTCTCCAAAAAAAAGTGTACCTTTGCCCTCGCAAAAAAAGGATATCCTTATGTTCGATTTCTCCAAGATCCGCACCATTGACGATTTCCCGTCACCCGGAATCAAATTTTATGACATCACCACGTTGTTAAACGACGGAGAGGCCTATCACAGCGCCATTGACGACATGTTGGCGGTGGCCAAAAGCATCCGTCCCGATGTCATCGTGGCGTTGGAGACGCGCGGTTTTTTCTTCGGCCCCACGTTAGCGTACCTGTTAGGCATCCCGTTCGTGCCCATCCGCAAGAAGGGCAAGCTGCCCGCCGCCACCTTCTCCGAAAGCTACAATCTGGAATACGGCTCCGACAGCATCGAAATCCATCAGGATGCCATCGCCCCGAACCAGCGCGTACTGCTTTTTGACGACGTATTGGCCACTGGAGGCACCATGAGCGCCGCCGTGCGTCTGGTGCAGAAGTTCAACCCCGCCTCCGTTGACACGATGTTCCTCATCGAACTCAGCGCCCTGGAAGGCCGGAAGAGACTGGAAAATGTTACGATACACAGTTTATTACAATTATAACATAAAACATAACAATCAACAAATTTAACACAATGAAGAACATAGATTGGAAAAGTCTGTCATTCGGTTATGTGAAAACCGACTACAATGTACGCTGTTATTTCAGAGACGGCAAATGGGGTGAACTGGAAGTCATGTCTGACGAATACATCCCCATGCACATGGCCGCCTCCTGTCTCCACTACGGTCAGGAAGCGTTTGAGGGCATGAAGGCCTTCAGAGGCAAAGACGGCAAAGTCCGTCTGTTCCGTTGGGAAGAGAACTGGAAACGTCTGAACAGCTCCGCCGACACCATCATGCTGGCCCCCATCCCGAGAGAGCTCTTCTTCGCCGCTTTGGAGAAGGTCATCAAGCTGAATGCCGAGTATATCCCGCCTTACGGAACGGAAGGTTCCCTGTACATCCGTCCGCTGCTGATCGGTACGGGTGCCACCATCGGCGTGAAACCCGCTGACGAATACCTGTTCGTGGTGTTCGTGATGCCGGTCGGACCGTACTTCAAGGAGGGCTTCAAGCCGACCAACATGCAGATTGCCAAGGATTACGACCGTGCTGCCCCGCTGGGTACCGGTCATGTGAAGGTGGGTGGCAACTATGCCGCTTCCCTCCGCGCCGGTGAAAGAGCACACCATGAGGGCTTCAGCGCCTCCATCTTCGCCGATGCCAAGACCAAGACCTTCATCGATGAGGCTGGTCCCGCCAACTTCTTCGGCATCAAGGACGGCAAGTATGTGACTCCCGATTCCGGCTCCATCCTGCCTTCCATCACCAACATGAGCTTGCGCCAGATTGCCGAAGACCTCGGTCTTGTGGTGGAACGCCGCCATGTCAGACTGGACGAGATCGGCACGTTCGAAGAGGCTGGTGCCTGCGGTACCGCCGCCGTCATCTCCCCCATCCACATGATCCAGGATCGTGAGACGGGCGAAGAATACGTCATCGCAAAAGATGGCAAGCCCGGTCCGTGGAGCATCAAGATGCGCGAAATCCTGATGGGCATCCAATACGGTGAAATCGAAGACAAGCACAACTGGTGCACCATCGTGGAATGCTAACACACGATTGAAATACTATGCAAAACGGGACGCGTTGCGTCCCGTTTTTGTTTTTATACTATTCACTAATCACTGACCACTGTCCCCTAAAAAAGGAGCCGACACCTTTCAGCATCGACTCCTTTGATTTTATATCCGAATAAAGCGTGTGCGCTTACTTCTTCACGAAGCTCTTTGTCACCACGCCCTTCTCGGTGCTGACGCGCACGAAATACATGCCCGCAGCAAACTCCCGCACATCAAGCTCCACCGTATTGGCATTCACCTCAACCGTCTTCAACAGCTTGCCATACACATCATAAACCTGAACCCTGTCCACTGCACCCTGTACCCTGTTCACTGTAAACTGTCCATTGTTCGGGTTAGGATAGAGGCTGATGGTCTGCTCGTAGTCGGCGATGCCGTCAGGCAAAGTGGTGAATTGAACCATGTTGGAAGGTCCGCTCTGACCATCCTCACAGTTGGCCACCACGTATGCGGAGTAGTCCGTTTCCGGCTGCAGACCCGTAAGGGTGTATGGATGGGCATTGGCCGTGACCGTGGACCATTGAGTGGCGTTGTTATCCTTGTAGTTCACCGTCCAGGAAGTGGCATGGCCGTTCTCCGTCCAGTCGAGCACCACGCTGTTCTTCGTCATGTTCATAGCGGCAAGGTTGGAGGGTTCCAGACATCCGACCGGCAAAGCCTCCGTGGTGAACGTCAACTCGGCAGACCAGTCGCTGCTGGCATTGTCACCGCACACGGCCTTGACAGCCACCTTGTATTCGGTTTCCGGATCAAGGTTGCTGAGTGTGTAATGGTTCGTGGCTACGGGTTGCTGATTCCATGTCGTTTCACTGGTTTTTCTGTATTGTAAAATCCAGGAAACCGCATTGTTGGCATCCCAAGACAGCTCCACCGAAGAGGTTGTGATGGTACCGGCTGTCAGGCCCGTGGGAGTCAGACATGCGTCGGCTTGCGGCGTGGTGAACGTGAGCGTGTTGCTCCACGGGCTGTTCATGTTGTTAGCACAAAGCGCGCGGACACGAACCTCATAGTCTGTTTGCTCCGTGAGATTGGACAACACGCAGTTCGGTGCGCTGACATTCATCGTCTGCCATGAGGCATCCGTTGCTTTCTTATAGTTCACCTCCCACTGGCTGGCACCGTTGGGGGTCCAATTGATGACGACGCTGTTGGCTGTCAGATTGGAGTATGCCAAGTTGGTGGGCTGGTCGCACACCACAATCGGGCGCACGGCGATGTCGTCAACGCAGCAGCGGTACGCCAGCGTAGTGGATGTAGGATAGGTGTTCACCCACTTGAAGGCGATGCGAGCGCCGGCAGGCACATTGGTGACATTCTGGAAAGAGACAGAATCCCGGGTCATCGTGGTGACCGGCACAATATTAGCCACCGGAACAAAGCTGGCCATATCGTAGGCGTCCGTCGTGTAACCCACCTCCAAGCGCACGTAAGTGGCATCGGCAGTACCCATACGTTTGGCAAACGCAATGCTGATGTTGTCAAACGGCTCGTTGAATTCCGGCAACGCCACAAGGGTGGAATCCGTGGGATAAGCCTGCATCAACAGCGTGTTGGGCTCACTGGAAGCGAATGCGTATGATGTGGATGCCAGACGGGAAACCACGTGCGGTTGCCATGCCGCATAGCCAAACGTACTGAATCCGTGCCAGCAATCCGGCAGGACACCTTCGGTCTGATAGGTGGCATTGGTCGTGATGGCATCGAAATTCTCAAGATACGGCAATGTCTGCGGTGCGCATACGGTTTGGGCCGTAACAACATCCGAGTAGGCGCTGCCGCTGGTTGCAGAGCAATTCGCCATCACGGAAAACTCGTAAGCCGTGCCCGCCTGCAGACCCGTGACAACATACGGACGCGTCGTCACATTCTGCACATAGGAGTACGTGCTCGTGCCCGCTTCAGCGTAACGGATGGTGTAGCTGGCCGGCGAGTCATTCCACGGATCGTTCCAATCCAACGTTGCCGAGTTGGCGGTCACCTGAGTCACCATCAAACCTTCCGGATCGAAACAGGAGGGAATCTCAGACACTACAACATTATCTATATATACCGTATTGTATTCGGACGAATGAGAAAGGAAAGCGATAAAGTTTCCATTGCCGCTGTACTGGCTGAATACCACGCGTTTGGGTTCAAAGATGCTGGGCAGCGGAGAAGACACCGTATCTACAGGCACAAAGGTGCTCAAATCGTACGGATCGGTCATCACACCTACCACCAAATAATAGCTGGCCGTAGAGGCCTTATAGTCGAATTGCACCTGCAACGTATTGATATTCCGATTAAACGGAGGCGTTGTTGCCAAGGTATAGCTGCCGGTGCCCGTGCCGGAATAGAAATACAACGTACCCGACGAAATATACGGGTAATTGGTAGTGGTGGAATAGGTGGTCATTCTCTCCCAGCAATGCGGGAAAGCGGACGAGCCGGTACCCCAAGTATCGAAATTCTCTGCAAACGGCAGCGAGTCAATAGGCGTGCAGTCGGTGCGGAACGAGTAAACCTGGCTCCAAGCGCTGGTTTCGGTAGGACCGCAGATGGAACGTACATACACGTCATAGTTGGTGCCCGGGGTAAGGCCGGTGATAGTGAGGCTGTCCTCGTAAGCCGTCACCGAGGTGGCACCTGCCACCAGCACGTCGGGACTGAAGCCTTCAGGACCGTAGGCCACTTCCCATTCGGTTTCACCACTGCCGTTACGCCATTTCATGGAAGCAGAAGTCATAGTGATGTCGGTAGCCGTAAGGTTAGCCGGCTTCACACAACCCGGAGCATACGTCACTGACAGGTTGTCGATATACAGCGTGGTCGCTGTCTGCACGGAACGGAGGGCGATAAACTTGCCCGTTCCGAGATACGAGGTGAACGGGATGTGGAACTCATTCCACACCGTGGTGCGGGCATTGACTGTTTCCACCAACTCGAAAGTACTCATATCATTCGGATTGCTCATCACACCCACCTCAACGGAATAGTTGATATTAGAGAATTTTCCGAAGAAGTTCAATTGCAATACATTGATATTGGCATCTATTTCAGGCAGAACTGCATAGTTGCTCGTTGTAGAGGTGGTGTAGAAATAGAGATAGTTGCCAACATAGACATACGAAGCGCTGTTGTTCGTATATAATGTTCCGTTACCGGTCTTGGTCCAACACTCCGGAACATTGCCCGATCCGGTGGACATATTGTCGAAATCATGGGAATACGGCACCGGGAACGGCGCGCACGTGGTCGTGAAATCGCAAGCATAGGACCAAGGCGACGGCGTGCCGTCGGGACAGATGTTGCGCACATAGAACGTGTATGAGGTGTTGGGCTGCAAGTTGTTCAGTTCGAAGGGAACGCTCAAATCCGAAATCGTAACGGGAGTGACGGTATCAGGATTGAAGCCCGGCTCGCCATAAACATATTCGCAGGTGCTGATATTCGGGGTGGAATACCAGTCGATACCCACGGTCTCGGACGACAGGCTCCGAACCACGACGTTCAGCGGCATGAAACAGCTCTCCGCCACATCCAAAACCAGATTGTCGATGCGCACCGTGTTGGTCTTCACACCGTCACCGCATTTGATGGCGATGAAACGTCCGCTGCCAGTATAGTTGGCAAAATAGACACTCATGTCTTCCCAAACGGACAACGTGGAGGGGACGATGGTTTGGATAAGCTCAAAGCTGTTGGGATTCATAGGATTGTCCATAACACCTATCTGCACACCATTATCCGCGGTCGTGATCTTCGCTTTGAACGAAAGCTTCAGATCCGTAAGGTTGATGGAGGCATCCAGCTCGGGAAGGATGGCTATATCAAAGTAGGTGGACGTGGCGTAGAGATACAGGGCACCCGGTGTGGAATAAACGTTGGCGGCTGCCGTATTGATGTACGGGTAATTCGTTGTCGTACCGCTGTAGTACTTGCCCCAACAAGCCGGAAGGTTCGTCAGAGCAACACCTCCATTGTCGAAGTTCTCCACGTAAGGCAATGTGGTCACCGCATTGCAATATGTGGTTGCGGTGATAACATCCGTATAATCACTCTCATCACCATAGCCACAAACGGACTTCACCTTGATCTTATACACAGTACCGACAGACAGGTTGTCTATGTTATAGAACGTGTCCGTAATGCCTGTGATAGGAATCCAGACGGAAGCCGTATCCTCCTTGTAGGCGATTTCCCATTCCGTTTCCATGTCGCCAGGTGTCCAGGAAACCAATATGGAGGTTTGCGTGGCCTCCTCTGCGGTAACATTAACCGGCTTATAACAGGTAGGAATTTGATCCAGCACAAAATTATCCATATACATATACATTACTGAATTCATACCTCCCATCTTAAAGGCAAGGAATCGACCTGTACCGGTATAGTTGGAAAATTCCACACTTTGTTCTTCCCATGTGTTTGTTGTGCTCACTTTAATGGTGTCATACGGCACAAAGGTGTTGATATTCATGGAATCCGTCATGAAGCCAATCGCAATCCAAGAAGATGTGGAACTGCTACGCACACGGAAGGTGGCGGCCAGCCCCTGAATATTGATGGCATCGTCAATTCTGGGCGTGGCAAGGAAATTCGAGAAATAGGTGTAACTATATTGGTCACTCTGTACGCCACTGCAGAAATAAACAGAAGCAGGGGCAGAGAAGTTCGTGGTGGTTATATACGGATAATAATTGTAGTTTCCTGTGTTAGTACATCCATGCGTCCAACAAGTGGGATGCACATTGGAGCCCGTGCCGTACGTGTCGAAATTATCGGTGAACGGCAGCGTGGAGATGATACCGCATTCCGTCATAAACGGGTATTCCAAAGACCAGAAGCTCTCGCTGCCCATGCCGCAGTCGGCCTGCACCTGGACGATGTAATTCGTGGAGGGTATCAGGTTGGTAATCGGACAACTGTTCGTGGAAAGTCCGTTATATTCCGTCCATGCCACCTCTTCGTTAGCCGGCTTAATGCGCAGGTTCCATGCGCTCACACTGGCATCCGACGGCCATGTGGCAACTGCACTTGTGGTCGTGATATTGTTGAACGTCACATTCGTCGGACGAGGACAATCGTTCGCATAATTCAAATCCAATTCGTCAATATAATACAAGCCGGTGCCCGTCGTGTTCAATCGGAAGGCGATATGGCGGTTGTAGCCCGTAGTCTGCACGCTGTCGAAACGGACTTCCACAAATTGATGGCTACCCACCAATGTGGGAACCGTGTGGACCAGCTCGAAAGTAGAAGTGTCGAACGGATTGCTCATGACACCGATCTCCAAGTTGCCGGAGGTGGTGGCCACCTGGTAAGCCCAGAAATTGAGCGACAGGCTCTCAATGTTGGCGTTGATCGGCGGGGTGGCCGCCCAAGCATTTTTACTGCTGAAACGCAAGGCCACACCACCATCGTGCGCATACGATGTGGAGCTGTAAACCGACGGATAGGTCAGCGTGGAGGAGGAAGCATACGCCATCGGACGCGTCCAGCAATCCATATATGCGTTGTTGGTCATGCCCTCGAATGTCTGCACATACGGCACATCCATCACATCGGTACAAACGGTGATGAACGTCTCATCAAAGCAGTATGCACTCTCTCCGTTGGTACAGGTCATCTTCACCTTGAATGTGTATGCGGTATTTTCATCAAGACCAGTCGCTGTGTACGTGGTGTCGGTGAGACCGGGCACTACCGTCCAAGCCGCATCCGGATCATCTGCAGCGATGTATGCCAACGTATAGGAAAGAGGCGTGGTGCCGACAGGCGCATTCCAAGAGCAGCTGATGCTGTTGTCGGTACCATGTGTCTGCACCAGATTCTCCGGCATGGGACATCCGGCCACGGTAACCGACAGGTTGTCGATAAAAATTCCATTATAGTTGAAACCATCCGGCTTGGGGGCTATCATGGCAATATAACCACTTGGGCCATTGTAATTGGCAAACGACAAAAGATACGGCTCATAGGTTGTGGTCGTAAGATTAAGCGTATCCAAGGGTATGAATGTACCAAAATCCACCGGATCGGTCACGATACCGATAAAAAGTCTGCCCTGATACGTTGAAGTAGAAGAAGACTTGCGCGCCATGAAGTTGAGTTCCAGCGTATTCATCGGGTTGGAAAAAGCGGGTAACACCGCATAGTTTATACCACTGGTCGTCGCCGTGTAGGAATACATATACAAATAGTTGTTACCGGAATAGGCATTTGTCGTGGAGTTGTTAACATACGGGAAATTCTGGTTGGGCAACGAATTGTCCTTGCGCCAGCAGTTCGGCACCGGATAGCCGCCGGCAGAACCACCCGCGAAGCTCTCAAAGTCCTCCACATACGGAGCGTTCTTGGGCAGACAGACCGTCACAAAGGAGAGCGACGTGGTGTAGTAAATGTCGCTGCCACAGTTCGGACGCACCCTAACCTCCACGGTGTAGGAGGTGGCATCGTCCAATCCGGTAATCGTGTAGGAGGTGTCCGTAAGGCCGAACATATCCGTCCAAGAGGCATCACCCGGCAACTTGTAGCTGAAATCATAGGAAGACACTCCCGTGGAACTCCAAGAGACCTGCACCGAATTGGTGGTCATACCTGAAACTTCCATCTTGGAAGGATACATGCAGTCTGACCAATACATGCCGAAGTCGTCCACGTACGAGGTAGACCCCGTGGATCTGAGCGTGACATAGCGACCGGTGGCCGTGCTGCCCGCCAGATTAATCGTGGCCTCCTGCCAGTCGGTGTTTGCCGCCGGGGTGAAGGTTTGGATGGGGGTGAACGTGTTAATATCCGTGGGATTGCTCATCACACCCACCTGGATGGCCGCCGACGAGGTAGCCGACGATTTTTTCATCCAAAACTTAACTGAAACATTTCGTGCCAGCGTATCTGACAACAATGGCGGCGCGATGATATAAGAGCTAAGCGTTGTTGACGCATACATATATACACTTGCGTTGCCGGAAAGATGGGTAGTGTTCAGGTAAGGATAAGATGTGGCGGTTGTGGTATATTTCCGGTTCCAGCAGGGCACCTCAAAATGACCTGATCCCGTGGTGTAGCCATCAAATTGCTCAATGAAAGGAAGCTGGGCCAAAGTACAAGGCTCAACGGGCGCAAGAGGCGTGTTCTCACATTCCGGTGACGACATGGCCGGGGTCCCGGTGCTGTAGATGGCCTCCACCGAATAACAATAGGAGGTGTTTTCCTGCAATCCGGTATCAATGAAGGAGAAGCCCTCAATCAGCGCGGTATCTACAAGAAGATAGTCACGATAGACTTTGAAACCCGACAGGTTGTCAGACACGAACTCGCCCTTCACCACAAACGGAATACCCATTTGTTCCAGGGAAGTGCCGTCCGTCAAAGCCGTCCAGTTTCCAGTATTGGTGTTGTACTGAATGGCATTACCCGTGCTCAACTCGGTGAGGATGGAGCGAGGGGCAATCCAAGGCGTGCTGGAAGCCGTGAAGCAGACAGCCACCCAATACGTGCCGGCAGGCAACGGCGTGTTGATATTGGCCGTGATCTGCATGATCGGGCGGTCGGTGTTCGTCAAGGCCGTGGCCGTGGTACGATAGATGCCGGTCCACTCCTGCGCTGCCATACAGCTGACCGCGCCGCTGGTCCACACCGGCACTGCCGTGGAGTCTATCGGCTGGGTGTCGTAGATGCGCACATAGCAGCCGGTGAACGGCATGGACGTGGGCGTGCTGCCCGTCACATAGGCGAAGAAGTCGATTTTGGACACCACGGCCGCACCGTTCAATGTGAACTCATCGGCCATCCAAAACGATTTGTCCAAATTGCTCAGATTGGCATTGGCATTGTAACCGTAGTTACCCTGACCGCCATACATGGCGCTGATATCCTCGCCGTTTTGCCCCGCCCCCGGACGTGTCACGAGGTCGGCTTGGTCGTAAAGATTCAATCGGGAAGGCTGGGTGGTGCCATACGGCACATCCCATGTGATCTTCATCTGGGAATGGGAAAGAGGTGTAACAACAACATTCTCAGGCGGATTCGTCTGTGCAAATCCAATGGTCGCCAAACATACGGCCAAAACAAGGATTAGTAATTTTTTCATAATGGTTTTTTTTATTGTTATATATAATTGTTACCGTTTTTATCTATTTGTTACAACAATAATAGAAAGCAAAAATACAAAAAAAAACGGCATCTGATGATACCGTTTTTCAGTTCTAACAAATATTAGGAAAACACCCCTATTGCACAATTTTTATTTCCTGCATCAGGTTCTGGGCATTGGCCATCTTGTCGATGATGAAGAGCAGGTAGCGCATGTCCATGCAGATGGTGCGCTGCACCTCGTTCTCAAACGCAATATCACCGCTCATGGCCTCCCAGTTGCCGTCGAAGGCCAGACCGATGAGGTTGCCGTTGGCGTCAATGACCGGACTGCCGGAGTTTCCTCCTGTAATGTCATTGGTGGTGATGAAGTTGACCACGAGGTCGCCGTTCTCGTTGGCATAACGTCCGTAGTCGTGGTTCTCCCACAGCCGGATGAGGTCTTTGGGCACGTCAAACTCCCAGTCGCCGGGCTTGTACTTGGCCATCACACCGTCCAACGTGGTGATGTAGTTGTATGTGACGGCATCCGCCGGCTGGCATTCCTGCACGCTGCCGTAGGTGAGGCGCATGGTGAAGTTGGCATCCGGATAGAAATTGCGGTCCTTCTGCATCTCCATCAAACCCTGCATGTATAAACGGTTGGCGCGGTCGCAGTTCACCTCGCTGGCCTCGTCGCCTAACTTCCAGTACGACTGCAAAATGTCATACATCAAGGCGTAAATGGGATCCTTTGCCAATGATTTGGGCTTTTCAATCCAAGCATTCAGCTTGTTAGCGTCCACCAAAACGGATTTGGCGAAGGCGTTATCCACAAACGCCGTGAAATCACCACCGGACTTGTCACCCACTTTCCGGATGGTGGCCGGCAACTGATCGTGGTTCACATCTTTATAGAAACGATTCAAAAGGGCGATGGTGACGTCGCGGTCCAGCGCCTTGTTATAATCCTTGAAGAAATTATCAAATTCCGGTTTCAGACTTTTCGCATACGCGATGATTTTATCTTGCGGAGCCGCCTTCGTCTCGATAGTGTTGTTCAATGAGCGGAATTTCGTGGCAAACGACACGGCCTCGCCGCCACGCCAACCGGCCTCGCGGTGGTAAATGAGTGCCTTGGTGTAGTTCTTCTGGTGTTTCCAATATTTGTCAAGCTCATCCAAAACATTGAGATACTTGTTTATCCGGTCTTCACTGCGGTACGTCCAGTTGCGGAAATCCTGCTCCTGGGTCACACGCTTGTCATACACC
>Ga0310690_10005567_pt1 | contig 17011 bp, 21 predicted proteins | sample AusTroGonzalo_MG_2_FD_207661 | JGI IMG/M metagenome (GOLD analysis project Ga0310690, IMG submission 207661) | Bovine rumen microbial communities from tropical cattle in Woodstock, Queensland, Australia - Gonzalo_04 (v2) (version 2) | ecosystem: Host-associated > Mammals > Digestive system >...
TACATAGTCAGACATTAACATATAGATTAACGTATGAATTAACATATAGATTAACGTATGAATTAACATACGAACTACAACAAAAAGGCCGCCCTGAGTGTGGAGCGGCTCTTTTCGAAGTATCAACTAGTTGTTGGTAGTACCAAGTTCTTCAATTTGAACCATAACTCGGTTGAAATCATCACCAACCTGACCCTTACACAATAGATAGATTGGGTTGCCAGCAGTAGTATTGTTTAGTACGAAACTACTAGCCATGAGATGCCTTTGGTTACTTGCCGTAGGAACAATGTAATCCCAGTTCTGAGCATAAGTAGATGCCGCATCAGTAGAGTTATTGATACCTACACCAAACCAACGCTGACCGGCTGTACTAGTACAATATACATCAATACTGAATGTAACTCTGAACATGCCTGTACGGTTGAATTTCACGCTTGTGATTTTTCCGGCTGCGTCAGTTACCATTTCAAACACACGTTCATTCGCAACACCAAATTGGTCATTGTTGTGCGTATAGTAGTGTTCAAACTTCATCGCAACAGTGGTATCAGCATCGGTGATATTGTTGAAGCCAGTGCTTCGCATATCAAGACCAATGAATGCCTTTTTACTATCATACTTGGCTGTTATATCATCACGAATCTGCTTATTGAGAAGTTGCCTTTCTTCACCAATGAAAGAGTACGCTTTTGCTAGTTGTTCGTTGTTAGTCTCTTTCTTGAAGTTCAAGGTAACCCAAATACCACGATCAGTTGTACCGTTATCATCGATGTTTCTGTTCTGCTTCGAACCTTTATATACAAGGGAAGAAGAACCGCCAGCATCACATTTCCAAGCAGTAACACAACCGAGAGTCACCATGAGACCAGCCGCTTGCGTAACTGTCATGCCTTTATCACGACGAGTTCTGCCGTCGCTTGACATGATGATATATGAACCATCGGCCTTTACACCAAACATCATCCAAGGATTTAGGTCATCACCAGACCAATGTTCAGGAACATCAACGGCACCATTAGTAACAATAGTACCAAAGGTTAGGAATGCGTTTTGTACTCCGTCAGTGAGCATCGCTTCTGGGGTGGTATCACCATCATAGTTTTTAACGCTTCTATCTGCTTTAATACCAAGATAGGAATACCATTCAGGGATTGTTACATCACACAAATCGCCATGAAGAATTACGCCGTTGGCAATAACAGCGCCCTGTTTCCATTGGCTTTGGCTGTCTTGGCGGCCAAGACCAGCATTCATAGTAAGCGTGGTGTAATTAGCATCAGCGTATTGAAGTGGTGACAAAGTATGATCAGGAACTTCATCAACATAGCACGGAATCATATTACCGTCTGTATCGTTTAGTGGAATAGTCGCTACACGATAGTCAGTATCGTTAGTACGACCCGTTACAACGGTGATTTCATCATAATAGTTATTGCCTTCGGTGTTATCGTAGAGCGTTGCGTAAAGGCCACTATCGAGTTCAATATCACCTTCGGCGGCAATTTTGTAGATAGCACCGCAGCCATCATTGATGGTTTCTTTACCGAGCGTGCGGCAAGTACAGCCTGCGATGAGGTTCTCAGCAGCGACCATGTCTGCGAGCGTGTCATAAGTAAATAACACACCAAGATTCACAAACTGGTCAATAATAGTTGCGAGTTGGCCTCTTTCAGCCATATCATCGAGTTTATTATTGATTTCTTCTTGTACATCAAGGTTCTCAAAATAATGGTCAACGTAAGATTTGAGTTCTTCGAGACCTTTCTTGATGCCATCAACTTCGCTTGCCGTTGCGTCAACAGCAGGCACGACCACCTGTTCCAAGTAACCAATTAACTTGGTCAATTCATCGTAATACGACAACGTGTTGTCATATACACTCGGAATATTCGAGGCTAGGAATGCCTTGAATGGTGGGAGTGGTAGTGGTTCTGACATTTTATCTCCTTTCTAATAAATGCCCATAAACAGAGATGCCAAATCTTTTATGATATCTCTATCTATCATTATAATATTTTCACGATATTGTTGAATCAATTTCTGAGCCGTCACGCTAATGCCGGAGTTACCTTTGACGTGCTTCGTGGAACTCTGCGAACCGTTGGAGTTTGAAACATCTTCACTGCTGCTTTCGTTCTCGTTAGCACCGGTAGAGGAGGCATAAGAGCCTGCGAGAATACTGGCCTTGCTAATCTGGCCTTGTGGAGTATCAGAATTGACATTAAGGCCGCTTGAAGTACCCTTTGACTTACCAGATTGGTTGTTGCTGGTAGAGGCGTCATACTCTTCGGTATAATCCACGTTAACCATCGGGTCATATTTAATTGCGGCAGAGTAAATGAGAGGAAGTTTCTCTTCCATAATCTCACGCATCGCAACTTTGGCCTTCAATTTGAAGAGGCCAACAGTTTCGAGGCCAATTTCACGCATATAATAATGGTCAACAATCTTTGAGGCCAATTTTTCCTTTGACCAGGTACCACGCTCGTTGATAATCTGAATCTCTTGATCAGTAAGGTAATCTTCAAGGTTGTAATCCATGAAGAATGCCTCCACCTCTTCACGAGATGTGTTCTCAACAATATCACGTAGTTCTACTGTATATCTACTCATCTGCGATTTCCTTATCTTCTTCGGTAATGAGACCATCACCGTTATAATCTGCGACAACAGATTCCTGTTGCTTAATTATATTATACAAGTCAGAGCGGACCTTGACATCAATAGCATTCTCACCGGTAAGGCCGAAGAGTTTATTAAACTGTTCGCAGGCCTTCTTACGAGGAATGAGATAGGATTGAAGGTTCAAGTTAATCAATTCATTGTTGGAGTTGACCTCGTTAGAAATCAAACGCTCTTTCTTCTCAGAGAGGTAATTAATACCCAAGAATTCGAGAGCCTCATTGAAAATCTGTTTCTTGTAATCAAGCAACTTATCAGCAATAAACGGAGGGTTCGTAGGAAGAACCTTAACAGCCTCTTTAAGGTTGCTCATCGAATCTTTATCACCAAAGATGGCCGGCTTGTTAGCATCAATCTGGTTGAACAAGTTTTCCATTGTGAGACGCTGGTTCTCGTCAGTCGTGATAATAAACGGCATACGGTTGACCGAGACGTTAGTATCAGCAGTCCTCTGAGCCAAATACAAGCGATATGCGAAGAGTTCGAGAGTGTAGGCGGTAGCAGACCTGTCTTGGTTATTTAAGACGTGTACAGCGTATTCTGATGGCTCAAAACCATCAGCAACAAATCCATCGAATACCTTCTTGGTCTGGTTGTAACCAACCGAGTAACAATTAATCTGCGTTGGCAATTCGTAAATGTTGATATCACCAGCAGTACAGGCTTTGGTATTAATCTTAATGCCAGCCTCGTTCTCTAAGAGAGCAGCCTGGCCGGTATAGTAGAGACAGAATTCGAGAAATCTTGAATCCATCGAATCTGGAAGATTTACCCACTCAAACATTGAGATGGCGATCTTCTTTAATCTTTCGAGGTAATCAATGTAAGTATCATCATTGATATACATATAATCTTTGAATTTACTTACACGATTACCGACATATCTTCTACGCATTTAACCTCCTTATACAATTGCGTTATTTTGTGAATAATCTAGATATGTACTAGCATTGTGCCAAATCGTAACACCGTTGTTGAACATCGCTTTGAGTTGCTGTAAGTCACCCTGAGGAATATCAGCAATAATATTACAGCCAATCGTCTTAACGTAGTTCCAGTTCGTTCGGCCTGTAATGTTAGGCACCTTCATCAAGTTTGTCTTATAGCCAAACATTGAGAAGTAATTATCTATCTGACGAGCGTATTCAGCACGCACAGACATTTTGTAGAAATTAAACGCACACTTCCTCATTGAGAATTGAAGGTTACCAAGTTGTGTATTGCCCATGGCCTGAGGCGGTACCATCTTTGCGTTTCTGATAGCATTTTGCGTATTAGCAACAGACGAGGCAAAGTTAATAACGTTTGCCAACAATCCACCCGGGTTGACATTCATTTTCTCTTCCCAAGGGAAATAACCACGCTCGACAGCGGTATCTACACCATGCGCGTGCTTTGCGGCATCAATACCTTGACCAGCACCAACAGCGAAGCCAAGAGCGGAGAGACCGGTCTGAATTGCGATGTTTTTGCCGTTCTGGGCTTGCCAGTTAAGGTAGTAATCAGAGGTCCAGGAAAGCATTGGTAATTTTGCTGCTGTTAATGATTCATTCCATCCGGAATCGAACCAACTGGATTCAGTAGATTTCTTAGAGTTTGCCGGAATTAATTTAACGTTTCCGCCTTGATCCAAACAGCCATAAATATAGAACAGAGGATTTCCAATAAAGTTTTCCCAATAATATTCAACATCCTGACCAGCGTTATTTGATGCGTGAATGTAATTATATGGCGCCACAAAGAGTTTATTGTTCTTTGGAGTGTAGCCGTCAATGGTTGTATTCCTTGTCAAGGTATAAGAACCCATATCTTTTGCCTCTGCGGTGGCTTGTGGAACAAAGTAACCAGAGGCGCCAGCCCATATGCCTGTTCCTGTTACTGGTCTCCAAACAGCAATCGTTGAAGGTGCCAAGAACATTGAAAGAATTGCGTCTTTCTTACCAGCAGAATCGTATGCGCCCACCAGTGTTTGAAGCAATCCAGCATACTCCGTACAATACGGAATTCCTACAATATAGGTGCCTTGCGCAACACCGTTAAACACGTTATAAGCAGGTAAATTTGTAATTTGACTTGTAGTTCCACCAACAGTGAGTGTAGTTGTTGTAAGTTGAATACAAATTACAACGTCAATTTGACTTGATTGCGTACTAAAATATTTTTCAATATAAGGTTTTGATAGAGCCTCATTACAAACATACTCGCCAGTGTCTAATCCTTCCGGGATTGTGTTTGTACCAAAACTATCATCGTTGGTGTGTTCACGCTCAACGTAAGATGCTTTGAATGTAATATCGAATTGCCAGGTTTGCCAACAGTCCGTAGAAATCTTTATTGAAGTCATGTTGTCAGAGACATATTCCATGTTGTCAATAAAAGCATAGAACCACTTATTACCGTGATTCTTATTTCTATACATACAATAATTATATTCAATGATATCTTCCATTGACCCTGGCCAGCGGATAGTTCCATCCTTTCGCTGGAACGTAGCATTAGTCAGACTCAATTTCGGAAGGCCATTGAAATAGTTGTGTTGAGCCGTTGCGTTAGCGAAACTCAACTGATTTAAATTGTCTAATTCAATCGGGCATTTAATTAAATAAATTTCCGAATTTGGTGCTATAACTGCCATAATTTCATTATAACATAGGAAAAATCCGCCTTTTCAAGCGGATTTTCCTTAATTTTCCGGATTTCCCTTCCGGCATGGGTCCGATTAGTAAGAGTAATCGGATGGCTCCTCGGTACAGAAGCAGACGCAATTTGCGAAGTAACTGTAATTGTACATACGAACCACGTTGTAGAAGAGTTGGGTAGTGCGGTTGTTCGGATTGTAGAAGGAATCCATTTCAGCATCCTGGGTCTTGATTTTGAACCAAGCACGGTCCGCCATTAAGCCTAGGATAGCACTTCCGTCAAATACCTTCTCACCCTCGTCATTGTACATGTCGAAGTCTTTTACACCGATGATGCGGCCATAGAGTTTGGCGGAATCGAGATGGAAGGCCTGTGCCATAACTTCGATGTCCAATTCGGCCAACACGTCGTTGCGGATGAGGAAGACGACATCGTCTGGGTTGGTCCAGGTGACGATAGCCTTATCATCATCGGTATTGACCTTTGCCCAAGCGTTGTAATCGCTGGTTGGGGTCTGGAAGTTCATGAAGATTTCACGAGCCTTCTTGACGAATGCCTTTGCCTTATCAGCGGTGGTTGGAGCATCAATCACCTGGTTGACGGTGTGACCGTTACGATAAGCGTTGGAAACGAGAGCCTTCGTCCAGTTGTACTGGTCAATGGATGCGCCAGCGTAGATAGCGGTGGTGATACCGTTGATAAACTCTTCAAGAGCACCCCAAGATACGAATGCGTCACGAATCTTAGCACGAGTAATCGTGACAGGATACTGAACATCCATATTGACGGTTTGGTACTGGACCTTTACGTCGCAGGAGTACTTGTTTAGTAAGCCCGCAAAATCTTCCACGTTGAATTTTCTGCTACGAATTCTGTTAATGAACAGATCCTGGCCAGCATAGCCAAGCGGAACCTGCTCGCCTTCGAGTTGTGCGAGAGGGTTGTCAAACATTTTGCTGCTAATCTGAGTGTAAGCGATACGCTTAACGAGTTTCGAAATGAATTCGTTGCGAACGTCTTCCATTTCGAGAATTGGCTGACCGAACTCACCAATAGAAGTCAAATCGGTGATGATCGGAACATACTGGTGATAAACGCTGCCATCTTTGACAGACATCTCACGCATCTTGTTGAGAGCGGTTTGTAAACCGGTAGATGGACCCATCTTTATTCTCCTATATTAATGTTTAAAATTACCATTAGCATCGAAACAATCTTTTAGAGAAATGTTCTTGGTAGGACTTTCCTCGTCATCCTCCTGTTTGCTGCTATTATGGCCAACTGGAATTTGTTTGAAAAGTTGAGCGTTGGCTGCCACTAACTTCTCATTCTTCGATTTAAGATCAGCAATCGAATCATCACGTTCTTTGATGGTTTGCTCCATCACTTCACGTCCGGTAATGATTGTGCCCAAGTCATCGCCAATCATGGCAAAGGCTTCCTCACCAATCTTCTCTTTAATATTGTTATTAATTGTATTTAATTCATCTTCCGTCATAACTATATTATATCACCTTTGTCAAATGTTATTTCCATCCCCACTGACCCCAGGCAACAGCCCAAGGGAAGTGTTTTTTCGTTTCTTCTGATGGTGGTGTAGGGGTTGGTGTTGGTGTTGTTTGCCAGTTTTTATTTCGGAATATTCCTAAGAAAGCACCAAGAGACCAATCTGTTCTAAATACAACACCACTGAGGCCCTGAGATGCCGGCGCTTGGCTAAGTAATTTGATATAATCGCCACCATTATAATCTTCGTCAGCAAAGCCAATATGGCCATTACGAGAGATATTAGTTCGGCCAAATACGATAATATCACCTCTCTTAATATTAGTCTTTCCATACACAGCCTGAAACGGAGTTTTTGCGTTAGCAGCCCTTGATATATTCCAGCAATCCGCCGCGCCGCCGCCTCCTGCCTTGGTGTATAGAGTAAGGCCATATTGATGCCATAACTCAGCACAATAATCCCAACACTGATTGCCATATTGACGATCAGCGTCGTAACCATTACCAAGCGTTGCTGCTCGCCACTGGTCATAGGTTCCATGTGGAATGCTTACATAGCCGTTATATTGTGCCATTAGTAATCAAACCCATATTCCTTTAATTTCTTATAAGTCTTTGGCCCTGTATAGCCATCTACATAAAGCCCAGTACGCTTTTGGAATTCTTTGATAGCAGATTGAAGATACTTGCCATATTCAGGACCGAGAGCCTTCGCAGACGTATAGGAAGGGAATTCTCTACGCATAAATGTTGCGAGGTAGGAAATGCGTTTATCGCAATCGCCTGGGCCCCAGTAGCCTTTTGCTGGAAGGAAATTGGCTTGTGATGTAACTTTTACGACCTGTACACCATCCATGTGAGTATCCCATCCGAGAAGGCCAGTCGGCTTTACGACTTTACCATCAGAGTAGTAGGTGCCTTTATCGTAGACGATCACATGTCCGTATTTACTAGTCGTTGCTTGGTAAACAGGTACCGAGATATTCTTTGGAATATCGTACATATTTTTCAGAGTTCCGTTCTTCTTGGCCGCCTCGTAGGCCGTCTTAGCAGAGGCATATTTACCAGTATAGATATGGAAACCTAGGCGGCAATTCTGTAAGCACCAGCCTTTCTTGGTTCCCATATCTTTTGGGTAAAATGGTTTGATTTGTTCGTAACTCATATTTTCCTTTCGTTATGAGAACGTAAAAGTTCCATTAAGTTTTACAATACACATATGATTGTTTGTAATAGTTGCGCTTGTGAGGACGGTAATAGTTATATCAATAACATTTGCTCTACTACCTTTCGAACAAGAGAAAGTCAATTGAGAGGTTGTTGGGTTGTTAATTGAAAATATAGCACCAGATTCAAATGCTTCATTGTACCCAGAAGGTGAGAAGGTGATTGTCGAGATATCTGATGCCATTGCTTTGTCAAGAACATATTGTGTAACAATAGTTTTTGTTGATCCTGACACCCTCTGCCTACCTGCCTGATATTGAGTTGTAGTTTCAGTAACGCTGCTATTCTTTTTATATTCAATTGCGTCGGTGATGACTTTGTTTTGAACAGGATTGGTTGAAGTGTGAGATAACGCAGAGTCAATTGTTGGCGTTGTGCCGTCATAGACCGTAGCCGTCGTAGTGCCGTTCTTGTCTGTAATTGAAATAGTAGCAGAGCCGGTATTCTGAGTAACAGTTGCGGTTGGTGAGAAACCATCTGCGCCGTCTGCGCCTGCCGGACCAGTAGCACCAGTAGCACCGGTGTCACCTTTTGGAATCACAAAATTAAATACCGCAGCACTAGATGTGCCGGAGTTGGTAACGCTAGCAGAAGTACCAGCAGCACCTGTGGTAGTAGTACCAACAGCAATAGTAGCAGCAGCACCGGGAGCGCCGTCTTGGCCATCTGCGCCATCTGCTCCGTCAGCGCCTCTGGGAATTACGAAATCAAATACCGCAGCGGAAGATGTACCAGAATTAGTAACAGAGGCAGAAGTGCCAGGGTTTCCTGTTGTAGTATTACCAACAGCGATTGTAGCAGCCTGACCGTCTTGACCATCTTGGCCATCCATAATATCGACTGTTGTGGTGTGTTCAGAGTCTTCAACCACCAAGCGGCCGCCACCAGTAATAGGCTCAACGTATGCCACTGGTGATATACCATCAGCACCGGCTGGGCCAGTGTCACCTGTGTAACCCCTCGGAATAGCGAAGTTTAGGATTGCTGCGCTGGCTGTACCAGAGTTGGTAACAGAGGCGGACTGTTCTGGTTCAAGGGTTGTAGTTGTACCAACAGTTATAGTACCAGCAGGGCCTTGTTCGCCAGTTTCGCCCTGAATACCCTGAGGACCTTGTTGACCCTGTGGGCCTTGTGGACCGGCTGGGCCTTGTGGACCTGCTGGGCCTTGTGGACCAGGAGGGCCAACTAAGGCATCTGTCTGAGAGACGATTGTGTCTGAATCGAATACAGAAACAGAGTCCTGGCCGACCGAGAGCATATCGTCAACGTTAATGAAAATATTATCCATTGTAAGCCTCGAATACGGTTGGTTTGATAGTGATGCGACCTGACAAAGGTGTATAAGGTGTTGTACCAATCTTCACTCGTAGATCGTAAATGTAAGAGGTATATTCTAGGTCGGTTGTAGGAATGGTGACCTGATAGGTCGTATTGTTTAGTTTGCTAATACCATCATTCAGTTTGCGGTATATGATATAAGTAGTGTCAGAGTAATTCTTCTTACAGCCCAATTCGATGGAAGTAAAATTTATGGCTTCCGAAAAGGTAATGGTGAACGCAATCTGATCACCCTTTTTTGGTTGAAAGTTTTTTATCATTGGATTTCCCTTTCGATTCGTTCTTTAACGATTTTAATGCTTTCTTTATTACGTCTGGAATCGGAAGGCCGGCCTCGCCGAGATTCTCAATGATTGAGAGACCTTCATTGGCCACAAAGTAGTAAATCACCAAGGTGCGTACCATGCCCGACTCACCAGTAACTTTATCTATCAAGACGGCAAGGGCCACGATGATAAACACACCGACCTTTTTGAGAAGGCCCTTCACACCAATCTTGGAAGATAGGTCTTTATTGACAAATGCTTTAATTATGCCCGAGATATAATCTAAGGCCACAGCAATTACGAGACATTGGAGGGCAACATCCCAATCACCAAAGATGAATGATAGGAATGTTCCTAGTCCGGCTATTGCTGCGCAGATAAATTCCTTCATAATTAAAGTATATCAAATTTGTCTAGTTCTTTTTGTAGAATCTTTGCCGCCTCTTTGTTGTCAAGCATTGGAAAGTCTTCCGGATCGAGTTCGTGATGGCATTTAAGAACCTCACAACCGAGCGCCTTTGCCTCGACAGCGCAGCGACTTACAGCATAGACTTTTCTGTATGGTGCCATAAATCGGAGTAAATCATCACGCTCCAAATCCCAGGGAGCAAAATCTACCCCTTCCGGAACATACTTTTCAATATCTGCCTTACGCCATCCCCAGCGGTTACCAACATGGCACACTTCTTTTGTCTTCTTTGTTTGGAATTTCTTTACATATTCCAAATCCACAGAAACTGGTAAATAGATGGTTGGTAGGCCAAGCGATTTAACATATCGCTCTGTACATGGCTGATTTACCACAAAGATTTGGTTTTTGTAATTTTTACCGAGCCAGCCTCCATAAATCTTCTCATGTTCAGCGTTATTGTGTAAAAATACAATGGCGTTATCGAAAGAACCAGTAGAACGTTTACCGAGTAAATCCCACGGTCTATCTGTCTTTACGAGAGGAATAATGTTTTCCTCTATTTCTTTGGCGTAGAAATAAGCCCCATTAAATTTTCCATGTATTAATCTATTCCTAGCCTCTGAAAAGCCTTTTGCGGAAACCCCTATTATTCGCATCTTCTACCTCATTAATAAATTTTTGAAGAATCATAGCGGCATCCTTATTATCTAATATTAGCCAAACATCCGGGTCCGGAAATCTTGGATCATAAGGAAGTACCTCGCAGCCTAGAATCTTCGCCTCGATAGCGGTTCGACCAACCGCATAGACTTGTTTATATTTTCCCATTTCTTTTAAAAGTTCTTCGTGTTCTAGTCCTCCTAACTTTGGAACGCCCTTCGGAACCAAATTAGAATAAATTTTACACTTGCGCCCAGCATAGCAGACTTCTTTCGTCTTGCGCTTTGGCTTGAATTGTTTGACATAATCTACATCGACTGACAGAGGAAGATAGAGTGAATGACCAAGAGTTCGAACACGCCTGGCAGTCTCCGGAGTTCCAGAAACCACAATCACGTCTTTGTAATTTTTAATGAAGTTATATTTATATGGATATAGGTTGTTGTGTATGAAGTATATAGAATGGTCTAAACACTTCTTTCCTACCATGATTGTAATCCAATGGCGGTCAGTTTTGACCAGAGGGATGATATTCTCGCATATATCTTTTGAATAATAGTAAGCACCATTATGGAACGATGGCCCAAGATGACTACGTTCCTCGATTGATGCTGGGTCTTCGTGAGAGATTATCATTTGCGACCTCTCTTCCTATTCTGTCTTTCTGTTTTGCGTTTTTGTTTTCGTTTGTTTAATCTTGCGCATCTTTGAGTAGCCTTGTAGAGCATTTTCTTGTAAGTTCGCTCTACGGCCTCATCGATAAAGTCTTTACTAATCTCTTCCATCTAACTTCCTTCGCAGTTGCCGCACTATTTCTAATCTTTCTTTTAGCATATCAGAAATTTCTGGTAATTGCTCTTCAATTACTAATGTTTCATAACTCTTTTCGAGTGTCACATAGTAGTGTTGAAGAGCAAATTTAATAGTTTCAAATTCTTTCGCAGTTAAGTCTTGCTCTTTCAACGCAAACTTGTGGTCTTTCGTTTGAAGAGTGTAATGAGTTACCATCCCATTTCCTCAATGACTTTCAATAGTTCAGTATCTTTGACAAAGATATATTGAATATTAGGTATATATTTAACAATCACTTTCATATACTTTACTAAAATCTTCCTTCATTACCTCTGAGGCATAGTTCTGTAAAATCTCAGAACATTTCAGATAGGTCATGAATTCAACGTTATTATGAGTTTTCGTAGCACGCTCAATCATTTCCGTTGCTAGTTTGATCACTAAGTCGCAACGTTGAGTTGCCTCATCCATTCTATTGCGCATCTTTCTTCCTCGCTGGCCCACGCTTGGATTTCTTTCCACCAATTGAGCCACAGATTGCTGCTCGCTCTGGGTCGTTAAAGAATCCACCAGTATGGCCCTTCTGACCGCCTCTACGCCCAATGTTGGCATAGAAGTCAGCACCATGTTTTAGTTTGTTAGTTATAGCGGCTTTACGGCCACCTTCCTTTGTCCCTGGCATTTTATCCTTTCGTTTAAGTTATATTAATATCAGTATAAGGGTTGTGGTTAAATAAGTCAATACTTCGTTGTAAATAATACAACAAAAAAAAGAAGGCCGCCCGGGAATGAAACTGAGACGGCCATCTTAAACGAAAGAGAGTAAATCAATGAAATGATTACTCATATACTATTATACCTAATTTATAGAGAAATCAATAGGTACAAGTAGAACACCCCCAGGCACGTGCTGGTAAGTAAGTTTCCTACCAGCCGGGCCTATCTCTTCATCAGTAAAGTCAGCGGTGTTGAATCCCATCTTGAAGTTGTCAAAATTGACAATATGACCTAACTTCTTGGGGAGTCCAGCAACCGTAACGTTGAGTGAGCCGTCGGCCCATTCCTCAATGTAACATTTCTGTCTGAGGTATTTTCCGCGCCAATACTTTGATTCAACCTTCCAGGCACCAAGTTTAAAGTCGTCAATCTCGATGATCTTGGAAAGTTCTTCAATGTCTCTTTTATCTATTCCACAAATATGAAGAGAATCGGTATCTGCGTATACGAAGGCATCAAAGCCTTTATTCTTCATTGACCAGTCTCGAACCGCTTGCGCTGACTCAATCGTCTTGCGCCTAGCATATGAAGTAATAAAACTAGCCGCAGCGACGTAGATTGGCTTGCGCTCTTCAACAGGCATCATGACCTCATGAACAATATCGTCGTGGCCAAGTGCCAGCATCTTCTTAGCGCCTCTCGGGTTAGAGCCAAGTTTACCATATAGGCTATTGAGGAAAAGTTTTGAAATGAGGTATTGGGCCTTGTTACCTTCCTTCTTTGCCTTAATCTTCTGCTCAGACCAGTAATCTATATACTCCTTGAATATTCCTTCACCAGAGTGAAATTTGTAACCTCCCTGCCATTGAATATCGTAAACCTCGTACTGCTCAAAGAAGAGTTCAAGGTCTGGATTGGTAAGTGTAAGGGTTACTAATTCGCCATAACTTGATTCAAGATACTCGTTTGGTCGAAAAAGAAATGAAGACTTAATCTGAATTGACGGAATCTTGTTCGGTTTAATCTCGAACCGGCAACTGATAGTCTGTGTATAGAGCGGATACATTGGATCATACTCGTATTGGCCATCGAATGGCACCGGTACGTCATAAGGCATCGGTGAATAATACATTACAGATGGGTACAGACTATTTACGTCAAATACCCAACCGGAGCCAGTTTGCTTTTCTTTGTACTTCTCGCTTAGGAAAGTAAAACCGCCCTTGTAAGAGTTACGAATGTCTTGGTCAATGTCAATCGGCAGTACCGGGAATAATTGCTTGAAATTCTTAGTAATAGTTTTGAAATAGTTCAGCGCATCCGAGCCAATTGTCATTTTCTCATGGCCCTGCTTGAACATAACGTCGAGGGCCCTCGCGACAATCTCAACGTCGTTTCTGATATAGTCTACCTCGTGTGGCGTCAAAACATGACCAGGCGCTCGGTACGTCTCGTAGTCTAGTTCAAGTTTGCTAATTGGAAGGTTAAAGCCCTTCGCAATCTCAGCAACTGAGAAGTTTAGAATCTTCAAAGAATCAAAAATGCGAACCTTGTTGCGGTGTCGGCCTTGTGCCTTAAAGAATATTTCCATTGAATACCAGGCACCCATATCTGTGATAAGTGTGGTATAGGTCTTATCGTCCGCATCTTTGGCATCTTCAATCCAGGTATACTGATTGGACTCCAACCAGTAGGCGATAAAGCAACCATCGAAGCGGAGGTTATGGAAATATAGGTCAACGTTGTCTTTTTGGTCTTCGCACCAAGCCATTAGATCGTCAATCGAATTTCCGTATAGAAAGTTCGAAGGATGGCCAATTTCGCAAAGCGCGTAAGCCCACACTCTACAATCGTTCGGGTCGGTTGTAGTCTCAAAATCGCAACAAAATTTTCGCATCTAAATAATCTTTCGTTTAATAGCGTTTCTTGAAGAATGTTACCTTTGAATCAATAGTCTTAAATAATATTTCAAGGGCATCAAGAGCCGAGTTCTTCTCAATTTCGAGGTTCTTGTCGGTGAGCGATTGGTAGTAATTGAAAATGTACGCAATCGTTGTATCCTCATTGAACATTCGCTCAAACTGCCTTGGAGAAAGCGTGTTAAGTTTCTGAATGATTTTATCCATCTTATCCTGAGGAAAACCCAACTCGTTAGCATCCTGAAAGAGTGCTTGAATGTAGTTTGAATAAAGCGTTTCTCGGTTCTGCTCATAGCGCATAACCTGAGCGCCTGCGCGAGTTCCTATAATATCTCGCCAATTGCGGCTTAATTCATTACGGCGAGCCTCCAAGTTACGCAAATAGCGATCGTGAACTAAGTTAATTAGTTTGCTTTCTTTCTTGGAGGCGCGTGCTAACTCACGCTCAATATCTTTACGCTCACGCCCGAGCAGCATTCTGAATTTCTGAATTTCGTATTCGGTTGTCGCTTTACCTCGAATCGTCCGGGCCTTAGTGGCCTTCGTGGCTGTGAACAGGCTCATTTCTTTGAGACGCTTGTTCATTTCGCGTTTCGTGTAGTATTTGCTGACTAAATCACGATATGAAATTCTTTCAGGTACGTTCTCGAACACTCCTTTGCGTATTAATTTTGAGCGTTCCTTCTGATACCGGCGCACCTCACGCTTAATTTTAGCGACATAACTGGGAGCAAATCTTGCCGGCATTTTTACCTCTCTTTGTTAAAATTTTAATTTAATTTTAGCACACTTGTCTTTGATTTGGGCCGGCAGTTTTGGACCCTTTCGGAAACTGCCGGCAAGTTGTAGCGACTCGGCAGGTTATTCCGCAATCTTTGCCATGTTGGCCTTAGCGCCAGCCTTCAAGACATAAATGTCCTGAGCACGAGCGGAGATGCCTTCACCAAAACTATTCTTCCAGGCATAAGTCTTGATGAGTACATTTACTTCGGAGCCGTAGCGCAAATCTTTCGCACCGAGACCATCCTTGCCTTCAATGTCGCAGTAGTCGCTGAGTTTGATAGTGAATTGAGTTGTGGTCTTACCATCCTTGTTGGTGTAATCCTTGAAGGTTGGTTTGCCTTTACCAATCTTCTCGGCCTTGTAGTAATCAACGATTAGATCTTGAAGTTCTTTGTCAGTCACGTCAATGACGATGTTGCGACCAAAGCCCTTGTCTTCGAGTTCTGCGAAAATGATTTTCGCGTTTTTAATGATTAATTCTTCCATTTGTAATTTCCTTTATATTAATTGTTAATTTACTTGACTTGTTAAACCCGTCTGCCAATGCCTTGTTGATACCTCGCTTTCGTTTAAGTTTGTAATTCCACTATATATTATTAATAATGCTTATGTCAACAACAATTTCATTGTAATATTTACAACATGATATAATATAGGTGTGCTGGCCTCTTTGGATTAAAGCAAATTGACCGAAGTGGTTGGAAAGAATCCGCGCGAAGAGCGTAGCGACCCCGGTTGTCTGGTGATTCCAGCAATCTGCCATCTTTGGATGGCCGGCACAATAAGGAAAGAGTATGAGTCATTGGTATAATTACGATAATTTAATGAGCCGTAACGCGACCTTTTCATTCGCCATCACTGGCCGTGGCCAAGGCAAGACCTATGGCGCGATCAAGTTATGCGTGAGTGATTTTTTGAAGAACGGAAATGAATTTATTTATTTGCGACGATACAAGACGGAAATTGGTTCTGCCAGCAAACACTTATTTGATGCGCTTAATTTAAACAATGAGTTCAAGGGTTATAATCTGTTGTGCGAAGGGAATAAATTTTTTATTCAAAAGAAAAGCAGCGATGATGACGAGAAACCCGAAAAGCAATTGTGCGGCTATGCTGTGGCATTAAGCACGGCCAATATATTGAAATCTACCAACTTTGCGAAGGTTCGTACAATTGTGTTTGACGAGTTCTTGCTGGGCCCTGGTGTGTTTCATTATTTGCCAAATGAAGTCGAGGCCTTCCTGGATTTTTACGAAACCGTTGCGCGTATGCGCGATGTGCGCGTTCTATTTCTTGGAAACGCAATTACACAGAGCAATCCATATTTTACGTATTTCCGGCTCACGCTGCCATATAACTCAGAATTTAAATCATTCAAGGATGGCTTGATTGTGGTTAACTACACCAGCAACAAGGATTTCGTTCGTGATAAGAAACTTACTAAATTTGGCCAATTGATTGATGGTACGCATTATTCTGACTATGCCGTTGAAAACGAATGGCTAAATGATGACGAGGCATTTATTGAAAAGAAGATTGGCTATTGCCGGAATATTAGCGTTGTGAAGTTACACGGCAAAATGTACGGCATTTGGCGCAGCACTGAAAACCGCAGATATTATATTAGTGAAGATTATGACCCATGTAATATTTGTATAATGAGTTTTGACCGTGACGATCATGACGAAGAAACGATACTAATGAGTGCTCGCACGAATCCATTCTTCAAGTTCGTGATTGAAAACTTCCGCGTTGGTAATGTGAGGTTTGAGAGCATTAATATTAAAAATGAGTTCTTGAATATTATTAACAAAGCGCTATAATTGAATTGTAAGCACGCAACCGCCTAATCGTGTTTACAATGCTTTCGGTAGTATGAGCCTGAAAGCCTCCAAAATGTATTGAAAATAAACACGAAATATATACCTCAACGAAATGTGTTGATACTTCGAAAAGAGCCGCTCCACACTCAGGGCGGCCTTTTTGTTGTAGTTCGTATGTTAATTCATACGTTAATCTATATGTTAATTCATACGTTAATCTATATGTTAATGTCTGACTATGTA
>Ga0310690_10005569_pt1 | contig 17009 bp, 11 predicted proteins | sample AusTroGonzalo_MG_2_FD_207661 | JGI IMG/M metagenome (GOLD analysis project Ga0310690, IMG submission 207661) | Bovine rumen microbial communities from tropical cattle in Woodstock, Queensland, Australia - Gonzalo_04 (v2) (version 2) | ecosystem: Host-associated > Mammals > Digestive system >...
TTGGTCGCGGCGGGCAATCAAACGTTTCAGTTGCGCTTCCGTTTCCTTGATTTTCTCTTCCATCTGGTGGATGTTTGGCGTGTGCGAATTGTCTTCGTACAATTCCTTCACTTCATCCAACGAGAATCCGAGCTTTTGCAATTCACGGATATTTTGCAACTTCTGCATCTGATCAATACTGTAATAACGGTAACCCGTCAAGTTGTCCACATCGTGGGGCAATAGCAGACCTTTCTGTTCGTAGTGACGCAAAGTCTTTACGGTTACTTGCATCAACTGCGAGAACTCTCCGATTTTAAGTTTGGTTTTGTAGTTTGTCATCGTACGATTTTGGTTTGGATTCGAATCTGCTTAAAATATAAGGTCTGCCCTAAGGGACGAGTCAAGGGGTTTTGTTGAAAAAAATTGCTTCTAGTTTCATGACTCTTACGGGTCGGTCGGAACCTACCGCAAGGCTTGCACATAAAGTTTCTTTGCCGGTATCGACGAACCCGCATTTTTCCATCACGCGGCCCGACGATGGATTGTCGAGAAAGTAGTCGCCCCAAAGGGTGGTAAAACCCTTCACGTTAATACAATAGTCAACCACCAACTTCATTGCTTCGGTGCAAATTCCCATTCCCCAATACGGGCGGGCAATCCAGTAGCCCACTTCGCATTCGGTTTCCGCGATTTTCAAGTTCGAAGCGGTTGACGGCAGATAGCCAACGCATCCGATGGGTTCATTAGTCTCTTTCCAAATAACGGCCCACATCCCTTCGCCGCTGAAAACCATGCGGATGATTTGCAGACTTTCTGCGATGCTTTTGTGCGGCGGCCAACCCGCACGCGGCCCCACTTCCGGGTCGCTCGCGTATTTGAACAACGCTTCAGCATCACCTTCTTGCCAATGGCGCAATATGAATCGTTCTGTTTCCATCATTCAGAAACCTTTTTTACAGCGCTTTGACGAGCGGCTCCAAGGTATCGAGATTCACGAAGTCCACCTGTTTGCCGTAGGTGGCGATCAGGGCGCAGACTTCGGCGTTGCGCTCCGCTTCGGGAATTTTCAAAACCTTCGAATACAAAAGCTTCATCATGATTCGATGCTTCAGGCCGAGTTTGGTGTAATCGATGGCGCCGCGAAGGTGGAAGATTTTGCTTTCGTCGTAATGCGATGCGGGAACCTGCTTCTTGATGCAGCCCCTGATGTGGTTGACGTTTTCGGCATCGGTCGGGTCGGCAAGACCGACGGTCGCGATGAACAACTCCTGATTTGCGGAAAGGCCGCAGACCGTTTTCTTGAGGCCCATGACACCGCCTGCGCAGAGGGCGCCCAGATAGATAATGCGGTCATAGCCGGCAACATTCTTCACGTCGGTGTAGAAAACGGCCTTGAGCCCCGTGATTTCGGCGAGGCGTTCGGCATAGCGCTTTGTCGAGCCGTAGCGGCTTCCGTAGATGATGATAGAGTTCATAGAAGCACAGTCCTTTCTGTTCCCACAATTTAAAAAACTAAATTTACGCCCGTTTTCTAGGTAATGCATGGGTGTGTCAAAGACGAACATCGATATGCTGAACGGGCCCCTCGGGAGAAAAATCCTGAGGTTTGCCATCCCTATCGCCCTGAGCAGCATTTTCCAGCAGATGTTCAACCTGGCGGATGTCGCCGTGGTGGGACAGTTCGCGGGCGACAAGGCATTGGCGGCCGTGGGCGCAAATACGTTCGTCATCAACATGCTCATTAACCTGTTCGTCGGGATTTCCGTAGGCGCGAACGTGGTGGTGGCCAATTCCATCGGCGAGCGCAGCTACCGCTCCGTGACCCGCAGCGTCCACACGTCGGTAATGGTGGCGTTCTTCAGCGGGATATTCCTCTCGTTCGTGGGAATCTTTTTTGCAAGGCCGATTCTCGAACTGATTTCGACGCCCTCGGACGTTTTGGACATGGCGGTACTTTACCTGCAAATCTACTTTGCCGGGATGCCCTTCGTGATGATCTACAACTTTGTCTCCGCCGTTTTGCGCAGCAAGGGCGATACAAAGCGTCCGCTTTATGCGCTCATGGTGGCGGGTGCCGTAAACGTGGCGCTGAACCTGATTCTGGTGGCGGGTTTCGGCATGGGTGTGGCGGGCGTGGCGATTGCAACGGTCATTGCCAATACCATCAGCGGGATTACCTTGTTCTACATGCTCTTGCACGAGGTGGGACCCTTCAAGCTGGAATTCTGGAAGTTGCGCGTGACGCCATTCTTCTTAAGCCGCATATTGCGCGTGGGAATCCCGACGGGACTCCGTGGCGTCGTATTCTCTTTCAGCAACGTGTGCCTGCAATCGGCCATCAACAGCCTGGGTTCTGCTACGGTGGCGGCCTCGTCCATCGCCCTGAATTACGAATTCGTGGTATATTACTGGCTGAGTTCATTCTCGCAGGCTTGCGTGACCTTCGTGGGGCAGAATTTCGGTGCAAAGAACATGGAACGCTGCCGTCGCACGGTCCGCTGGACGCTTTTGCTCGGGTGTTCGACCACTATCGTACTGAGCGCGCTCTGCACCATTTTCGCAAGGCCCATGCTGAGCGTGTTCACCTCCAATACCGAAATCATCGAAATTGCCTCCATCCGCATGTATGTGGTGGTGGGGCTCCTCGCCATCAATGTCTTTTTGGACGTGTTTTCGGGCGCACTTTCGGGAATGGGCAAATCCCTGCCTCCGGCACTCACATGCATGGTGGGCGTCTGCGGCATCCGCATTCTCTGGGTAATTTTTGTTTCCCCCAAATACAATTCGTTCGCCTCGCTGATGGTAGTCTATCCCGTCAGCTGGGTCATTACGATTGCGGTCATCATGGGAATCTATTTCTACAACATCAAGCGGCAGAAATTTTAGCCCTGAGTTTTTTTATTATTTCCAAAACACCCCGAGACACACATGGAAGAGACTTTCAAAACCAAAGGCGTTTGCGCGACAACGATTCAGTTTACGCGAGACGGAGACAAAATCAAAAACATCCGCTTTACGGGCGGATGCAATGGAAACCTAAAGGCTATTGCTAAGCTCTGCGAAGGCATGAGCGCCGAAGATATTGCAGCAAAGCTCCTAGGCAACACCTGTGGTGGAAAGCCGACTTCGTGCGCAGACCAGTTGGCCCGCGCTGTACTCGGGAAAGAAGCCTAATATTTAGCGGACTACCTTCTTGATGTAGTTGGACTTCAAATCCTTGAGGTAGTATGTACCGTGCGGGATTTGCAGGGCCTTGAAGGAATCTACCGCAGACTGCGGGTTTGCCACAAAAGACTTCACCAACACGCCCGTAGCGGAGAACACGGCAAAGGTCGTCGGCACATTGCTTGACCACTGGACATTCTGGGCAATGGCATCAGTAGAACTTGTCGGAGCTTCTGCGCTAGATGTGACTTCAGCGCTGCTGGACGTCGGAGCTTTTTCGGAGCTGGAGGCCGGTGTCTTGCCGTCACTGGATGCCACTTCACTGCTAGATGTCGGGGAGTCGCTACTGGAGGCCGGAGCTTCTGCACTGCTGGATTCCGGAGCGGCTGCGGCGCCAACAACTTCCAATTCCAAATCCATGAATTCGATGACATAGGAACCGTCGTCTTCAGCCTTGACTTCCCTGCCCTTCTGCTTCACAGTCTTGCCTTCGGCGCCTTCGATCTTCACGCGGAGAGGGACGCTCTTGGGCATGGCCGAATGGGGGGAAGTCCAGGTGACCTTGAAGCCGCCCTCAATGTCTGTCGATGTGGCCTTGTCGATCACGAAGTGTGCACGGTAGTAGGCTGCCACGCGGCCCATCGGGGCGCGCCACAGGCCCTGCGCCTTGGCTTCGTCCATAATGGAAATCATGTCATTTTTGCTAATGCTATAGCCGCCGCCTCCGGTTACACCATGGTTCAGCTGCACCGTCCAGGCGTTCTTTTGCTTGGCTTCGCTCATGTTGCCCTTAGACTGCTGCGTATTGCCCTGGTAGCAGTCCGAACTGATGCGTTCCCAGATGGGTTCTTCGTCCCACTTGTACTTGGTGGCACCTTGGCAGTTGCGGTTGACAATGTGTTCCTTCGCGATTTCGGCTTCCACGGCGTCGTTGTAATAGCAGTAGGGAGTCGCGAACGAGATGACTTCGGCACCGCTTCTTTGTTCGAGGTCGTGCTTGTAGTCGGTGACTTCACCCTTCAGGTTGTTGGTGTTGGTCAGGTCGGCGTGCGTCTTGGAATGGTTGCCGATTTCGTGGCCTTTTTCGACCATCGGGAAGTACTTCGACTGGTTCCCGGCATTCATGCCGCCTGTCAAGAAGAACGTCACCTTGATGTCGTCGTTCTTGTCGAAATATTCCCCAAGGTTATTCAACTGGGAAATCTCGCAGTCATCAAAGGTGAACGAGACTGCACCTGGATGACCGTCCCAGGGAACAGTGGTAATGGGGCCAGCATAAGCCGCAACTCCCATCAAAGACATAACTCCTACAGATTTGAAACCGATTTTCATTTTACCCTCCAAAATCGAGCCATTCATAATTTAAATTCAAAGTTAGCCTTTTCCCTTGTTTCCAATACCTTTTTGTTGTAGTAAATGACAACAAATGCGGTAAATTTGGTAAAAAACATTTTTTGTAAAAGGCAACTGCGTTTTTACCGGATGAATTCTTAATGTTTGGTTCCGTCAAATCTTTTCGTTTTTCCATATACAGAAAGACTTGCCATTTTTTATTTATATAAATTTATTTTTACAAAAAACAGAGAAACCGATGTACAAAGTTCCAGCCTTACTAATTTTTTTAGCAACATCTGCACTATGGGCTCAACCCGCAACTATTACTCCTATAAAACCATCCATAAAAGAAGAATGCTTTCAGGTGGGTAATGTCGAGGAACTTTACGGTTTCGCTGCAGCCAGAATGGGAACCGATGGTTTTGAAACAGACACGACAGGATGCTTGGAGCTCACGCAGTTCCGCCATCGGTGTCGGAGGTTTTGTCGGTAAAAATACAGCCAGGATAACAATTGAAGATTCACACACGTCTGGAAAAATCACGGGCACATCCAGCTTAGGTGGTTTCGTCGGCGAAACCGACGATATTATAATCACCCGATCCTTCAATAGTGCCAATATTGAAACAACAAATAAGTACGCGGGAGGTCTAGCCGGATACGCTTCAGCCAATTTCCTCTGCGAAATTTATAGAAATGCAACAATTCAAGATAGATTCCATAAACGGATTAGTCTGGGGCCAGACAGTCGGTCAAGACAAGCATCCCGTATTGACGACGCGTCAGTTAGACCCTATTAAGAAAAAAACAAACACAACAAGTGGTGTAAAAATCTTTGCAGAATCTCGAAGTATCAAGTTGGATGGTTTGTCGCCTATGAGCAAATTTGCCGTATTTGACTTACGGGGCCTCTTGCTAAAGAAGGGGATTACCCATTCATCATCTGTATCTCTTGAAGTCCCCTGCGCAGGAACATTTATCGTACAGATTAACGGCATCAATAAAATTGTAACTATCAAATAGAATCCCATATTTAATCTTTTACAAATCAAAAAATCATTCTTTTTTGTGATCAAATATCGTCTACGCTTGGTATGACTATGTGAACTATATGAGCGAAGACAATAAAAGCTAAATTTACGCCCGTTTTCAAGGTAATGTATGGCGGCGTCAAAGACGAACATCGATATGCTGAACGGGCCCCTCGGGAGGAAAATCCTGAGGTTTGCCATCCCTATCGCCCTGAGCAGCATTTTCCAGCAGATGTTCAACCTGGCAGATGTCGCCGTGGTGGGGCAGTTCGCAGGCGACAAGGCTTTGGCAGCCGTAGGCGCGAACACGTTCGTCATCAACATGCTCATCAACCTGTTTGTCGGGATTTCCGTAGGCGCGAACGTGGTGGTGGCCAACTCTATCGGTGCGCGTAGCTACCGCTCCGTGACCCGCAGTGTCCACACGTCGGTGATGATGGCATTCTTTAGCGGGATTTTCCTCTCGTTCGTGGGAATCTTTTTTGCAAGGCCGATTCTCGAACTGATTTCGACGCCTTCGGACGTATTGGACATGGCGGTACTTTACCTGCAAATCTACTTTGCGGGAATGCCCTTTGTAATGATTTACAACTTTGTCTCCGCCATCCTGCGCAGCAAGGGCGATACAAAGCGACCCCTCTATGTGCTCATGGTGGCGGGTGCCGTAAACGTGGCGCTGAACCTGATTCTGGTGGCGGGTTTCGGCATGGGTGTGGCGGGCGTGGCGATTGCGACGGTCATCGCCAATACCATCAGCGGGATTACCTTGTTCTACATGCTCTTGCACGAGGTGGGGCCCTTCAAGCTGGAATTTTGGAAGCTGCGCGTGACGTCCCTCTTCTTGAGCCGCATCTTGCGCGTGGGGCTCCCGACGGGGCTTCGCGGCGTCGTATTCTCGTTCAGCAACGTGTGTTTGCAGTCGGCCATCAACAGCCTCGGTTCTGCTACGGTGGCGGCTTCATCCATCGCCCTGAATTACGAATTCGTGGTGTATTACTGGCTGAGTTCGTTTTCGCAGGCTTGCGTAACCTTCGTGGGGCAAAACTTCGGCGCAAAAAACATGGAACGCTGCCGCCGCACGGTCCGCTGGACACTTCTGCTCGGGTGTTCGACCACCATCGTGCTGAGCGCGCTCTGCATCATTTTCGCAAGACCCATGCTGAGCGTGTTCACTTCCAATACCGAAATCATCGAAATCGCGTCCATCCGCATGTACGTGGTGGTGGGGCTTCTCGCCATCAACGTCTTTTTAGACGTGTTTTCGGGCGCACTTTCCGGAATGGGCAAGTCGCTACCGCCAGCGCTCACCTGCATGGCAGGCGTCTGCGGCATCCGCATTCTCTGGGTAATTTTCGTTTTCCCCAGGTACAATTCGTTCGCCTCGCTGATGGTTGTCTACCCCATCAGCTGGGTCATCACAATTTCCGTCATCGTGGGAATCTATTTCTACAACATCAAACGGCTAAAATTCTAGCCATTTGTTGCAAACCTCTAAAGCGTTATTTCAGGAACAGCGAAAGCTTGCTGAAGTCAAGTATCGTGATGAACACGAAGAAGCTGATGAAGAAGGCTGCCGCGACATTCTGGATGATGCTCTGCGTCTTGGTAGAAAGCGGCTTACCGCGCAATTTCTCGATGCCGAGGAACATCAGGAGGCCACCATCGGTAATCGCGAGCGGGAGCAAGTTCATTACACCCAAGTTAATGCTGATGAGAGCGAGCAGCATCAAAAATTCCTGGAAACCGCTCATCCACACGTTGCCCATCACGGCGACAATCGAAACCGGGCCGGAGAACGCATCGACCTTCACCTGACCTTGGAACATGCGCTTGAAGTAGCGGAAGATGCTCGTGGTCATTTTCCAGCTGGTGGCACACGTCTTGGTGAACGCCTCGACAGGGCCACGGCGCACGACTTTTGTCTCGCGGAAGAGCACGTAACCCATCTGGATGCCGACCATGTAACGCTTGTGTTCTTCGTTATACACGGCGCTGAGCGTCTTGGTGAGCGTATCGCCCGCACGGATGACGGTAATGTTCACGGGTTCGCCCTTGCTGCCGTCGATAATGCGAACAACGTCTTCGTAACGGGAAATATGTTCGCCATTGATCTCAAAAATCGTGTCGTTCAGAAGGATTCCTGCCTTCTCTGCAGCGGAACCTGCCACAGGGGGGAGACGCACCATCACGCGGTTCCTGGGATAGATACCGATATCGCCGATACCCATCTTGATTTCGGAACCGGCAGAATCCTGCGAGGGAATCACAAGCTCTTCGGGAATAACCGTCACGGTCAACGGTTCGCCGCCACGATGTACAGTCAGGGGAACTTTGGCCCCAAGACTCACGCCAATCTGCTCGCGGAAATCATCCCACCCCTGAGTGGCCTTGCCGTTAATCTCGGTGATGGTATCGCCCGGGACAATGCCAGCCACAGCGGCAGGAGAATCCTTGCCCACAAAGCCCACGATGAGTTCGTTTGTCGCCGGTTCCTGCACGCCCACCATGTAAAGCAACATCAGCAAGACAAACGCAAATGCAATGTTGATGAACGGGCCCGCAAAAGCAATCGCTGCGCGCGCACCCACGGACTTGGCCACAAAATCCCGCTCATCGGGAAGTTCCCCATCCTTGATGTTGTCAGGGTTCTCCCCCGCCATCGCGACGTAGCCCCCGAACGGGATGGCCGAAAGGCAATATTCTGTCTCTCCATGGCGATAACGGAGCAGTTTCTTGCCGAACCCAATGCTGAAGGTATTCACCTTGACATTGTTCCACTTGGCCACCATAAAATGCCCAAGTTCATGAATCGTCACCAAAAAGCTCAACCCCACCAGGCCGAGGACAAACATCAAGACGTTGCTAAAGACAGATTCCATCATAATGCAATTTAGTAAAATAGAACAAACAAAAAAGAGCCGGGGGTTTCCCCCCGACTCCTCTGTATACACCAAACTTGATTAAACACTAACGGACCCTGTTACCCATGAGGTCGAAACGGAGGCCGCCTTTTTCCACGAACAGCTTGCGGCCATTCTTGCGCACAACCGCAGGGGCGTCGAGCACCTTTGCGGCTGGAGTGACCGCACGGATACTCGACACAACAGACGAACTGCTAGATTCGCCTGCAACCACAGAGCCATTGGAGCTACTCGAAACCGGCATCGTAGACGAACTAGACTGTTCTCCCGAAGCACTCGATTCCGGAGCCTTTCCCGATTTCCGTGATACACCTTCAGCAGCAAACTCAGGCGCATACCCGGCATTGAGCGCTTCAAGCGCCCCCGCAAGGTACGCCAGCGGAGCATTCCAGTTGATGGCCACTTCGTTCGTCGCATAACTGCAACGCTGGTCGGTATAGGCCGTCGCGGCAAAGCCGGTCCTATAGTCGGCACACTTCCATTCGGCGGCAGAACCGACATCTTCACCACCGGGCTGCGGGCCGCCTACGAGCATGCCGGGCACAGGTTCTGTCACTCCATCTGCCGTACTCGGGCGATGGTGCGGCATCATCGGGGACTTTGTGCCAAACCCGGTCACGAAGGACATGTCCAGCGGATTTTTGCCCAAAAGGTAGTTGAGAGCTTGGACCGCAGCGGTATAATACTTCTCTTCGCCAGTCAAGTAATAAGCGTGCAGAAGCCAAATGCCCTGGTTCGAGGCCGCAGCGTTGGAACCCCAGACAAAGTCTTCTTTGCTCATGACCACGCCAAAGCCGGTCTCGGTGCGCTTTACGAATTCGTCTGCCGTCTTGAGGATTTTCTGCTTTGCCTCCGCCGCATCACTGAACACAGAGGCGTGTGTTGCCTTGCCGTAAGTCGCAATGCCCGACATGTCACCCCAATAAGATATGTTGGCAGAAGAACCCGACTGCATGTAGGAAGCATCCCCTGTCGTTATCGCGAGTTCTACTCCGGCGAAAAGCTTTTCATCGCTAGCATCCCTCCCCTCGTAGGTGCCCGTCGACACTCCGGCAGGGTTAGCCGTAAAATGCACATTCATGTTCGCAGAAGCCCACGTGTATGCCTTCTTGGCCGCCTCTAGGCACGTGGTGGCATAGCTTGCATCGAACGGTTTGTAGACACGCGAAGCGAGAGCCATCACTCCGGCAAAGTCAAACGCCGCTTCGGCGCTTTTACCGATAACATAACGTTCATCGGTATCTTCTGCTGGCATCACGTCGCCCGGGAAACCGAGCGCCGTCAACTTGTGGTAAACCGTACCATCGCTCGCCTGCATGGTAAGCATCCAGTCCAGGTTCCACTTGATTTCGGCAAGGAGGTCCGGGAGTTGCCCGTCTGCTGGGATATTCCACTTGAGCCCCTTGAAATATTCGGGAAAATGTTCGTACAAAGAGAGAAGCGTGTAGGTGGTGATTCCAGAGTTCACAATGTACTTGCCGTAATCGCCGGCATCGTACCAGCCCTTCGGGCTTTTGATGGAACCATTCGCCCCCGTGGAATTGTGGAACGGCACATTCTCGTCCAAGTGTCCTGCAGCACGTTTCCACTGCCCCGCGTACTGTTCTTCGAGGGCCAAAGACGCACGCTGGTAGTAGAACCACTTGGCAGCAGCCTTGAATACATCCTTGTAGGTTTCCTCTTTCACAACGAGGTCCTCGCGGAGTACGTTCCCGCCCACCTTCACGCTATATTTACCGGGTTCCTTGAGCTCGGAAATATCGACAAGCTGCACATTCTGACCGCTTGCATCCCATACCGATGCGGCCTTCGGAGTTGCCGTGAGCACGGTATTCCCGGAAGCGTCTTGGATAACAACGTCACCGGAACCTTCGACTAAGGAAAGTTCCTTCGGGTCAGCGGGGCGATAACCGACCTGATTTATATAGGCTGTGGCCGCCAAAGCAGCCGGTACGCAAGTTGCGACTGCCGAAGCCATAACCAGAATGACATTCTTGCTATCCAAAACATCCTCTCTCTCGTAACAGATACGACCATTCGCATCTAAGAGAGAATATAAAGAAAAAATGCTCCCCGCCGTTGAGGCATAGGGAGCATACGCTCTTTCACTGTATCAAGTGTATCAACGGTGTGTAATCCGCGTCACACTTAGGGTTTCGCAATGCGGAACGTGCGACGCGTACCCTCGCGCGTTGTGGCCACGACGTAGTAAACGCCGGGGTTCAAACGCGACAAATCGAGCGTGGAGGATTTCATCAAAAGCGTCCCGTTGAGCGAGAATACTTTGTACGTAGCCGGACCGGAAACGACCGAGCGAATAGCGGGGAGTGCCGCAGCGGAATCGCCCGTTGCCGGAGGCGGGGCGGTCACAGAGGAATCACCGGTTGCCGGAGGCGGAGCGGTTACAGAGGAATCACCTGTCGCAGGAGGCGTTGTCGTAGAGTCGCCAGTTGCAGGCGGGGTCGTCGTAGAATCACCGGTTGCAGGCGGAGTAGTCGTAGAATCACCCGTCGCAGGAGGCGTCGTCGTGGAATCGCCCGTCGCAGGCGGTGTCGTCACCGCAGCGGCAGCCTTGGCCTCGCGGGCCTTGTTCAGGAATTCGACGGCCTTGTTCAGGTTCTCTGTCGAATTCATCTTATCGCCGCCATGGGAGCCACCTGACACCTTGACAAATTCCGTTACCACATTGTGCTTCTTCAGGGAATCGTAGAGTTCCTGGCTCTGTTCGATGTTCACGACGTTATCGGAGGTTCCGTGGAACATGATTATTGGCGGATCGTCATCGCTCGCATAATAGGGTGAACTTGCGACCTTCCACTTGTCCTCGTTACCCTGGCGTTCCACACCGATGAAGGCGCCTTCCATGGTTCCGGAGCCGCCCATACTGATGGGGTTCATCGTGTAGATGTCGGTCGGAGGAGACCAGAGCACGGCTCCGTCGACGCAACTGCTGAACGAAGTGAACTCGCCGAGATCGCCGACCAGGTCGACCGTCACCGAGCCGGACTTGCCTTCCTTCAGGCCGCAAGTCGTCGCGGTGAGGCTCGAAAGATGACCGCCCGAGGAGAACCCGGACACGGCGACAAAATTCGTGTCAAACTTGTACTTGGCCGCATTGCCACGGACAAAGCGCACCACGGCCTTGATGTCGTGCAACTGAGCCGGATACTTGCCATCTTCTGCCGAACGGTGGTTCGGGGTCACGACGGCGTAACCCGCCTTGACATAAGCCGCACAGATGGTACTCAAGTCCGCGGAGCCTTTCATGTTGTTCATGCTCCAAGCGCTACCGTAAGTATGGATAACCACCGGATACGATTCCTTGGCTTCCTGAGGAATGTAGATATCCAGCGTATGGTAGGTTTTTCCATCGCCCACGTAGTTCACATCGGCCGTCTTATCGGCATTTGGAACGCTGCCGCCGCCTTGCGGCCCACCAAAGCCACCCATTCCGCCAAACTGGGCAAATGCGGAAACCTGGAAAATTAGCGATAGGGCAACAGCCCCTATAACTCTTTTTTTCATTTTGTCTCAACCCTCTTTTTATTTTAAAAACTGGCAAGAAACACGTGTTTCTATAGTGAAACCAGTTTTTTCCCTATATAAAATAACGATTATTTGCAGTTTCATCACGAACAAGGCTCTTTTATTGTTGTATCAATGCACAACAAAGCCAATTAAAACACAATATTTCACAATTCCAGTGGATTTCCTAAAAAAAAATTACATAGAATGTCCCCCAAAAAAAACGACAAAACGGGCCAAGGTGAACCGGCCCGTTGTTGGAATTTTTTTTAGGTGCAGATATTAGTTCTTGTCCTTGATGCAGCGGACAGGGAAACCAAAATCAACACTATTAGCATTGTCTGAATAGCTTTCATTGTTATAAATGACGTAATGCGCATCATTTCGGCTTATCTGTTGTTCTGTTCTTGGGGAGGAAGTCCAGAACAAAGCAGCACTCATGCCGTCGGATTTAACCTCTGTTTGAGAAACATCCATCATATACGACGACTGCATCAACGAAAAACCATATTCATCCGTCCCAGCAGGACTCCAACCATAATTCACTTTTAATTTCAGCATCCTCTGGCCATCATCAACAGCATTATTTAACGCCGCAAATTCAGCCATTGTCGGCAAACGCCAGCCATCAGGGCAGTAACTCATAGCAGCTGGCCATGTGTAGAAGCGACCAATAGTTTCACAGTCGATACAAGCAGACTCGTCCGCGCCCGTTCCCGCATAGTTCAAATTCTGAGCCATCCAGGTCTCGGAGTAGATAACATTTCCGGAATCACCCTTTACAGTAATCTCAGTGAACTTGTAGGGCTGACCGTCACGCGTGTCGCAGAACTGATTGCGGATATCATACAATGAATTTGGATGACCTTCGCACCATTTATCGTTCTGTCCTTCCTTAACGCAGCAGGCGATACTAGATTCAATCTGGTCATCGACGCACCACTGAGTCTTAATCTCGTACGTCTGGCCACCGCACTTTGCAACGACCTGAGGATTCTCTTCACTCTTATCGCAGAACTGGAGATCCGGATCGTACGGGCTTCCAGCACACTTTTCATAAAGGACACCCTTCTCGCTGCAGAAGTAAATCATACCGTCATACGAGCCATCATCTTCGAGGACGTTTTCAGCCAGACCCTCGGCAATACTGCTGCAACGGCTGTAGATTGAACGATTGGAGCAGAACTGCGTCGTGTAATCGTATGGTGAGGTAACGCACAACGAAACAAGGAGGTCCGACGAATCGCAGAAATACCCCTGCACGTTGTAAGTGCCATCAGGATTGAGATACGGTTCAAGCCCTCCAAGCGCTTTGTGACAGAGCGGGTAGACCTTCTTGTCGTTCGAGCAGAACTGGGTCGCCGGGTCATAAGTGGCGACACCGCACGAGGCCTTGAACAGCGTCACGGATTCTTCGCCACACTTCACGACGATTTGACCATTTTCGCCTTCCGTAAGCGTGCAGGCATCACCTTTTTCACCATCTTCACCGTTCTTGATGGTGCCAACAGTCTTGCCACCGCAAACGATGTCGAATCCGGTCTTGGCCTTGTTCTGCTTGGCAGTGCAGCTCGTACCTTCGTCGCCCTTTTCGCCATCGGCGCCCTTTTCACCCTTTTCGCCATTCTTGATGGAGCCTACAGTCTTGCCGCCACAAACAAAGTCGAATCCGGTCTTGGCCTTGTTCTGCTTGGCAGTGCAGCTCGTACCTTCGGCACCCTTGTCGCCTTTGGCACCCTTTTCGCCGTCGATACCATTCATCTGAGACCAGCCATCACCGGTACAGACAAACACCTTTGCGGAATCCTTCACGTACACGAGCGAGCCCTCGGCATCTTCTTCGCACTTCGGGAGTTCCTTGAATTTCTTGACCTGCTCCAGCGAAGCCTTTTCGGTCACGCTGGTCACTTCGGTGACTTCGTCACCGCAGCCGGCAAGGTAGGAGCAAGCAAACATGAGTGCAGACCCTACAGCAGCCGTACGGCGCATCAACTTGATATTTTTCATTTTTTATCTCTTATTTAAAATCTTCTTAAATGTTGAACATTTCGTTTAAACTTTTATGAGTTCTGCTAGTCCTCGGCCAAGGGTGCATCCTCGATACAGCGAACCGTCATGAATTCACCGGTCTTGCTGCCGCTTGTAAATTCAACCTTGTTCCTGTTACTCCCACTTTCATAAGTTATATCACTAGTAACGACCTTGAATTGTACGGCATTTGCAGTTCCGGAGCATTTTTCAGAATCATCGCAATCAGTAGAAGTCCAGTAATACCCATTCCAGCTCTTAGTTATCGAGGTCGTTGTTGCGCTAGTCACATACCCAATGCGGCTCAGGTCAAGCCTGGTGAATTCCGTAGCAGACGTAAACCTATGCGCCTCATGACCAAACTTACGTATTAACGACTGGAATTCATCCTCAGTTGGCACATGCCATCCGTTCGGGCAGTAATTTTGCGTTACCACGGCCCAGTTATAGAAGGGGCCTTTAGAAGCAGCAGTATTGATATTGTCCCCAACATCCTTTGTATAGTTCAGGTTTTCAGTCATCCACTTCCTTCCGTCAATCACCGTGTAGCCGTAGACATTACCATCACGGGAATCGCAGAACTTTTGGCGGACATCATATTGGGATTCCTTATGACCATTGCAATAGTTCTCTCCTTGACCAGAGGGGGCACAGCAAACAACCACTTGTTCAACCTGACCATCAACACACATTTGGGTCTTGAGTTCGTACGTTTGTCCACCACACTTTGCAACGACTTGCGGTGTAGCCCCACTTTCATCGCAGAAATCATCATTCGTATCGTATGTCTTATCATTGCAAAGGGCAACAACCGAGTCATTTTGATCACAGAAATAACGAGTTCTGTCAAACAAGCCAGTTGAATCCAGTATGTCAAGGCCTTCAGGTGCCTTATGGCAACGATTTACAGCACCAATGCCGTAATCAGCACAGAACTGAGTCGTGTAGTCATAAGGCTCTCCATTACACAAAGAGAGAAGGGTGTCCGTTACATCGCAGAAATAGGTTTTCACGTTATAGGTGCCATCAGTATTGAGGGCGCTTTCAAGGCCTTTAGAATAATTGTGGCAGATCGAGTAGACCTTGTCGTCCACGCAGAATTGGGTTTCTGGGTCATAAGAACCAGTACCACACGAGCCACGGAACAACATCGCAGAATTTTCGCCACATGTCACAACGATCTGACCTTTTTCGTCGCCTTTCGTAAGCGTACAGCCATCACCATCCTCACCCGGATCGCCATTCTTGATGGTGCCTATGGTTTTACCGTCGCAAACAATGTCGAAGCCAGTCTTCTTCTTGTTCTGCTTGGCAGTGCAACTCGTGCCGCTATCGCCATCGGCACCCTTGGCGCCCTGATCGCCCTTTTCACCATCCTTGATAGTGCCTATGGTTTTACCATCGCAAACGATGTCGAAGCCAGTCTTCTTCTTGTTCTGCTTGGCAGTGCAACTCGTGCCGCTATCGCCATCAGCGCCCTTGGCGCCCTTAGCTCCCTTTTCGCCATTCTTGCCGTTGACTTGAATCCAGCCGTCGCTAGTGCAACCATACACCTTTGCGGAATCCTTCACGTATATAAGCGTGCCTTCAATATCTTCTTCGCATTCCGGAAGTTCCTTGAACTTCTTGACCGTATCAAGAGAAGATCTCTCACTCACCTTGGTCACTTCGGTGACTTCGTCTCCGCACGCAACCAAAAATGCAAGGCCAGCAGCAAAACCCGATGCCACAAGTATGCTTTTTCTCATAGATTTCCTTTATTTTGGGGTGTAAAAAAAGTAATGATTTTGTTTTCCAAATGTATGTTTTTTTAAATATTTTTAAAAGAAATCAACAGATGTTAACAATAATTTACACCACATGTTAAACCATTTTCTACCCTCTTTTTTTTCGTCTCTCGTCTCTTGCCACTCGTCTTTTCTAAATTTACGCCCGTATTTTATTGTACAGTAAAACAAGGGATTTATCCCACAGGAAAACACTATGAAAAAGATCAAGTTCCAGGATACCTCGTTCCGCGATGGTTTCCAGTCTATTTTCGGTGCCCGCGTCTTCGCGAAGGACTTCATGCCCGCCGTCGAAGCTGCCTGCAAGGCCGGCATCACCCACTTTGAAGCTGGTGGTGGCGCACGTTTCCAGGCCCTTTACCAGAACTGCGGCGAAGACGCCTTCGACATGATGGACGAATTCCGTCGCGTTGTCGGCCCGAACGTCCGCCTGCAGACCCTCGCCCGCGGTATCAACGTGGTGGCCCTCGCCCCGCAGCCGCGCGATATGATCAAGCTCCATGCCGACATGTTCAAGAAGCACGGCATGACCCGTATCCGTAACTTCGACGCCCTCAACGACGTGAACAACCTGATCTACTCCGGCAAGTGCATTACCGACGCCGGTCTGGAACACGAAGTCGTCGTGACCATGATGGAACTGCCTCCGGGATGCGACCTCAACGCCGCCCACAACCCGGAATTCTACGAACGCATCCTCCGCAACATTTTGGACGCCGGTGTTCCGTTCGCCTCTGTGTGCTTCAAGGACGCTTCCGGTACGACCAACCCGAACAAGGTGTACGAAACCTTCAAGCGCGCCCGCAAGCTCCTCGGCGACGATGTGGAACTCCGCATCCACAGCCATGACACCTGCGGTACCGGTGTAGCCCAGTACAAGGCCGCTATCGAAGGTGGCGCCGATGGCGTCGACCTCGGCCGCAAGCCGCTCTCTGGCGGTACGGCTCAGCCCGACCTGTTCTCCATGTTCCACGCCCTCAAGGGCACGGAATACAAGCTCGCCCTCGGTGAAGACAGCATCGTCGACGATCACATTCCGGAACTCATGGAAGCGAACAACGTCGCCGTTGAATGCCTCAAGGATTACAACTTCCCGCCTGAAGCCCGTCAGATTACGACCGACGTGATCTTCAGCCCCATGCCGGGTGGCGCTCTTACCGCCAACACCCTCATGATGCGCGAAACCAAGACCTTCCACCTGTTCCCGAAGGTTATCGAGAACATGAGTGAATGCG
>Ga0310690_10005570_pt1 | contig 17009 bp, 19 predicted proteins | sample AusTroGonzalo_MG_2_FD_207661 | JGI IMG/M metagenome (GOLD analysis project Ga0310690, IMG submission 207661) | Bovine rumen microbial communities from tropical cattle in Woodstock, Queensland, Australia - Gonzalo_04 (v2) (version 2) | ecosystem: Host-associated > Mammals > Digestive system >...
GATGCGATTTACCGATTCTCGGAAAAATGGCAGGAAATCCAACTTTTCCCGGCTGGATCGACGCGTTTTAAAACGTTTATACCCGTTTATAAGCGTTTAGCCTATGGCTGACGCCGCGAAGCCGTATTTACTTTGCAGTCGAAACACAAAACACAATTATTATGATCGAGACTGAATTTTTAAACAGGGTGGAACTTCGGGGCCGCGTAGGGCACGATCCGAAAGTTTTCAGTGTGGGAGATGGGCAGGTCGCCCGATTCTCGGTAGCAACGAACGAGGCCTTCCGGGGCCGTAACGGAGAACTCCGCGAGGAGACAACCTGGCACAACATTACCGCATGGGCGGGACGGAATATCATGGATTTCAGGGATATCCGAAAAGGATGCTTTGTGTCGCTGACCGGCCGCCTGCGCAACACGCGCTTCACGGCGAGCGACGGAAGCGAACGAACCCTTGTCGAGGTGATTGCCGGCAGGCTGGAGCCGTTCACTCCCGCTGTCAGCACCTAGATGAAAGAAGCCCGGGCCAAAAGTCGCAGTGTCAAATAAAATAGTTAATTTTGCCTCTTGTAACGATTAAAACCTGCTGCTTATGGCCCGAGCTGTCTATCTCTTCAATACGTTGACGCACCGGAAGGAACTGTTCAAGCCCGTCCACGAAGGACGTGTCGGAATGTATGTCTGCGGTCCTACGGTTTATGGCGACGCCCATCTGGGCCACGCCCGCCCGGGCATCACTTACGACGTACTCTTCCGCTTGTTCCGGGACCTCGGCTATAAGGTACGCTACGTCCGTAACATCACCGACGTGGGCCACCTGGAGCACGACGCCGACGAAGGCGAAGACAAGATCGCCAAGAAGGCCCGCCTAGAGCAGCTCGAACCGATGGAGGTCGTCCAGACCTACACGCTCCGTTACCACGATGCGATGCGCCGGCTCAACGTCCTGCCGCCTTCCATCGAACCCCGTGCCTCCGGCCATATCATCGAGCAGATTGGGTTGGTGAAGAAGATTCTCGACGCCGGCTATGCCTATGAAAGCAATGGCTCCATCTATTTCGATGTGGCAAAATACGACGAGAAGCACCACTACGGCATCCTCTCGGGCCGCAACCTGGAAGACACCCGCGAGGGTACCCGCAACCTGGACGGCCAGGATGACAAGCGTTCTCCGCTCGACTTCGCACTGTGGAAGAAAGCGGCTCCCGAGCACATCATGCACTGGCCCTCGCCCTGGAGCGAAGGCTTCCCGGGCTGGCATCTGGAATGCTCGGCCATGAGCGAGAAATACCTCGGCGAGGTGTTCGACATCCACGGCGGCGGCATGGACCTCATGTTCCCGCACCACGAGTGTGAACTGGCGCAGAACACGGCCTCCCGCGGCCAGGGCGGCGTCCACTATTGGATGCACAACAACATGATCACCATCAAGGGTCAGAAGATGGGCAAGTCGCTGGGCAACTTCATCACGCTCGACGAGCTGTTTACTGGCCGCAACCAGGTGCTTGATCAGGCTTACAGCCCGATGACGGTGCGCTTCTTCATCCTGCAGGCGCACTATCGCAGTCCGCTCGACTTCAGCAACGAGGCACTGCAGGCCGCCGAAAAGGGCTATAAACGTATGATGCAGGCGGCAAAGGATGTCCGCCAGCTGGTCGCCGTGCCATCCGCGCCCGCCAATGCCGAAGTGGAAGGATTGACCGACAAGGTGTATGACGCCCTCTGTGACGACCTGAACACGCCGATCGCCCTTTCCGTTCTCTTCGACGCCGTCCGCATCGTCAACAGCGCCAAGGACAAGACCATTACCCTGAACGCCGCCGACGTGCAGCAGCTCCAGTCGCTGTTCTCCACCGTGCTGACAGACGTGCTGGGCCTGGAAGACGAAACCACCGACGCAGCTTCCGGAAAGCTGGTCGATGGTCTTATTGGAATGGTCGTGGATCAGCGCCGTCAGGCAAAGGCCGCGAAGGATTGGGCGACGAGCGACCGCATCCGCGATGAACTCAAGGCCCTCGGTGTCCAGATCAAGGATACCAAGGACGGCTGCGAGTGGACGATCGAGTAGCCGCTGCGCCCCGTGCGGGCGTTACCAGATGAACGTGACGACCTTCTTGATGTCCGGGTGCAGGCTGTTGGCCACCGGACAGGTCTTCGCTGCGTTCTCGATGAGCGCTTTTTCCTTGTCAGAATAACTGCTGCCCTCGGGAAGCTTGATCTCCAGATGGAGTTCCGCCACGCGGCGCGGGTTGGCCGCCATCACCTTTTCAGTCGTAATGGTCGTGCCGTCGATGGAGAAGCCGTGCGTGCGGGCCGTCATGCCGATGATGGTCAGCATGCAGCACCCCAGCGACGTGGCGAAAAGGTCGGTGGGCGAGAAGAGGGAGCCGTCGCCGTTGTTGTCCTTCGGCGCGACGGTGCGGATCTTGCTGCCTGAGTCGAGGTGCTCGGCTTCGCACCGCAGGTCACCCAGGTAGACGGTTTTCATCTTGGTCATATCGGTAGGGTTTAGAGTTCTTTCCGGAGCCGCGCAATCGGGATGTTGAGCTGTTCGCGGTACTTGGCCACGGTGCGGCGGGCCACCTTGTAGCCTTTTTCGTTCAGCACGGTGACAAGTTCCTCATCCGTGAGCGGCTTATGCTTGTCCTCCTCGTCAATGCTGTTCTGGAGGATGGTTTTGATCTCACGGGTCGACACTTCCTCACCGTCGCTGGCCACAAGGCCTTCGGAGAAGAAATACTTGAGCGGATAAATGCCGAAGTGCGTCTGCACGTACTTGCAGTTGACCACGCGCGAGATGGTTGAAATGTCCAGCCCCGTCTTCTCGGCGATGTTGCGCAGCACCATCGGCTTGAGTTTGGTCTCGTCGCCGTCGATGAAGTAGTCGTGCTGGTAGTTGATGATGGCGTTCATCGTGTTCTGCAGCGTGTTGTGGCGCTGCTTGATGGCCTCGATGAACCATTTGGCGGAATCCAGCTTTTGTTTGACGAACGAGGCGGCTTCCTTCTTTTCGCGGGTGGCGCTGTTGGCGGCTTCCATCAGCACGTCCGCATATTTCTTGTTGACCTTCAGCTCGGGAACCGAGAAACGAGGCATCGACATGACGGGCTCGCCGTCCTTTAGTTCGACCAGGAAGTCGGGCACCACCTGCTGTACCTGTTCGCTGTACGAGTCGTCAATCTGTCCGCCGGGGCGTGGATTGAGCTTCACAATCTCGGCGATGGCCTCCTTGAGCTGCTGCTCGGAGATGCCCAGCCGGCCGGTAATCTTGGTATAGTGCTTCTTGGTGAACTCAGTGAAAAAGTCGCGCAGGATGCGCTCTGCCAGCTGCACGGACTCCGTCTGTTTCTTTGCTTCAAGCTGGAGCAGCAGGCACTCGCGCAGGTCGCGTGCGCCCACGCCCACGGGGTCGAATTCTTGAATAAGGAACAGCAGTTCCTCCACCTCTTCCGGAGTGGTTTCGATGCCGAGCCGGAAGGAGATGTCGTCGGCCAGCGACTCCAAGTCACGGCGCAGGTAGCCGTCATCGTCGATCATGCCGATGATGAACTGGGCGATCTGCCGCTGCCGGTCGTCGATCTTGCAGTAGCCGAGCTGGGCCTCGAGGCTCTGGTGGAAGCTCTCGCGGACCGAGAACGTGTTGTACTGGGGCTTCAGGTCCTTTCCCTGGTTGTTGACGTAAAGCTTATAGGATGGTGTGGGGTCGCTCCCGCTGTATTCGCTCAGCGAGACGTTCTTCGGCGCTTCGCCTTCCGTGTCGTCGACGACTTCTTCGAGCACGGGGTTCTCTTCCAGCTCCTTCTGGATGCGCTGCTCCAGCTCGGGGGCGGGCAGCTCGATCAGCTTGATGGTCTGGATCTGCAGCGGCGAAAGCCGTTGGGTCTGTTTTTGTTGGAGCGACTGCTTGAGCATCTTAGAAACCGGGATAATTGATCTGCTCCTTGACGACGAAAACGTATCGGTACGCGCCGCTGCTGGTCAGCTTGCTGGCGAAGCGCTGTGCCTCTTCGCGGGTGCGGAAGTCACCGACCGTCACCTTGAAATACGGGCTGACATGGCTGCGGTACACGGGAACATCGGGGTAGCGTTCCGAAAAGCCGTTAGCGATGGCTTCCGACCGGGTCCGGGCGGTGCGGTCGCTATCGAAAAAGATGCGCACGCGGTATCCCTGCATGTTTGTGCCGGCATTGGTCACGATGTGCCGGGCCAGGGCATTGCGGATCTCGTAGGATTGGTTGACGGTTGCCGAGCCTGTGCCCTTCTGCCCGATAAGCGACAGGATATCCACGCCCAGCAGCGTGCTGTCCACCGTCGCCTGCGCGGAAGTGGCCTGTGCGGAGGCGGTGAAGGAAACCAGCAAGGCGGCCACAAGGGCCAGGAGACGATACTTATTCATTCGGTAAAAATTCATATTTGCCGAGGAGTTCGATGATCTGGCTGAGCGGAACCCGCGACTTTTGGATATTCTTTTTCAATGCGCCCCTGCGGATGGTCAGGTCGATGTCGGCTTCGTAATTCGAAAGGTCGTCCGACATGGAACCGTTCAGCAGTGAAAGGGGACGCTTCATTTTCACGACCAGTGGAAGAGCCACCCTCCCGTTGCTTTTGGGCTGGATGGTTGCTTCTTCCTTGAGGTTGATGTTGGCAAAGCGGACAGAGTCACCGATCTGGAAAACGTCCGCCTGCAACGCTTCCACGACATATCGGGCCTTGGAGGGATTGTCGATATCCAGGTCCAGCTGCACGTCTGCGGTCAGTCCGTCCAGCCCGAAACCCAGACCGCCCACCTGGTTGATGCGGTAGCCTTTGATCACGGGGTCACGCTGTGTGTTGTTGTTGCAGGCAACAGCCAGCAGACAGAGCGCGAGGAGAGTAATAAATCGCTTCATGCTTTTCCTATTATGCAAACATCATACAAAGATATAAAAACTTATCTTTGCAGCGAAATTTGACGCGTTATGAAAGTCTTTATCGAAACGTACGGATGCCAGATGAACGTGGGCGACAGCGAAGTGGTGCTCTCCATCCTGGAGAAGGCGGGCTGGTCGCGCTGCGGCTCGATTGCCGAAGCCGATCTGATCCTGGTCAACACCTGTTCGGTGCGTGACAACGCGGAGCAGCGCGTGCTGGGCCGTCTCGACGTGTTCCTGCAGGAGAAGAAACGGCGTTCCGGCGTGCTGGTGGGCGTGCTGGGCTGCATGGCGCAGCGCCTTAAGGAGAAACTGCTCGACAATGCGGCTGTCGACCTCGTGGCGGGCCCCGATGCCTACCGAGACCTTCCGCGCCTCATCGAGGCAGTGTCCGTTTCGGGCAAGCAGATCAATACCCTGCTTTCACACGAGGAGACCTACGGCGACGTAGTCCCGGTCCGGATGGACCGCGAAGGCGTGACGGCTTTCATTTCGATCATGCGCGGCTGCAACAATGTCTGCTCGTACTGCATCGTGCCGTTCGTGCGCGGCGCCGAGCGTAGCCGCGACCCCCGTACCATCGTGCGCGAGGCGCAGATGCTGGTCGAGGCGGGCTACAAGGAGGTCAACCTCCTGGGTCAGAACGTGGATTCCTACTGCTGGGTAAATCCGGACGACGCGTCCGACCGTGTCGATTTCGCCGATCTCATCGAGCGCGTGGCGCTGGTCGATCCCGCGGTCCGCGTACGCTTCGCCACATCCCATCCCAAAGACATCAGCGACAAGCTCCTGCATACGATGGCCCGCTACCCGAACGTCTGCCGGCACATCCACCTGCCGGTCCAGTCGGGCAGCGACGTAATGCTCGAGCGCATGAACCGCAAATACACGCGCGCCCACTATCTCGAGCGCATCTCCGCCATCCGCACCATCCTGCCGGACTGCGCCATCACGACCGATGTGATCGCCGGCTTCAGCGGTGAGACCGATGCGGACCACGAAGCCACCCTCTCGCTTTTCCGCGAGGTGCGCTACGACGGAGCGTTCATGTTCCAGTATTCGGAGCGCCCGGGCACCAAGGCATCGCGCCATTATCCCGACGATGTGCCGCTACCCGTGAAGACGGCCCGTCTCAACGAGATAATCGCGCTCCAGAATGGTATCTCGCTGGAAATCAACAGCCAGTGTATCGGTAAATGTTATGATGTGCTGATCGAGGGCCCCTCGAAGCGTTCGGATGCCGAGCTCATGGGCCGCACGTCCCAGAACAAGACGTGTGTCTTCCCGGCCGGCGGGCACAAGGCAGGCGACACCGTGACCGTCCGGGTGCTGTCCTGCACCTCGGCCACGCTGCGCTGCGAACTCGTCTAAGCTTATTTCTTTTCGCCGAAAGCCAGATCACCCGCATCGCCCAGACCCGGGACGATGTAGGAGTGGTTGGTCAGTTCCTCGTCGATGGCGCCGACCCATAGCGTGACGCGCTTGTGGGGCAGATACTTCGACAGGTACTCCACACCGTCGCGCGAGGCGACCGGGCACACGATGTGCGTGTGCGACGGTTCGCCGCTGGCAATGAGGCTCTGGTAGGTGAGGAGCATCGAGGCGCCGGAGGCAATCATCGCGTCGGCAATCACCAGGGTCTTCCCCTCGAGCGGCGGGCAGCTCTGGTATTCGATTTCCAGATCGCATTCGTTTCCCTTGCCGTACTTGCGGTAGGCGGCTACGAAGCAGTTTTCCGCCTGGTCGAAGCAGTTGAGCAGACCTTGGTGGATCGGAAGCCCCGCACGCAGGATTGCGCCCAGGACAAGCGGCGTTTCGGGCACCCGCACCTGGGCGATGCCCAGCGGTGTATCAACGTCTATTGTAGTGTAAGACAGGGTTTTACTGAGCTCGTACGCAAAGATTTCGCCAATGCGTACCAGGTTGTTGCGGAAGCGCAGACTGTCTTTTTGCACCGCTTTGTCGCGAATCTGGGCCATGTACTGGTTCAGCAGCGAATCGGTCTGTCCGAGGTTGATGATTTTCATAGGTCAGCAGGCTTTGAACCATAAAGTTAGTAATTCTCCTCCGAAAAACTGAAATATTTTTTCTTCCCGATGATCACGTGGTCGAGCAGACCGATGTCGAAGACGGCGAGCGCTTTGCGCAGTGCATCGGTCTGGGTGCGGTCGCTCCCGCCCGGCTGGGGATTGCCGGAAGGATGGTTGTGGACCAGGATGATGGCGCTGGCGAGGCGTTCCACGGCCTTTTTGACGATGATCTTGATGTCGATGACAGTCGACGCCTGGCCGCCGGTGCTGATCTTCTCGCGCCCGACGTATTTCTGGGCGCGGTTGAGGTAGAGTACCCAGCACTCTTCGTGGGGAATCATGCCGAGAAGCGGGGTCATCATGCGTGCGACGGTCTCGGCGCTGCGGATGGTGAATTCGTCGGCCGGAATCTCGGCCTCGAGGCGGCGTGCCAGTTCGAAGGCGGCCTGCACGGAAGCGGCTTTGGCCGTTCCGATGCCCTCGATGGCGGTCATTTGATGGATGTTGCGCCCGGCGAGCAGGGAAAGCCTCCCGTCGCACGAAGCGAGCAGTTCGCGCGCCAGGTCGACGGCGCTCAAGTCCATGTTTCCAGAACGGAGGAGGATGGCCAGCAGCTCTGCATTGGAGAGCGTGGCGGTGCCATTGTGCATCAGCTTCTCCCGCGGTCGCTCCTCCTCATCCCAAGTTTTGATGCTGTGTGGTTTCATAGTGGCAGGATATAAAAAAACTTTCCAACAAAGGTTGGAAAGTTTTTTCAAATTCTGCCAGCAAAAAAGCAATTTATGCGAGCTTGTTCACATAAACTGCGATACCGCTCTTCAGATTGGCTGCTTTGTTCTTGTGGATAACGTTGATCTTTGCGAGTTTGTCGATCATTGCGAACACTTTCGGCATCGAAGCCTCTGCTGCTGCCTTGTCTGTCGTATTGCGGAGCGCCTTGATGGCGTTGCGGGTAGTGCGTGCATAGTACTTATTATGTACGCGGCGTTTCTCACTCTGGCGGAAACGCTTGTCTGCTGATGCGTGATTTGCCATTACTTTATTTTTTATATTTTTTGGTAGCGGGTAGGAGAGTCGAACTCCTCTTTAGAGAATGAAAATCTCTCGTCCTAGCCGATAGACGAACCCGCCAACGACCCACTCTCGTCAGAATGGGACCGCAAAGATAGAAAAAGTTTTTCCTATAACAAATTTTTTTTAATGCCAGGAGTAGATGATGGCCTCCAACTGGCGCAAGTAGTCGCGTTTGTCATACTTGGGAGCATACACAAATCCTTCGATGACAATCACGTCCTTTCCGTCAGGGCTGCGGAAAGCGTCGCTGATGAACGGACCGCCCATGTAGTCGTTCTGGGTTTCCCAGAGGGAACGGATCTCCGTGAAATCACGTCCCTTGTAGGTTTTTTGCCAATAGCCCGGCGTGATGACGGGGTTGGTGATCATGTAGCTGCCCTCCAACGAACCGGGGACGTTCTCTTTCATCACTTCATTGCGCTTGGCCACCAGAGCATCACGCGTGAACTGATCTTCGCCGGTATAGGGGAATTTGTAGATGAAGATGCCCTGGGTGGTGTAGGTAGTCTCATAGGAGATCCACATGAAGTCTTCGGCCTGCTTCTTCAGCGTATAGGAAGAAGGGAAATAAGGGGCGCCGCCGAATTGCCTGCGGACGGCGTCGCCCAGGCCCGGGTTTTCAAACTTCTTGGCGTTGATGATCACGCGTTCGCGCTCGGCATCTTCGAACGACTCGCAGATGAAGTCATCCTTGGCAAGGATGAGCTCGATGGCCTTCTGTTCGTCGGGTGCATAGACGGTGACCATCGTCTGGGGTGCCGCCCACACGTCCTTGCTGACAATGATTTTCGGAGCGCAGGTATCGGCGATGTGTACGTAGAACACGTTGCGGTGCGAACGGAAGAAATTCACGAATCCCTCCGGCGGCACGTTGTAGATGCGGTACTTGGGCTCTTTCTGCGGCGTGAAGGGGTATTCGGCCTGGAGCACGGTGCGGATGGCGTTGCCTACCTCCGATTCCCAGCGGGCTTTCGAAGAAACGATTTCCACTTCGCCGGCCTTGCCGGTAATGGAGGGAAGGATCGGGGCCGATTTCTCTTTCTTGCAGCCTGTCGTCAGGAGCAGGAGAGGAAGCATCAGCATCGGGACGAGGATTCGCGTTTTCATATTCGTATCGATTTGGTTTCTATCAGAACAGGCTCCTTATGTCGTTGCCGAAGGCCAGCACCATGAGCATCAGGAGCAGGATCATGCCGATCCACTGGGCGATTTCCATGAACTTGTCGGACGGCCGGCGGCCGGTGATAATCTCGAAGATCAGGAACAGGATGTGTCCACCGTCCAGCGCGGGAATCGGCAACAGGTTCATCACGCCGAGCATGATGGAGAGCAATGCGCAGAGCGACCAGAAGCGGTACCAGTCCCAGGTGTCGGGGAATATGCGCCCGATGGCGATGAAACTGCCCACGCTCTTGTAGGCCTGGGTCTTGGGCGAGAAGATGAGCCCCAGTTCCTGGATGTAGCCCTTGATGGTGCTCCAGGTGCGGGCGGCACCAGCAGGGATGGCCGAGAGCGCCGTGTACTCTTTGTGCGTCACGTGGAACCACTTGTCCAGATCGGTGTCGAGCATCACGCCGATGCGGCCGGCCGTGTCGACCTGCAGCGGAATCTCCACCAGGTCGCCGGGCCGTTTCACAGAGGCGGTGATTTCCTCGCCTTTGTGCCGGGCCAGCTCCCGCTGGATCTCCTGGACGATAAACATTCCCTGACCGTCCACGGCCACCAGCTCATCACCCGCCTGCAGGCCGCTGCCCATGTTGGGCGAGCCTTCCTGCAGCTCCTTCACCACGAAGGGGAAGGCCAGGTCGAACATGCCGCCTGTGCCGAGCATGGCGGGAATGTACACCGGATCGATCGTCACGGTGACGGTGTCTCCGTCGCGCAGGACGGTCGCCTCACGCGCCTGCGAGCGGACCAGGTCCACCTGCAGGTTCGAGAAGTTTTCGGTCGGCACGCCGTCGAAGGCCAGGATATGGTCGCCGTCGCGGAAACCGATCTCGTAGGAGAGGTCGTTCACGGCGATGCCGTAAACTGCGTCCTCATTGCGGAGGTACTCTTCGCCCCACGCGCGGAAGATGCAAGCATACAGGCCGATGGCAAGGATGAAATTGAAGAGCACGCCGCCGAACATGATGAAGAAGCGCTGCCAGGCCGGTTTCGTGCGAAACTCGTACGGCTGGGGAGGGAGCTTCATCGCTTCGGTGTCCATCGATTCGTCGATCATGCCGGCGATTTTACAGTAGCCGCCGAACGGCAGCCAGCCGATGCCGTACTCGGTGTTGTCGGGGTGCTCGTCCCACTCGGGATCCTCGTTTTTGGCGAAGACCTTGCAGTGCCACTTCCCGTTGAAGCGCTTGAAGCGGATGAGTGAGTATTTCGGGTTGAAGAACAGGTAGAACTTCTCTACCCGCGTCTTGAAAAGCTTGGCAAAGAGATAATGACCGAACTCATGGAAAACCACGAGCAGGGAGAGGGCCAGGATCACCTGGACTATCTTGAGGAGTACGACCATCCGATGTTACTTCTGGTTGATGATTTCGGAAGCGATGCGTTTCGCTTCAAAATCCGTGCTATAGATGTCGTCGAATGAGGGTTTTTCAATAAATGAGGTGCGGTCCATCGTGGCGGCGATGACGGCGGGGATGTCGGTAAACCGGATCCGCTCTTCCAGAAAGGCGGCCACGGCCACCTCATTGGCGCCGTTCATGGCGCAGGTGGCATTGCCGCCCTTCTCCAGCGCACTGTAGGCCAGACCCAGGCAGGGGAAGCGGTCGATGTCGGGGCGCTCGAAGGTGAGCGTGGCCAGTTCCGCGAAGTCGATGCGCCGGGTGTTCAGGTCGATGCGGTTGGGATAGGAGAGGGCATACTGGATGGGCAGCCGCATGTCGGGCTGGCTCAACTGGGCCATCACGCAACCGTCCGAGAACTGGACCATCGAATGGATGATGGACTGCGGATGGATGACCACCTCGATGTCTTGTGGCTCCACGTTGAAGAGCCAGCGTGCTTCGATCAGCTCCAGGCCCTTGTTCATCAGGCTGGCCGAGTCGATGGTCACCTTGGCGCCCATGCGCCAGCGGGGGTGGTTGAGGGCTTGCTCACGGGTGGCTGCAGCCATCTCTTCGCGGGTACTGTGGAGGAAGGGACCGCCAGAACCGGTGAGAAGAATCTTCTCCAGGCGGGCGTGTTCTCCCTGCAGGCACTGGAAAATGGCCGAGTGCTCAGAGTCGACGGGAAGGATCGGGGCGCCGTGCTTGCGGGCCAGCGGCATAATCAGGGCGCCGGCGGCTACAAGGGTTTCCTTGTTGGCCAGGGCGATGGCCTTGCCTGCCTCGATGGCAGCGATGGTCGGACGAAGGCCGCTGAAGCCTACCATGGCGGTGAGCACGATATCGATCTTCGGGTCCTTCAGCAGGTCGCAGATCGAGTCGATGCCGGTGAAAACCTTGATATACAGCGGGTCGAGGGCTGCGGATACCTCGTCGTAAAGGTCGGGGTTGCAGATGACCACGGTGGCCGGACGGAAGCGCCGTGCCTGTTCGATGAGCAGGCTGCTGTTGTTGTTGGCCGTCAGCAGTTCAATTTCAAAAAGGTCTTCGTGTTGCCCCACCACATCGAGGGCCTGGGTGCCTATCGACCCGGTGGATCCGAGGATGGCGAGATGGCGTTTGGGCTTGTCCATCAGAATTTGATGTATGCGGCCGGATCGATGGCCTGGTTGCGGTATCGGAGTTCGAACTGGATGGTTCCGTCGGAAAGTTCACTGGTCTGGCCGACCGCAGCCACGGTCGCTCCGGCTTTCACCTGCTCGCCGACGCTGCGGGTGATCTTTCCTGCATAGCGGACGATGGAGGTCAGGTCATTGTCGTGCTGAATCTTGACGGTGCAGCCCTCCATCTCGCTCCATTCAGCCGAAACGATGCGCCCGTCCAGGATGGCGTTCACGCTGGTTCCGGCCGGGGCCGACAGCTCGACGAACGGATGGCCGCCTGCCCGGCTGAACGGCGAACGGAGCGAGCCTTTTATAGGGGAAGTGAACTTGACGCCTGCCAGGGCAGGAATCTGCCCCGGACTGTCGCCGCGGTTCTTCTGTTCCTCTTCGATGTCTTCCATCTTGACCCGGAGCAGCGAATCGGCAGTTTCGTAGGCTATCAACGTCTCCTCGTCGAGATCCTCTTCGACGCGGGTGAAGAGCATCGAGTCGAGCGGCAGCGGCTCGCGTCCGGTAGCCACGCGCTGGATGTTGGCCACCTGGAACGCCCACAGATTGATGACTTTTTCGAGCGAATCGATCTTGCGGTAGTTCTCGACGGCCGTCTTCTGCGTCTCCCGGTCAGGGTAGCCGGGAATGGTGCGGCGAAGCGGTGTATGGGCAATCAGAAGGTAGGTCAGGAACATCAGCACGAGGCCTGCCGCCACGAATGTGATGTAGTCCAGCCTTCCGAACTTTCTTTCTTTTTTTGCCATAGAAATCGTTAACTTTGCAAAATATGGACAGGATAATCGGCATAGACTATGGAAGAAAGCGCGTCGGCGTCGCGGTGAGCGACCCGCTGCGCATCTTTGCCAGTGCCCTGGATACTGTCCCGTCTGCAAAGATAATAGATTATCTGAAAAAATATGCCGAAAGCGAGACGGTGGAGCGTTTCGTGGTGGGCTATCCGATGAATCTCGACAACACGCCTTCCGAGGCGGCGGCTGACGTCGATATCTTCCTCAAACAGCTGAAGAAGCATTTCCCGGAGGTCCCCGTCACGCTTGAAGATGAGCGCTTCACTTCCGTCCTGGCACACCGGGCCATGATCGACGGCGGCGTCAAGAAGATGGACCGCCGCGACAAGGCGGCCGTCGACAAGGTGAGTGCCGCTTTGATTTTGCAGACCTTCCTCGACCGAGACAAACAATCGTTATGATACTTCCTATTTATTTATATGGTTCCCAGGTGCTGCGCACACCCGCGCAGGACGACGACCTTTCCGACCGCGAAGGGCTCAGGAAACTCATCGAAGACATGGTGGAAACGATGCACCACGCCGACGGCTGCGGCCTGGCCGCGCCGCAGGTGGGCGTCTCGAAGCGCATCCTCGTGGTGGACGGCAACGACCTGACCGACCGTTTCCCGGAGCTCAAGGGCTTCCACCGCGAAATGATCAATCCCCGCTTCACGTTCGAGAGCGACGACAAGTGTTCGTACGAGGAGGGCTGTCTGAGCATCCCCAATGTCGATGCAGAGATCTCCCGCCCGAAGAAGATCCGTGTCAGCTACGTCAATACCGATTTCGAGGAGGTGGAGGAGGAGTTCGAAGGTTTTGCCGCCCGCATGATCCAGCATGAGATGGACCATCTCGAGGGCATCCTGTTCGTGGACCATGCTTCTCCCATCCGCAAAAAGATGCTTACCGGGAAGTTGATGGGCATCACCAAGGGCAACGTCCGCACCCGCTATCGTGTGAAAACCGACAAAAAGTAGAAATTGATATGAAGCTCAAGGCATTCCACGCTTATGACATCCGCGGCCGCTTCGGTACCGACCTTACGGTCGATATTGCTTACAAGGTGGCCTATTTCATTCCCGAGTTGCTGGGAACGCGCCGGGTCCTCCTCGGCCGTGACATGCGGCTCTCGTCGCCCGCCCTTCACGACGCGGTGCTCCGCGGCCTGCTCGACGCGGGTGCCGAGGTCTTCGACCTGGGCCTGAGCACCACGCCGTTCGTCTATTACGTTACGGCCAAACACGGATTCCAGGCTTCCATCCAGATCACGGCCTCGCACAATCCGAAGGATGACAACGGTCTGAAAATCAGTCGCGAAAACGCGCTTCCGGTGGGCTATGACTCAGGTTTGAACACCATTGAGCAGTGGATTCTTGAGGATCGTCCCACGCCTGCGGCTGCAGAGCGGGGCACGGTACACGATTTTGACGTCCGTGAAGAATATGTGGCTTTCCTCAATTCGTTCAAGTCGGATTTCTCGAACCTGCGCATCGGCATGGACTGCTCCAACGGCATGGCGTCGATCTTTGTCCATGACATTTTCGGCGAGCAGCCGGAGTACCTCTACGATACGCTCGACGGCAGTTTCCCCAATCACGAGGCCAATCCATTCCAGGCCGAGAATGTGGTCGACCTGCAGAAACTGGTCATTGCCGGCAAGTGTGATGTGGGCGTTATCTACGACGGCGACGCCGACCGCGTGATGTTCGTCGACGAAAAGGGCGGTTTCATTTCGCCCGACCTGGTGATCGCCCTGCTGGGCGAATACTTTATCAAGCAGAAAGGCCTGAATGGAACGGTGCTGCAGGATATCCGCAGTTCGAAATCAGTGGCCGAGTACCTGGAACCACTAGGCGCGAAGATCGCGATGTGGAAGGTGGGCCGTGCGTATGCGGCACCGCGTCTCCGCGAGCTCGACGGCCTTTGGGGCGGTGAAGTGGCCGGCCACTACTATTTCCGCGATTTCTTCTACAGCGACAGCGGCCTGCTGGCCGGGATTCTGGTGCTGGGTATCGTGGCGAACCTCAAGCGTGCCGGCATTCCCTTCTCCCGGAAGATTGCAGAGATCCGGCACTACGAGAATTCAGGCGAGATCAATTTCCGCGTCGAAGACAAGAAGGCTGCGATGGATGCCGTGAAGGACCATTTCATGCAGGCCGAAAAGAGCCAGGCCTTCTACGATTTCGACGGCTATCGCGTCGATTTCAAGGACTGGTGGTTCAACGTCCGTCCCTCCAACACCGAGCCCTACCTCCGCTTCATCTGCGAAGCCACCACGAAGGCTCTCCTTCAGGAGAAAGTCGCCGCCGCCCGCTCCATTATCAGCCAATTCATCTAAGCCGCCAGAACGACGCCGAAAAGAAAAAGGCCATTTCCTTATCCAAGGGAAATGGCCTTAATCTTTTAACCTAAAACTTAACCTATGAAAAAAACTATTCGATTGTAGGTTAAGCAAACGGCGTGCCAAACTTTTTTGCGGACTAGAGCAGTCCGGCGGGAATGTCGAGGGTTATCGTGTCGTCGTGGATGCTGACGATCAAGTCTTCGTGGAGCGGCAGCAACACCTCTCCCTGCTCCGTTTCGACTGTGATGGTGACGTTGCCGGCGTAGTCGTTGAAGTCGACAATCTCGCCGACGATGCGTTGTGAGCGGGAATCCCGAACCTGAAGGCCGATGAGCGAATCCTCGTCTTCCTCTTCGTCGTCACCCAGTGTCACCATGCGGCCGACCAGCTCCTCCGCCTCCTCCAGCGAATCGACATCCTCGAACTTGACGATGAACCGGTTGCCCTTGGCTTCGACTGATTCAAAATAAAAAGGAACCGGCAGTCCATCGAATTCGATGAATACCGGTTCCTCGCTTTCCAAATCCCGGGGATCGTCGGCGTCGAGGCTTAAGACCACCTGTCCTGCCGCACCCCAAGATTTTAAAACCTTCATCCCGAAACTTATGCTTCCGGGGTTTCTGCGGGAGCCTCAGCGGGTGCTTCAGCCTCTGCAGCGGCAGCAGCAGCTTCTTCTGCAGCAGCCTTGGCGGCAGCTTCAGCAGCAGCGGCAAGCTCTGCCTTCTTCTTGGCGATGGCCTCAGCGCGCTCCTCGTTGACCTTGGCCTCTGCCTTGACGGCAGCCTTCACAGCTTCGGCAGCTGCATTGGCGATGGTCTGCTTCTTGGAAGCGAGCTTGTTGTCTTTCTGGCCCTTCCATGCAGCAAAGCGGCGGTCAGCCTCTTCCTGCGAGAAAGCGCCCTTAGCGACACCGCCCTGAAGATGCTTCTTCAGCAGTACGCCTTCGTACGAGAGGATGCGGCGCGCCGTGGTAGTCGGCTGTGCACCCTTGTTGAGCCAGTCGAGGGCCTTCTCGCCGTCGAGGACGATGGTTGCAGGGTTGGTGTTCGGGTTGTAGAGACCGATCTGTTCGATCAGACGGCCATCACGAGGTGCGCGTGCGTCGGCGACTACGATGTGGAAATACGCGTAGTTCTTCTTGCCGTGACGTGCGAGACGAATTTTAACAGACATTGTTTAAATGCTTTAAGTTATTATTAATACAATAATCACAACTTCCCTTTCTTCTCGAGAAAAGGCCTGCAAATATACGGATAATATTTGAATTACAAAATCTTATGTGCCGAATCCGCCTACAGCGCAGGAACGACCTCCTGCATGTGGTTGCCGTTCGAGCCCTTGATGAGGATGGTGGCGCCTTCGACCGGGTGCTCCATCATATACTGCTTGAGTGCCTGGATGTCGGGGAAGCATTGCATGCGGTCCATCTTTTGCGTGACTCGCGCGGCCACCCTGCCGAACTCGCCGCCAACCAGATAAACCTTGTCGGCTACCTCAAGCGCTCTTAACAGAACGGCCTGATGCTCGATGGCAGAGTCCTCGCCCAGTTCCAGCATATCGCCCAGCATCAGCGTCTTGGCCGGGAATTCGGTGTTCGCGAAGTTGTCGAGGGCGGCCCGCATGCTCGAAGGATTGGCGTTGTACGCGTCGATGATCAGGGTGTTGTGCCCCGTCTTGACCAGCTGCGAACGGCTGTTCGACGGCACATACGACTCGATGGCCTTGACCGTATCGGCATAGGGCACATCGAAATACTCGCCGACACAGAGGGCTGCCATCACGTTGTCGGCATTATAGTCGCCCACCAGGTGCGTGGCGATGGTCGTGGGGGTTCCACGGTAGACGAGTTCCAGCTTCAGGAACGGCTCTTCCGCTGTTGCCGGCTGGACCTTGACGCCTTGGAATTTCACCCCATACTTGTGGGTACGGAGGCCCGGGCGATGGCCGACCATTTCGCACAGGTACTCATTATCAGCATTGTAGAAGGCCATTCCTCCTTTCTGGCGCAGGTAGTCGTACAGTTCGCCTTTGGCTTTCTTGACGCCCTCGAACGAACCGAATCCCTGCAGGTGCGCTTTGCCCACGCAAGTGATCAGGCCGCAGGTGGGCTGGGCGATCTGTACCAGACCGGCTATCTCGCCGGGCGCGCTGGCTCCCAT
>Ga0310690_10005573_pt1 | contig 17001 bp, 21 predicted proteins | sample AusTroGonzalo_MG_2_FD_207661 | JGI IMG/M metagenome (GOLD analysis project Ga0310690, IMG submission 207661) | Bovine rumen microbial communities from tropical cattle in Woodstock, Queensland, Australia - Gonzalo_04 (v2) (version 2) | ecosystem: Host-associated > Mammals > Digestive system >...
GCTTTTAAAGCAAAAAGGTAATAAAAAAGCCGTAATTATTTACGGCTCTCTAGGGTATCATATAAAACAAATAATATGTCTATTAAGTTGTTTGCATCAGCTAACGTTAACAAGCCCAGCTGTGTTGCAAGTACAATTTTTCCAAAAATAAAATGATAACTTACTTTTGCCTCAGCATCTCTAAATACGTGCATCTTTTGAAAAATTAAAAAATCTTGAGTTATAAGGTCTTTTACGCTCATTTGAGTTATTGCCTCCACTCTTAATATAATGTATAGTTAAATTATCATATAGCTATAAAAAGTTGCGTTATGTTACTTTTTTTTACTATAATAGCAAACAATAGAAAAAATAGAAAGAGGGTTTTTAAAAATTGCCTAATAAAATTGCATCAAAAATTAGAGTTTTAAGAAAAACTAGAGGCTACACCCAGCAACAATTAGCCGATATGCTAGGAGTACAACGAGCCACTATTTCTAATTATGAAATTGGGCGCCGTTGCCCTCATATTAAAGAGCTGCAAAAACTAGCCGAGATATTAGGAGTTAACCTGGAATATTTCGGCATATCAAACGACGACTTAGGCGACTTAGTAGCCAAAGCTAGAGTTATTTTTGACGACAAGGAAATACCTACCGAGGAAAAAGCAAAGGTGTATAAAGAAATATTAAAACTTTATTTAGATTTAGACGCTAAATAAAATATGTAAGTTGCATTAAATAATTAAATTAAAAAGAGGTGTAATTATGGGTAAAAAAATAACTGTTAACCAAGTTGCAAAGCTTTTAAATTGTAGCCCATTAAGTATACGTATAGGCTTACAGCGTGGCGAGCTGCCCTTTGGCACAGCTATTAAAACAAGTTCTAAGTACACTTATATTATTTACGATAAAAAATTAAAGGAGTATATAAACATTAATGAGGTTTCCTAACGGCTACGGATCCATTATTAACTTAGGTAAAAAAAGACGTAAGCCTTTTGCTGTACGTATTACCGCTGGAGTTGAGGAGTATTTAAACAAAGACGGCGTAAAATCATATCGCCAAAAATATAAATATCTTGGCTATTTTGAAAAAAGAAAAGATGCACTAGAATTTTTAGCCGAGTATAACGCAAACCCAAGTATATTAAATCAAAGCAATATTACATTTAAAGAGTTATACGAGGAGTGGGCAAGCTATCGCTATGAAAAAATAAGCCCTAATACAATAGCTCATTATAAAGTATGGTTTAAACATTGTGAGCCGTTGCATAATATGCTTTTTAAAGATATTAAAACAGCTCATTTACAAGCGTTAATTAATAATTGTAAAAGTAAAAGTAGTATACCTAAACTTAAAATGTTTTTAGGGCAACTTTACAAATATGCAGCTAAATATGATTTTGAAAAAGACTACAGCAAATTTATAGAGCTGCCGACAAAAGAGCCAATAAAGCCTAAAACGCCTTATACAACGGACGAAATAAAAAACATTTGGGCTAAATATAAAGCCATTAATCACGCCGACGTATTTTTAATATTACTTTATACGGGTATGCGAGTTAGTGAGCTTTTAGAGATGCAAATAAAAAACGTAAATTTGCAAGAGCGTTATATGTTTGTTGAAAAATCTAAAACGGCTGCTGGCGTTAGGTATGTACCTTTACATAGAGATATAGAGCCATTAATTAAGGCTAGGTTAAATGATAGCGAGTACCTTATTACAAACAAACAAAATAAGCAACTTAAATATAGCAATTTTCAAAAAAACTACGCTCCACAAATTAAAGACAAATTAGGCTTAAATCATACTATACACGAAACACGCCACACTTTTATAAGTCAGTGCCATAGATTAGGGCTTAATAATTTAGCTGTTAAACGTATTGTAGGACACGCAAACGACGATATAACGCAACATTATACTAAACTTAATATTAATGATTTAATACAAGTAATGGACACTTTTAAATATTAAATTATGTATATTACGTGTATATTGTTTGTGTATTGCTTGTATATTAAATGTATATTACGTTTAAAATTTCGTATGATTTAGTAACGCTTTGTTAGCATCTTAATTAAATTGCGCCATATAAAAAAACCTCCTAAACCTTGATATATAAGGCTTTTGGAGGCTTTATTATTTTTTCTTAAAAAATAGTATATGTTTTGGGATATAAAAATTACCGACGAGTACAACGCCTTAATAAGCGTTGCTAGGTGTACTGTTGCGGTTGTAGAAAAAAGATAAAAAAGTATAATTTGTATATTACGTGTATATTACTTATACAGCCTTACTTAAGCTTATAGTGCCAGCCACTACTGAGTAACCGCTTTGCACGTAAATTGTTAAAGCACTTACCAAGTCTCTACAGTTAACATAATTACCATTAGCGTTAGCTTGATAAATTGCGTTAGTTTGATACATTCCACTTACAGCAGCCGTAGGAGCTACTACACCATATAATAAGCTAACTGCACCCGCTGCACTTTGTCCTACTATAGCGCTTTTTAAGTTGCTTGCACCGCAGTAAGCGTAATAAACGCCACCATTTAAAGTTAATAAACCAGTAGCACTAGTCATAAAACAATATGAGTTATTAACTGAGTTTTTTACAGTGCATCTACAATTATTATAAGTGCCAGTAACTCCTATTAAGCTGTCTTGGTAGCCAGTAACCCATATACGGCTATTGTTACAAGCAATTTTAGCGCCAGCGTTATTAAATACTCTAATAACTGTGCCGCTTGTTGTACCACTTGCAATTAAGTTAAGGTTATCTACTGTTAAGTTACCAGTAGCAATATTAAATATGTTAACATAAACGCCGCTTACACTTACGTTAATAGCGCTACAGTTGCCAAAGTCTAAAGTTACTTTACGGTTGCCACTAGCAAAGTTAAAGAATTGATAAGGGCTTACACTTGTACCACTGCCACCAGTCATAGCTGTATAGCCAAAGTTACCAATTATATTAAGCTTTAAGCTTTTATAATCGGATCCACCATTAATAAACGTATTTACTAAACTGTTTATTAATACGTTGTCGTTAGCGCCATTACATATATAATTAAATTCGTTAGCCTCTTTTAGTTCGGTTACGTCGCTTACAAACTGGTTATATTGAGATATAGCAGTGCTTAAGCCCTCGCCGTCTATAAAGTTGCCTAAGTCTACAGTAATAACGGCACCAGCGTTTTTAGCTGCTGTAAATGTAATAGTTATATATGAGCTGGTAGCATTAACAGTATAGGCGTTGTCGTTTTCTTTAAGCCCGTTAGTGTAAACCTCTATAATACTGTAAGCTGCGTTGTATAAATGGCTTGGCAAGTTAGTAACTACTGTAGCGCTGGCACTTGATAAAGTAACTACGCTTTCGAAATTTTGTATAATAGCGTCATAGTAATTGTCATAGCCTTTAACTGCTGTAAAGTAAGGGCAAGCGTTGGCTAAGTCGCCATATACATAAGCGCCACCAGTGTTAACGCTATTGTCATAGCCTCTAGTATCAGTAATGTTAGCTTGTACTATACTAGATGCACTAGGAGCAACAGCTATATAACATAACATTATGTCGTATATGTTACCCTCTCTTGTTAAGCTGCCAGCTGTTGTTGGTAAACTTGTAGTACCAGTTACAAGCATAGCCGTAATAGTACGTACAGCAACGTTGTTGTTAAATCTTAGTATTACATAGTCATATCTAGTACTAGCTGCTCCATTTGCAGCTACTGTAAAGCTTTGTACGGCATTATTAATATAAGCCTTGCCATTGATAGCAGCACGCCCTACGTTTAAATTAATAGCCATACCAGTAGCAGCCTCTACAGCTAAACCGCCTTTAACTACGCCAGTGTCCCATACCACGCTTAGCCAGTCGCTTATGTCGTCAGCGTTATAGTTTCTATCGTACCCAGTCTCGTAGTCCGTACTAGGTAAAGCATTAAAAAATAAACTTTTTTCAGCCATATTGTAACCTCCTTACTTAGCTTTAGTTTTTAAAAGCCCTATTTGTGCCTCTATCAATGATTTTAAATAGCTCTCAATGTCGCTATAATTTGATTTTAGCCACGTTTCAAGGTCTTTAGGCATATTTGCCTTAACTAGTGCTAAACAGCGCTCTAGGGCTAATTTTTGAGCCTCAGCGTCAAAGCCTCCAGCTTTCTTTAAAGCCTCTACGTATGTTTGGTAAACCTCAAGTACGCTATTTTGCACTAAATTATTTAAACTAGATAATATAGTTTTTAATTGGTTGTCTTTAACATATTTATTAACTAAATAAGTTATTAAAATGCCAAAGGCGCTAATTAAAACTCCTACTATACCTAGTATTACTTGTGTGCCTATTTCGCCCCAATTCATTATTTAAACACCTCTTTTTCTAAGTTTCTTATTTTGGTTTCGTGTTCTATTAGTTTTTCGTGGTCGTTTTGCATTTTTTCGTCGATTTTCTCAACTTTATATTTAATGTCGTCAACGCTCGTTTTAATATTGTTAGTGTTGTTTTTAATTTCAGCCATATTATTAATATTTTCTTTTCGTTCTTGGTCTTTTTCTCGGCTTTCTTTTTTATTGCTAAAAGTAAAGCTAATAACTACTCCAATAAACGAAAGGCAAACAGCTATTATGCTTATAATTTCCCCAGTTGTCATTATTGATAGTCCGCCTCCTCGCCATATCCGTTGCTATCTTGTTTAAATGTAAATTTAGTTATTCTAGCTGCTGCATCATAGTTAAAGTACTCGTCTATTACTCCTACAATGTCGCCTAGCCAAAACTCGTTATTTTCGTTTTTGTTTATGTTAAATTCATAATTAGAGTTAATTAAGTCTAGCGTACTGCTAACCTCGTTGCTTTCGATATATTGAGTTAGCCCAGTACGTCCCTCTTGTTGTAACCAGCTTTGGTATAAAGCCAAGTCGGTTGGGTTTGTTAAATCTAGCTTTACTGGATCCGTTGCGCCTTGCGGTGTATATTCAGTTGACAAGTTAGAATTTATTAAAATTTCGGCTCTATCTACTCCAGTGGCGCCCTCGTCGTAAACTTGACAGTAATCAACGTCGTTAACTGTACTAACTACTAAAGCATTAGTACCTACGTTGCTATCGTTAGTAAAATATGAGCTTTGTATTAAATTATCTAAAGACTGGCTAAAGCGTATAGTAGCGCTTAAGTCTTGCCCTTGAATAACTTTATATAATAGTTGCTCGTTTTCGTATAAAACAATAGAGCCTAAATTATATGTTTTTAATAAATTGTTAACAAACTCTAATAAATTAGCTCTAGCGCCTTGTGTATCAGTTAAAACTGTAGTTATACCGCTTGTATACACATTAAAGCCCGCTATTTGCCTTACAGTGGCAGCCCCAGCACCTAAATTGTTATATACTAGGCTTTCTACTGCTGCTGCTACTGTGTTTGGTAATTCTATAGGGTTTCTAATAACTCGCTTATTTAAAAGCCATTTAGCCTCGTACCCTTTAGCATCTATCATAGGTACGCCCTCCACATAAGAGTAATTTAAGCTAGTTATAACCCATATATAAGGTTTATTAGGTATCTTTAAATAATTACCTTTTTGTATATTAGCCATATTTGTATTAGATGCTCTACAATATATCTCGCACTCGCCCACGTCAAAGTAAGATAACTCAAACCAGCACTCTTGAGGCTCTACTAAAGCTGTTATTTTTAACGTTTCTTTTTGGATAATTTCAACATAAGGTATCATATTTACTCGTACCTCGCTTTGTAATTAATGCCAAAGTATACGTTAGGTGCTGGCACTCTTTCGCCGTTTACCTCAGCTGTTGCATTAAATATGTTGTCCCCAGTCTCAAGCTGTAGCCAGTCATTACCGACAAACTCTAAATAATTTAATATTGGTGTACCATTATACGTGTTAGAGCCGTTTATAGTTATATACTTTTGCCCTCTAACCGTGTTTATATCTACCGTGTCATTATTATTTAAAGTTAAGTTAAGTTGCATATACCAGCCTACTTGGTCGCCACTATTGCAGCCTATACGTGGGTTTACTACGGATCCGAGCGCTACTATTTCTATAAGCATACCTACGCTAGTGTCGCCCTCATTAGTAAATGTTTTAGTTACTGTTGTATCAATAGCCCCAAAAGGTCGCCCAGTTGGTGTAAAATATTGTCCCTCAGTAGGAAAGTAAAGCAAGTCTAAATACATTGATAAAGCAGCTATAATGCTTTGTGCGTCCTCCCAGTAAGGTTGCCCGCAATATATAGTTAAATTAATTTCGCAAGCTCTTAACATACGTGTATATGGTGGTATAGTAGCTATGCCTTTAATAACTATGTCTTTATCGTCGTTTATTTCCTCTAAGGTAATTTGCTGCTTACTTTTAACGTAACTTGTAAAATAGTCTATGGCGCTTTGTACGTTGCCTACAATTTTAAAACCTAAATTAATGCTACGTGGTAAAGCTCTTACGCTTTCTACTGCTGTCCCGTCTACATACGGGCTTATATTAGTGCTTATGTCGGTGTCTATACCGTGCATAGCATCAGCTTTATATAAAATAAATCTATTGCGACTGTTTAGGAGGTCTAAAGTCTCGCCGTTTTTATTTGTTAATAATAGTTGCATCTTTTTAACCTCCTATAATTCGCTTTGTTTCAAGCTGTGCCTTATGTAAAGCCAGCTTTGTTGTTTCCATTTTTTCAAAAGTATAATTAAAATTATTAACCGTATTGCTACCCATTTTAGTTGCTAATTTATCGGCTAATTTATCTAGCCAAGCTGTGTTATTTTCTAGTGGCACTACTGCCTCTTTGCCAGCCTCGCCTATCATAGCCATTGTTGGGCTGTTAACTATTCCACCATTAGCTAGTGCTGGTGCGCTAACATTAGGGTTTAATGAATAATTAAAGCTTGAAAGTATATCTTTATTAAATTTAGCTATATCTTTTTGTACGTCTTTTTCGCTATCTAAAAGCCCGTCGCCTAAATTTTTGCCTATTTCTTTACGCATCAACTTACTAGGGCTGGCAATTCCAAAGAAAGATTTAAAACCGTCTAAGATGCTATTACCTAAGCTTTTTATGTTTTCCCATATAACACTAGGGTTTAATAAGCCCTCGAAAAGTCCCGCTAATAGGTCGCCTCCAGCTGCTATTAGGTCGGGTATACCCTCAATTAAGCCCGTTACTATTGACTTAATAATAGTAGGTAAGCTCTTAATTAATTGTGGTAAATACTCAAAAAAACCGTTTTGTAAGCTAGTTAATAACTGTATACCAGCCCTTATTAGTTTAGGTAAATTGTTCATAATAGCAGTTACTAACTTATCTATAATTATTGGTATTTTACTAATTAAAACTGGTAAGGCATTTATAAGCCCGTCAGCTAAAGCTAAAATTAGTTGTATAGCTGCATCTATAATTAAGTCTAGGTTGTCTAAAATTGTTTCGGCTATTAACAAAATGGCATTTACTATAACGGGTATTAATGTAGGCAGCATTTCGCTTAAAGCATTTAATACTTGGGTTATAACTGTTGCTAAAGTATTAACTAATTGAGGTAAAGCGTTTAATATTGTAGTAATAATTTGAGGTATTAACTCAGTAATAATGTCTATTACAGTTGGTATAAATTCCGTTGCTTTATCTAGTATTGTTTTAAATAAATCGTTTAGCCCAGTTGCTAAAGTTTCAGCTGCGCCAGCTGTTCCATTAAATACACCTTGTAAGCCCTCGCCTATTAATTTTACGGTTGGCTCTAAAGTCATAATAAAGGCTGCTGTTGCCTCTTTTAACATTGTTAAAATTGGCTCGGCTACTGCTCCTAATTGAGCCATAGCGTGCTGTAAATTAGTTGAGGCTGTACTAGCTGCTAAAGCATCTTTATTAAGCTCGTTGTACTTTTGGGCTGCCTCGCCGTACAAGCCGTTTAAAGTTTCTTGTATGTAGGCGCTGCGCTCCTCCTCACTGTTTAAGCTTTCTAGTTTTTCGTTAAAGCTATCTAGGTTAACACCACCCCACTCTAACGCATCAGCTAAGCCCCCCTCGGCTACTGCTTGCTTACTAGCTAAAACTAACGCCTCGCTCATACTTTCTAAAGGTATAGCCTCGCCATAAGTTGCATATACGCCAGTTAAAGTGTCAGTCCAAGCCTCTAGCTCTTTTTCACTGTCGACAAGTTGCCCCAGTACTAGCATTGTTTCTTGGGCTTTTTTAGTATCGCCCAAAACGGATCCAAAGTAATTCATAGCTTGGTAAGTGTCCTCAGCTGTAAAGCCTAACCTACCAAAAGCAGTCTCAAGCTGTGCTAAGCCTACTCTATACTCTCTTGTGCTTTCGCCTAAAGATAAAAAGCCACCTACTGCGCCTACTGCTGCTGTACCTATGCCAGCTATGCCAGCCACTAAACCTTTACCAAGTCCACCAGCTATAGTTTTAAAAGTACTGCCTTGCTTTTCGGCGCTGTCAGTTAAATTGTCTACACTTTTCTTAGTGTCGTTGCTTGTTGTTTCTAGCTCCTCTAATTTATTAGTGTAGTTGTCTATTTGTTTTTGAGTGGTTTTGACTTTGGCGCTTTGATTATTTATAGCTATTGCTAAGCGTTGTGCCTCGGCTGTGTTTTCTTTACCAGCAGCTTTTAAGTTGTCATATTGAGCCTCTAATAAAGAAAGTCTCTTTTTTTCAGCAGCTAAAGTGCCGTTTAATTGTGTTAACTTTGCTTTTAAGCCGTCCGTGTTATCGCTCCACTTACCCATAGAGGCTGTAGCATTTTTAAACTGGCTATTTACTAGCGCCACGTCTCTATTTAGTTGTTGTGTGGCTGCTGTAAAGCTCGATATGTCGGCTTTAAATACGGTTGTTATTTCTCTTTCATTTTCAGCCATTAAAATACACCTCCTTTAGTGCCAAGTGGCATTTTTAGAAGTTACCCATACGTCGGCATTATTTTTATTTTTTTCTTTGAAATCATTTAAAATAGTATCTACGTATAGGTCTAGTACCTCGCTCGTTGGAGTGTTTAATATTTCAAACGGGCTTAAGCCGTTAAAACGTTTAGTCAATACGTCTAATATCGTAAAATAAATATTATTAACGCTTGGGTTAGAATTTGGAGGAGTATTATTTAGTACTCCTCCCTTTTCTAGTTTTTTACGGCATTACCCATAATTTTATTAGTTTCGTTGCTAATTTCTTTTATAAAAGTAAAGTACTCTACTGGGTCTATATAGTTAAAGTCGTCGTCCTCAAAGTTAGGAAAAATAGTTTTTAAAATATCTATTGTTATTTCCTCTTGTTCCTTTTCAGTCTTGCCCTCCATATTTTGACTTAGACTTTGTACCTTTTTACTAACGCCTAGTAATAGCCTTTTGCATACGTATTGTTTGCTTGGCTCCTCACTAGTGCAGTCTTTATAAATGTTTAAAATAGCGTTCATATTTTTAGTGCCTCCTTTTATTAAATGCTTACAAAGCGACGCAATTAGCCCATAATTGTAGCTACATTGTCGGGTGTAACTACTTGGCTAAACCAGTCGTCTACGTTAGTAGCTGCTGTAACTGGCATATTTAAGTCTAAATTATGTTGATTTGTTGCAGCAAACTTAAATAAAGGTGCCGAAAATGTAACCTCGATAGTTTGCCCCTCGGATCCAGTGCCAGTGTCAATAGTATTACTGCTCTTGCTAATACTCTTTACGATACCTTTATAAGCCCATACAATTTCGCAAGGTTGGTCGGCGTTGCCGTCGTGCAAAGCATAACCAAAAGCAAAGTAAGGACGGTTGGACGCATCAGCGGGAGTAGCAAAAGCATTAATTGCTGGTGTATCAGTTCCAGCTGCTGCTACTTGTACTGTAGTTAAGCCTAATAATTGAGCCTCAATAGCTGGGTCTAGTCTTACAGTATCAAAGCTACGTGTTACAGTTGTACCAGCGAAAGTATCTTGATATTTGGCGTTGTCAGCCCATACCTCCTCGCTATCGCTTGCAATATCTCTCGAAATAGCTTTAGCTCCTACAATTTGTATAGGTGTACCGTATGTTGTTGCGCTTTCGCCCTCGGTAATTGTTGCAAAGTATAAGTGGCTTACGCCTCTAAATTGTTTTGCCATATTATTTAGTCCTCCTCTAAATATTCTATTTTCTCTATGTCGACTTGACGGCTAAACCAAGTCTCTTTATATGTTCTATTCCAGTAACCTACGCCACCTATAATATAGCCCTTGCTTTTAAGCACTGCTATAGCGTTATTTAAGCCCGTATAAAGCCTTGTAGCATCTTGGGTATACCATTTTAGGGTAAACTCGTATAAATACTCTTGTGCCTCATTATCGGCGCTTAAATTGGTGCTGGTGTAGTCCTCAGTTACTGTAAAATATTCGCTTGGTAACTCTTGAGGCGCTGCGCCCTCAGCGTAAACTGGTATATTTAATTGTGCTAAATCCTCATAAATATTAACCATTGTTTAACGCCTCCTTTATTACCTTTGTAAACTCCTCTAGTTGTATTTTACTAACCTCTTTTTTATATTTTCCCTTAACTTTAATAGCGTTTCTTAAATTTACGTCAGCTGCTAAATGAGGTGTACCATAAATTAAGAAAGTAACCTCTAACGCATCTCGTAGCCTTACACCTATATAGGCACTTGCTACGGATCCGTTCCACTCTACGGGCATAGCTCTTACAACAGCTAAGGACGTACCAGCTTTACCTCTTGAGTAGCCTTGCCCTCTTTTAAAATTGTAAAAACTGCTTTCCATAGCTGCGTCTACAGCGCCGTTAACATAGTCTTTAGATGCTGTAAAGGCATTGTCTACAGCCTTTTTTAAGTAGCCATTACCTAAGTTGTCTAGGTCGGCTGCTAAATCTAAAAAACCGTCAAAATTTAAGTCAAAGTTAGTCTTAGGCATATTAAGCCCCACCTTTTATTAAACGTAAATTTAATACAGCGTAGCGGCTCCTCATTTCCACATTTTCGGGCTGCCCTACTATTTCATAATCAATATTATTAATTGTTAAAATGTCTTGAGCCTCTAGGTTATTACTCCACCAAGTAGTATAGGTTACTTTGTCCTCTACAATAACTAAGCCATTAGCGTTAAGCTCGCTTGTGGTCTTTTGTTTAAACTTGCCTTTAATAGTTCCTACTGCTGTATAAGTCTTTTGGTCGTGTCCGTTTATAAGTTGAGTGGTTGGCTTTTTATGCACCGCTTGAGTTACAAACTCTCTTAAATTGGCTGGCTTATACATAGGCTACGCTCCTTGTGTCGTGCTGTCCTCACTGTGAGGGTGGTTTGTGCGTAGTGTTGCTATTAAGGCGTTAGTAGTATTAGATAAGTTGCCGTCCTCCACTAAATCAGTAACAACTTTAGCTAAAATATAAGCTGCTGCATCACTGTTTAAATAGGTTTGGCTTACGCCCATTTCGTAAAGGGTGTTATAGGCAAGCTGGCTGTAGTTTTCTACAAAAGTATCTTGCCCGCTGCCCTCTAGGTTAGTCATACTAGCTATAATTTCTTGTTGTGTTTGTTGTGCCATTTTATTACCCCCTTTAAAAAGGGTGGCTATAAGTAAAGGTAGCACTTGAAAAGCTTATAGCCACGTTTTTTTTATTATTCAGTTGCAGCTGGTAAAGTAACAACGTTAAAGCCGTTTAATACTTGTACTTTAGCGTCCATTTCAACGTCGCCTCTAATAGTTAACATACCTTTATCAAAAGCGAAATCGTCGGAAACTAAAACCTCATAACCGCTAAATAAACCTAAAGCACAGCAGCGAGGTTGTCCGTAAATCATACCTACCTTAGCTGGTTGTCCCGCTGCTGGTTGTGCTGTACCAGCAATAGGAGTTAAGTTAGAGTTTAAAATGTATCTAACTGTTAAGCCACCGTCGGAAATTGTACCAGTGTTAGGGTTAGCTGCATTTGGTGTAATTTCATATACAGCTTGTAAAGTAGTGTCGCTGCGTACGTCGCCAAAAGCTACTAAGTCAGCTTGTGTTAACTGTAAAACAGCGTCGCCCATAACAGCATCAGCACTACCATAATTTAAAGCAATATTACGTAAAGTCTTGTCGTCAATAACACCTACGCCACCATTTACAGCAATATTAATAGTCTTGCTTAAAGTACTTGTAGCAATTTCATTAGTAATAATAGCTGCGGCCTTTTTCTTTAATGCTTTATAAGCGCTGTCCTCTACCTTAGTTTGATAGTTAACTGGTGTTTGCTTTTTAACTTGTTTAGAAACTTGGCTTAGTACTGTTACTGTGTCAGCAGTTAAAGTTACATAGCCATATTGTGGGTCGCTTTCGTTGTAGCTTTCGCCCTCGGCTGTTTCGTCAGCCTCACTAATAGAAATTTCGTAAGGGATTTTATAGCTACCCATACCCTCTAAGTCTAATACGTCTACCTCGTCAACAATACTTGGTACGTGTTCAAAGTTTGGTCTAATATCGCCAGCTACGCCAGTAGGTGTTGCAATATCGCCACTTGAAACTAAGATAGCTCTAGTTTCAGCTGTACCTTTCTTAAATGCTCCTCTTTCGGCAAACTCTTTTGCCATTTTTTCTCTTTCCTCAAAAGTCATATTATTTGCTCCTCTTTTCTCAAAATTTAAAAATTGTTTTCTTTGAGGTTGTCCCTCGTTTGCTGGGTTGTCCTCAGCTGGTTTGTCAGCGTCGGCTATCATTTGCTCTAGCTCCTTAATTTCAGCCTCTAAGCCCGCTAACTCGGCTTGTTTTTCGACAAGCTCAGCTTTTAGCTTGTCTAGCTCCTCGCCAGCTGCCTTTAGTTCTTTTTCGTCGCAGCTACGCTCGTTAATTTCGGCTAATTCAGCATTACGCTTGTTAATAGCATCTAATCTAGCTTTTAAAGCAGCGTGGCGCTCAATTTTAGCCTTTTTATTGCTGTTTAAATATTCTTTAATATTCATTTTGTTTGCTCCTCCAAAAGTTTAATTTTGTTTCTATTCTTTAACCTTAAAATTTCGCATCTTTTCAAAGCCTCCACTTTGCCTAAAGCCTTAGCCTCCACTAATTCTTTAGAGCGTGCGTATATTTCGGTTAAATCACCATAAGCCCCATTAGGGCATATAGCCACGTCAAATAATTTGCCTATACCAAGTATAGTGCGGTGTATCTCATAGTTAGGGTCGCCCCACTCGCCTATTTCTCTTACGTCCTCGTCGTTAACTGTAAAGGCAAAGCTACCCTCACTTAATAGCCCAGCCTCTACCATTTTGTAAACGTCCCTATTTTGTGTAGTGTCGATTAATTCAGCGTGCATAAATACGCCTTTATCGTCTATAGTTAGCTTTAAGCTGTCGTTTTTAGTTCTAGCTAATATTAATAACTCGTCGCTATGGTTATAACGTAAAACTACGTCGCTCATATCAGCATTAGCAAAAGCGTTGCGGTCTATTTTTTCATACCAGCCCCACGGCTCCATACCTATATAAGCCTCTTTGTCAAAGACTATAGGGTAGCCCTCAACTATCATTTTGGATCCGTCTTGCTCGTCAGCTCTTACCTCTAAATTATTAATATTAAGTCTTAACTCTTTTTCTAATAACTTTTTACTCATTTTTTGCACCTCCTACAGTGTCCGTTTGTGTTGGCTCGTCTACAATTATTTTAGAGCCGTCTAAGTTGTTATAGCCTCTAGGTCTTACTTGTCCCTCGGCATTTTCTAAAGGAGCATAGCCTAGCATCTCTCTATACTCGTCTATCTTGAATACACCAGCACTAATAGTACTTGTAATAATGCTTACTATTTCGCTGGTAGCCATTAGCTGCACCTTGTTAGGGTATAATAGTATTTGGTCGCCGTGGGTTGTTTGCCACTGGCTAAAGAAACATTTACTCATAGCTTGCCCTAAGCTAATTGCTGCTGGCTCTATCCAGTTTTCATATAAAGCCTCTTTTAATTTTGTATCAAACTTGCCCTCTAGCATCTCAATACTTACGCCAGTGTGTATTAATAAATTTTGTTTAATTTCAGCCATTGTAGTTGCGTCTATAGTCTTTAACTGGCGTGATATGTTTATATACTCGGTGCCATTGTCTAGCACTGGTAAGCTTGTTTGATTATTTTTTAAGTCATTTATAAAATTATCTCTAATAGTTTGTAGTTTCTCGTCGTCAGCTGCATAAGCATTAACTTTTAAGATGCCGTCAAACGCCCCGCCTTGCTCGGCTACGTTTGCTGTACTTTCTTTAATTGACTGGTAAGCATTTAAAGAGTTTAAAGCATCAGCATTAGCAGCACTGGTGTAACGTCCACCGCCTAAAAATTGGTCGTCCTCGTAATTCTTTTTCCATATAATTAAGTCGTTTAAGTAAAATATTACTGGCTCGTCATAACTAGGAAAAATAAACTCAATTAAAAGGTTGCCTCTTTCGTCCTCGTAAATATACGGCTTTTGCTGTGGTATTAAAATATACATAGCCTCGTATATTTTCTCGCCAGCATTACTAATATAGTATTTAGGGTATATATAGCAGTTGTCGTGTAACTCCCTTAAAAAATATGCTTGGCTTAAAAAGTCGTATGGTGTTTGGTATTCGTTCGGCTGTCTTAATAACCTTGCTACGCTACTATCATTTATATTAATCATTTGGCTTGCATTGTCTCTAACGTGTCGAGGCATCAGCTTACCGAAAAACCTAGCCTTAAGCCTTGTAGCACTTAATATTAAGTCGCTTTCTAATATTGAGTTATTATAATTTACAAAATTAGCTTGAAAGCCTTTAAATGTATTAGCAAGCGTTAAGGTTGCATCAGTCTTTTTAGTCTTGTTAAATAACTTACTTAAAAAGCTGCGTTTTTCTTTGTTGGCTTTTTCTTTTTTAGGTTTAGCCACGTTTACACCTCCCTTAAATATTGATTAAGTGTAACCTCGTTTTTTTCTAAGGTTGCATATAAAATTATTAATGCTACTACGCCGTCAATTTTTCGGCTGTATTGCCCGTCGATTTTACAAGGCATTATAAAGTCGTTTTTAATCTCGGCTGCTGTATTTCCAAAACAGTATTTTAATACTGGGTTATTTGCGTAATTTACAAGCTTAGCGTTTAAGTCCCTCTCTAGTGTTTTCATAGGGTAACTCATTAGCTTACTGTTTTGGTATATTTTCATAGTGTTAAACCCGTACCCCGTTTTCTTGTCCGTCCACATTAAGAAAACGTCGCTATGCCACGGGTCAAACCCTATAGCTATAGTTTCAATTTTGTATTTAGTACGTAAAGACTGGTACCAGTCGGCTACGTGCTTTTGGTTTATCTTGTTGCCTTTAATAACTGTTACGTAAGGCTCGCCAGTAACTGGGTTAATAGTTTGGCTCCACTCTTTATATTTTGCCCCGTTGTCCTTGTCCTCCAGCTTACTAGCTGGTATAAAAAATTGAGGCACTACATATTTGGTATTGTCGCCTTTGCGCATCAGTAGCAACTCAGCTACTGTTAAGTCGCCACAGTCCGACAAGTCTACGGATCCGAGCGCTACACAGCCTTTAAATTGCGCTAAAGTAAATGGCTCTTGTGTATAGTCGTACTCCTCTAGGGTTAACCAAGCTTTAGAGTTACTTACTTTAACGTTAAAGTCTTTAGTAAGTAGGTGCATACGGCTTTCTTTATCTATTTGGGCTTTAATAATGTTTTGCTCTATGTAAGCCCACTTTTTAACGCCATAAATTAAGCTAGGGTTAGCCTTTTGCCATAAGTCCCTATCGCCCGCCCATATTTCCGCCTCGTCGTCCATTTCAAACAAAAAAGCTAAATAGTGTGGGTTGTCTATTTCGCCCTCTAGCCAAGCGTTAGCGTATTCTAGCTTTTTATCGAAATACATACCATTTAAAAAGCCATTAGTACTAACTGTTATGAATAAGCGCTCGTCGTGTGTACTCATAGAGCGCTGTACTGCCTCGGCTATTTCGTCATTTTTACAGTCGTGCGCCTCGTCTTGGCACCCTTTAATAAAGTTAAAACCGTCTTTATTTTGGGTTTTAGCACTAAGTCGCTGCACCTTAATATTTTTAACGTCGTTTCTTATTTCGGTTAAATTTTGGCTTGTTACCTCGTCTTTAATGTCTAGGCGCTGGCGCATACCCGCCACCTCTTGCCATATTAACTTAGCTTGTCTATCGTCGTTACTGCATACGCAATAATTAACGCCTCCTTGCCCTATAAATAAGTCAGTGTTAAAGTCGCCAGCTACCATAGTGCTTTTACCGTTTTTACGCCCTACCTCACAAAGCGCCTCATTAATTAATAACAAGCCCGTTGCTTTATCATAAAAGCTGTATATAGCCTCATAAAAAGCCTTTTGCCATAGCATCAGTTGTAAAGGCGAGTTGTAATAAGGTGCTTGCCCTTGTAAGCAAAGTGTTTCCTCAAACTCAAAACGCTTGTAGCACTCTTTAGGGTTAAACTCATAAGCTGGGTTGTCAAAATAACTCATTAGAATTTTTAAAGCCTTTTTTATCTTGGAGCCTACGACTAGCCTAACCTCTTGCCCGTTTATTTCTAAAAAGCCTTTTTTTATAGCCTCGTTATATTTATATATATAACTATTTTTAATAAGGTCGTTCATTACTCGTTAAACCTCGCTAGGGCTTTAAGTAGTGGGCTTTCGTCCATTTTCTCGTTATCTAGGCTCCTTAGTATCTTGGTTGCTATGTCGTTTTTTTGCGCTTGGTAGTCCTTGAGCATCTCGTGTACTGGTAGTTTCTTTTGTTGTCTTGGATCCGATTTGTTAACTATATATCTTGGGTACTTTCTAAGCTCCTCTATTTGTTGCTCTAAAAATACAAAGTCCTTTAACAACGAAAGAATAAAACCTCGTTTAGCCTCGTCTACATTATTAAGTTTGCTTGCTAACTCGTCGTATCGTGTCATAAACTCCCCTCCTAAGTACAAGGCGTTACTTTCTAGGCAAAGCTAGGCTTTTTTAGAATTAATAAAACCAAAGGTATTTTATAAAACCGAAAAAACCGAAAAAGTTTCAAAAATTTGGCTCGTGCGTTTCTTACC
>Ga0310690_10005574_pt1 | contig 17000 bp, 33 predicted proteins | sample AusTroGonzalo_MG_2_FD_207661 | JGI IMG/M metagenome (GOLD analysis project Ga0310690, IMG submission 207661) | Bovine rumen microbial communities from tropical cattle in Woodstock, Queensland, Australia - Gonzalo_04 (v2) (version 2) | ecosystem: Host-associated > Mammals > Digestive system >...
AATAATATTTTTCTGAGTATTATTAATAGCCATAATATTTATCTCCTATTCTTAATTATATATTAATTATACTACAATATTTCTTATTTGTCAAGGATATTGCAATATAAAGTTACAAATTTTTCCAGTATAATTTTCTTTCTTCTTCCTTTTTCTCCTGGAAATAAATTTTTATACACCAAATGAAACTAAGTAATAACCATATTAAAATAAGAAATATAGTTAATAAAGAGGTAATTTGTACATTATTCATATTTATTTATTTATAATTTTTATATATTTTAGTTTTATTTTTTATAGAATATATATTACGACAAAAACTGACCACAAAGATAATTAATTTTTTTATTATAGAAAATAAGTATTTGATCTATAGCTTCATTAAAACTATTAAAATATGCCGGAATATTAATATATCGCCAAGCCGCACATAAATTATCATAATTGGTAAAATTCCATATAGCTCCAAAACTAAATTCTTTAGTTTGATAATGATAGGTTATATGTGGTTTTCCTTCTTCAGAAAGTTTAATAAAATTTATTGTAACACCAGGTTCATCTATTTTTGTTTGCTTAATTACAAAATATTTCCAAAAACCATAACCTTTATAATTATTTGATTCATCATTAAGCCAATGTATAAAATTAAAATCTGGTTTTATATAAATTTCATATCTATTCATATGTTCCTTTAAGAAAACATTGTTCAGCCTTATTGTGCGCAACTGCCGCACAGAATTGATTTACGCCTGTTATAGCATATTCAAGACAAGCATAGTCTTCTTTTAATATATAATTATTAGTTCTATTATAACCATGTATATAAAGCCATTCTTGTGCTGTTTCATAAGGCATTGTAATAAATTCACTAAATTCATATCCATAATAGATAATAATTTTATTAGATAATATTTCTGCACATAAAATATGATCATAAATATTATCTAACATAATCATTTCTTCTTTTATTACTTGAATTTCTACATAAGGCTCATATTCTTTTTGTTCCCATCCAATATAAGCATTTTTATAATCAATCATATCATAAAGTTCATAATTTTTTTTATTAGAATAAATATAAAACATTCCCATATTAATAATCTCCATATTTATCATTTTCAATAATTTCCCAAGCTTTATCAACACATAATCCGTATGCCCAGTCATTAATAATAGTTTTTACTTCTTTTTCATCTTTAACATACTCTTCACTTAAGGGCAAATCATAAAATAATTTCCAACCCAAATCATTAAGAATCTCTTCCCAATCTTCAGCATAATTAAAACAATAAGTAATACCATTAATAATAGCTGCATATGGACAATCTTCATTTTCTTCAAAAAAATGAATTTCTATAGGTTTTACAACTTCATCAAAATTTTTATTATATTCAACATCAAATTCAAGATAATCTTCACCAGGTTCCCAATAAGTTTGAGGAGAATAGATATGTTTAATATTAATAGGATTAACCATATCCATAATATTATCTTCCGTATAATTATTCTTATGAACTGCGATAAAGTATTTCATAGCACTCTCCTATTTTTTATTTATATAATAATTATACACCAATATTTCAAAAAAATCAAGTATATTTCTAAAATAATTACAAAAATAGCCTACTTACATTTTTATAAGTAGGCTATTATTTTTATATATAAAATTAATTATGCGTTGTGCCGCACAAGGTATTCTGGACTTACTGCTTTAAAGGATTTCTTTCCATCAAGACTACGACAAACAATACCTTCACGCATAACTTGCGGATTCACCATAGATGGACCAGTTGCATACTTAAGAACTTCCTCTACGGTATCAGGAAGAATATAGTCATAAGAAATAATAGGAACAGTTGTAAGTCCATAACGATAACAAAGTTCTACCATTTCTTTGTTACCAAATCTTCCATTTGGAGTAATAATATTAAATATAAAGAAATCAATATCCTTCAATTGAAGGGGATTTTTCTGAATTGCTGGTCCAGCAACTTCACCTTGAATTGCAAGCCAAGGAACATTTAATTCATTCATCATAAGTTCCATACGTTCTTCAAGATCATATATTTCTATAGCTTGCCAATATTTAGAACCGTCTTTCTCGAGATGAAGATTACGGCTATAAAGATTAAATTTATGTCCTAAAAAAGTACCTTCAATAGTTGCTGTACAGCTCATACCATCAACTTTTTCAGATATACTTATAGGCTCTTTATATTGTAAAACTTCTGGAATGTTTTGAATACGAGTTTCATCAGTTTTACTTACCAAAGTAGTAAAACCGCCCTTTTTTCTTTGTGGAAAACCGAAAATACGATACCACAAACGCTGAAACCAATTATATTTAGGCTTTTTTGATACAGAAACTTCTATATCATCACCTGCATACTCATCATATTTGGTGATATGTAAAATTGAACTTACATCATCACCTTCTTGCCAATCATTTTCTGGCAATATTGATAATGGATAAGCTATACCTTGACTATAAATTCCACCCAATTTAATTGTTTTTACTCTATTAGATCGTTTTCTTGCCTGATCAAAAATAGGATTATTTGCATCTAATACACTATCTGGTTCAATATAGATACATTTATCTCCTATTTTAAAATCATCTTTTCCAACGATTAAAGTCCAACCTAATACTGTAGCTTGTAAAATTCTATCTTTACCTTCGATTGGTTTTAAATCTTTAATGATTTGTATTGAAGCTAATTTTCTATCCATTTTTACTTTCCTTTATTGTATCTATATCCTATAGGTGTTAAAAGTGCTTCTTCAATAGTCATTTTACCACTATTTAATCTTGAACGTAAAGTTGTTTCTATTATATTATATTCTCTTGCCCATTGTGCGATACTTTTAGTTTCACCATTATAAGTATAAAGACGACTATTAGATTTATTATTTGCTTGTTCTTCTATAGTTGCCCATCTACAATTTTTAGGTGTATAATTTCCATTATAATCTATACGATCTATTGATAAATTATCATTATATCCATTTAATAAAGCCCAATCTCTAAAAGGTTCATAATGTTCTTTCCATTCATTACATACAATAATTCCTTTTCCACCATAGCGTTTATATGCTTTATTATTTTTATCATAACATCTTGAACGCATATTTTTCCAAATAGTATATAATCTGGTTTTACTTTCATTATGAGTAGAGCTTCCATTATGATAAGAATGTAAATATTCTTCTAATAAACATCCACAACTTTTAGTACTTCCATCACGAAGACTTTGTGAACTTACTACTTTTATTTGTCCACAATCACATAAACATTTCCAATAAGCACAACGTTTATTACTATTTTCAGGTTTAGAAGTTTTTTCTAACACAATTAATCTTCCAAAACGTTGTCCAGTTAAATCAATAAATCTTGCCATATAAAATTCTCCTATTAGAATAAAATTATGGCTTGTTTTAATGTAATAGGCCATTAAAACATTATCTCATATAGTCGCGACTTCTGCTTCCCATTCATTATTAAGAAAATTTTATCATATATTTATAAAACTGTCAAATTTTTATTAACCAATAAAACGTTCTGAAATCTCTTCAATAGTATCAGCAATAATACCATAACAATTACTGCGATACCTATGAATTTTATCTACCAAGCGTTGTCGCGCAAGTTCTTTACCATATTCTTCATTCCATTCATCATCAGGAGAACATTTGGCTTTTGCGGACATATATCGAGGAAAATGCATTTTCTTTTCTGAATTTAAATAATTTTTAGTAGGCCAAGTAAGCTCTTTACCTTTAATCATATCTAAAGCATCAGCAAGTCTATCAAAAATATAGTTACAATTCTTAAAACATTCCTGACGATCCTCAAACTTAATCATTGCAACAACCGTGCGCTTATCCTTATTAACAATATATTCAATCATTTTATCCACTTTCTTTTATTCTTCGTCCATACATTGGTATGGTTAATGCTTCTTCTATTGTCCAATTACGACTTAATCTATGTTGTAAAGCTGAAGGCGTCAAATTCATTTCTCTTGCCCAATCAGCCATACTTTGAGTTTTATTATTATACGTTATATAATGATTATTGGTTCTATTATTTTGTTGAATTAACTGTGAAACCCATCTACAATTTTCAGGGCAATAATTTTTATTACTATCAATTCTATCTAAAGTTAATTCTTCTGTATATCCATTCAGTTTAGCCCAATTACTAAAATTTTGATAATCTTTCCATTCTTCACAAAGAGTTATACCTTTTCCACCATAATTTTTATAACATTTTAAATTTGGATTAGTACATCTTTGTCTCATATTATACCAGATCTCATATAATCGTGTTTTTCTTTCACCATGAGTAGTCATACGTTTACTTGCTAATTCTCTAGATAAACATCCACAACTTTTTGTACCACCGCTTCTTAAATGACATCCTCTTATTTCTTTTATTGTTCCACAATCACATTGACATTTCCAATATACTGCACCATTTCTATTTTGTGCTCTTTCAAGAACTAATAATCTTCCAAATTTTTTACCTGTTAAATCTTCAATATTATGCATATAATTCTCCTATTAGAATAAAATTTATGGCTTGTTTAATGTAATAGGCCATTAAACATTATCTCATATTGTCGACAATATGTTCCCCATTTATAAGAGAATTATATATTATTTTTATAAAATTGTCAAATTTTTAATCTGTTTCTGGTTCATCTAAAATAGATAAATCATTTGTACATTCATCAATCATCTGTCCAGGTTGATATTTCCAATCCTGTTTAGTCGTTCCAACTGTAGTAAAAATATTATCTACATCATCATTCTTAAAAGCCACTTTAGTAAGTCCATGTGCAAAAACACAAAAACAACAAGGTCTTTTACCTTTAAGAACGAAAGAAATTTCTTCAGCATATGGAAAGATTAAACGATGGAAAAAATTTGTGTTTGTTTTACTTCCGAGTACAACTACAATAAATTTTTTAGGATCAGAATAACATTCACTAATAACTCTAGCTAAATAAGGTTCATGTCTTGTCCCATATGGAATAGTAAGTAAAATATTATTACCATTCCATTCTTCTTGCAAAAGAGGAGGATTGATTAAATCAAATTTATACTTTCTTTTATCAAAAATAGGAGTTACATGATCTAAGACAAATTGATTGAAGTCTATTTGTTTTTTATTCAATAACTTCATCTTCTGAGTTTTACTTTTCATACGCTTATCCTTTTTCTTTTTTTATTTTATATAATAATTTTACACCAACTTTTCATAAAAGTCAAGAAAATTGTTATATAAAATAAAAAATGCCGCTCTCCGCAATAGTTCCTGAACGGCATTTCTCTACGTACTGTCTATTTTACCGTGGAATAGAGAAACACAGGGGTTCTGAGTTACCCACCTAAACTGACCCTTAGCGTGCGGTTCAACACATCAACTTGTACAAGCACTTACCAGGAAGATCTTCTAATAAGTAACGCATATATTATGATTCCGGTTAATCATAGAATATGCACAGAGCGACTTAATGTTCAGTCAGAACAATCTTTTATTTTCAGGGGAAAGGTGAGGAGCTCTGCAAGCAATCTCCAACCCTCTATCACTAGTTTTACTGTGCGGTGATAGACACAAGTTTTGAATGGCGTATTAAAGGAATATACTAAGACTTTCATCTGCCGGAATCCAACACGACTTTTCCATTCGCACTACTTTCTATTCAATGTATTTAGGCACCACTCGTTAGAAGTAGTCAAACAAACGCCTACCTTTAGCTCTATGTTTATACTGTCATCGCTAAACCGTACAGTTGTTCTTGCGAACAATATACAAATAAACTTTCTGCTTATGAAGGCTTTGGCTTATTTGTATAAGAGGGGACTATGCGAGTTGAACGCATCTAAGCGAAATTAACAGTTTCGTGCACTACCGCTATGCCAAGTCCCCATATAGTGGAAATAGAGAGAATTGAACTCTCATTTATGCCGTGCAAAAGCATTGTTCTCCCGTTAAACTATATCCCCATATTCCAAGCAACCTCATGGATATAATCTTGGATAATATATCCTTTAACTCTATCCGCTTCTCAGTTTTCACTCCACGTATAGTAATCAGATATATTTTAATTTATTTCCTCTATTGAATAAATGAGAATGTTTCAAAGAGTAATAAAAGGTTATAGTGCTTCATCCGGAGCACGATTCCGAAACCTCTTGCTTAAAAGGCAATTGCTCTACCAATTGAGCTAATGAAGCATACCTTTCGGCAACTGCTTCTAAAACTCGAAAGTAAAAACTGGCAGTTATGTATTAGGAGGGATAATACAGTTTCGTCACTAAAGAAGAGGTACTTGATGAATTGCACATCACAAGAAGGCTTACCTTATACCTTATGAATATAAATAAACAAAATAGGAGATATCCTGTATCTTACGACAAGTGGAGTTGATTGGATTTGAACCAATAATGTTTCTTATGTATACGATTTACAGTCGCACGTGTCTCAACTTTGCACCACAACTCCAATTTTATTTAAATTTTAACCAAATATTTAGAAGAATCAATTTTCATTCCAGTAGCAAATTTTCCAGGAGAATTAATCCTTAAAGTAATTGATTTTGTATTCCCTGCTTTTATTATATCTTCAATAGGAAAAAGAAACATATTCATATCTTTATCTACACAAAAAAGATAATCTAATGAATGATTTAAAATTGAATCATATATTTTTCCATTCGTTCCCCCAGTAGAAGTAATACGTATATTATTATCTTTACTTCCTGTTGATTTACATTGAACAGTATAAAATTTTCCATCTTTTTCAACAACAAAATCATACCATTGTGTATCATTTAATGGAATGTTTACAGTATAACCATTTGCTCCAAAATAAGCAATACCCAAGGCCATTCCCACACGACCTTTATCTTTATTAGTCTTAAATATCATATTTTTCTACCTCTATTAGAAAATTTAAGGCTGAGTGATAGAGGCACTCTTTTCTCGTATAGATAGCTACTCTTCCGCTTCCCATTATATACAATAAATTAAATCGCTAACTACGCTACTTATCAAAGTTAATGATTAAAAATCATCATTTGCATAACGTTCATCATATGGAACATATTCACCTTCAAAATGTTCTAAATTTCCAGATGAATTTCGCGGTTTATCACTTTTAGTTTCGCCTTTAGCAACCTTTTTAGCCGCCCTATCTGCTTCACGCTGACAAGCTTTTTCATATTTTTCAATGAACTTCACATTCGCAGCCTGAGCATCTTCATAAGTAAAATCTGCTTTCTTCGCAGTTAGTGAAACTTCACAAAATCTCTGCTCACCTTCAACTTCGGTAACTGCAATCCATTTATAATTATCCACTTGGATAAGTTCAATATTTGAAAGACCAACTTCCATCATCGGATGGACAACAGAATCTTTAATAGCTTTTTGAAGTTCAGTAACAGACATAGAAGACATAATTCACCTCTTTTATTATTGTTTATTTTTAATTATATATTAATTATACTATGATATTTCTTATTTGTCAAGGATTTTTCTAAATCCATTACAAAATTGTTAGTGCCCTTGACTGGATTTAAACCAGCAACCTTAGCATTAGAAGTGCCATGCTCTGTTCAGTTAAGCTACAAGGGCAAATACTAGTTTATTCTGGTAATGAGATAACTAGCAAAACTCATGCAGTTATTTCTTTTTCATCTCTTACCATATAAGAAATAACAAGAATACGGTGCAGTTTGAATTTTTATTATGCAAGTTTTTCGTATTGCTTACTGTAACTTACTCTGCAAAAGAAACTCAGATTTACGTCCGTTTCAGTTATCGGCAAACCACTGGGCACTATCCTGTCGTCCAGGCGACATCTTAGGTTTCTCAAGTATTAAAGCCGGCACCTTGAACGTATTCTCCCAAACTTACTTGTTCTATATCAGTTATAGTGGGTTAAACAAGTCAAAACAAGACACTTATATTTTATCTCTCTGGATTTCTGGCCGCCCCAGTTCCCTCAATAAAATATTTTATACTTTATCATAGGCATGATGGTGTCTAACCACCGAGTTTGTGCATAATAAAGAAGAATATTGAGGAGTTGCACCTCAATTGCAGCACTGGCCTACTCTTATTAAAAATTATTCCTGTTCAGCTTTGGCAGCAGCCTTAGCAGCCTTTTCGGCACGCTTAGCCGCACGATCAATTTCTCGCTGCTTAGCATTAGCAACCTTTTCAGCATACCTCTCAGCATCGTCAGCCAGATTCGATTCATCATAATCTGCCTTGTTAGCAGTCAGAGTAACAGTAGCGAACCGCTGTTCACCATCAACTTCAACCGGGATAACCCACTTATAAGAGTCAATCTGAACAGTTTCAACAGCGTTCAGACCATCTTCAAACAGAGCAGACAGGACAGATTCCTTAACAGCAACATTCATTTCAGTAACAGACATTTCAGACATAATTTCCTTCTTTCTTTTGTTTTTTATTTTTAATTATATATTAATTATACACTATTTTCCTTATTCGTCAAGAATTTTCCTTAATTCTATGACAAAATTCCTAAAGAGGAATGTGATACTCGAAATCACTCAATCCCTTTTGCAGAGGGACTTACCACCTTGGTTATTCCTCATTTTTAATTATATATTAATTATACTACAACATTTCAGAAAAGTAAAGAAGATTTCTATCTTCATTACAAGATTTTAATTATACCAATAACCATCAGCTTCACAAATATCAACTTCACCATTCTTATCCATTCTATGCGGAATTCCTTTTTCAACAAGATACATATGAAAAACAAAATGTGAATTAAACATACCAATACGTTTAAAACCAAAAAATAATGAAATCATATTTGCTCCTTATTTTTAATTATACACTAATTATATACCAATATTTTTAAAAAGTCAAGTATATTTCAATTTTTATTACAACATTTCTTAAATTATAATTTATTATTTAAAATATCATAATAAGATAATAAGTTAACCAAGTAATACCAACTTGAATCATATGTATCCATTGATCAGTACAATATGAAATCCATCCTTCATTGCATTTTGCATCATCTACAATATAATGAATAATTCCATTAATACAAATTGACCAAAGAACAAACATAAAATTATATTGTTCAGTAAAGAACATATATAAAATAATAGGAAAATTAATCATAAATGCCCAAGAACCACTATGGATTCTTAAAGCTGTATCAGAATTTTTATGATTTTCATTAGAAAGATTATTATCTTCCCACCATTTATGTTGTTTAAAATTCACCAAAACTCCTTGTAGCGGATAATCAGCTAAAAAATGACACATTGTACAACAAGGCAACAAAATAGGAATAGCTTGTATATTTATTTCATTCATTTTATTTTCCTATTATATTATAATTTTTTCTTTATCAGGAAAAAACCATTCTTTATTACAAAGTTTTTCAATAAGCATTAAACAATTAGGAGCTGCTACACTTCTAATTACATCAAACTCCTTAAAATGTTTTTTAGCATAATTAAATGCTTGTACGGCATTTGAAGTTCTCATATACACTTCAGGACAATAAAAATATCCATAATCTTCTACTTTTTCAAGTGTTTGTTTAAATAGATAAAATCTTTTAGCTTTCATTTTGCTTCCTATATACTGGGATTCCATAAGTAAAAATATCAGCTATTGGGAAAATTTGAAAATCTCCAGATGTAGTCCAACTATCTTTATTAGGATTATAACAACTTACGATATTTCCGCAAACCCTCAAGTAATCTTCTACATCTTCTTTGGTTTCAAATATTGTAGTAATTCTACCCCAAGCATACAAACCATATTTATGATTAACAGTTTCTACTTCCATATAGCTTCTTATTCCTTTTAATTGTAGAATCTGCCCAACCATACCAATTCTTTTTATCACATTCTTCCAAATGCTGATAAAATTCTTCCTCAGTTATATCAGAATTATAAAGTGCCCAAATAGCATCAAGCGGCATACTATATTCTTTACTAAGACGTTTAAAATATAAACCACGATCTGGCATATCTTCAGGAAGATGGAGAATTTCTTTCATATTTACTCCTTAATTTTATTTATATAATAATTATACTATAATATTTCTTTCTTGTCAAGAAAATTGGTATTTAAATTACATAATTCCAAATGAATTAACTTCATACCAATAATTATTATTATAAATAATATACGTTTCTGATTCAGAATTCCAACTAAAATCTACATTAAGGTCAAGAAGTTCTTGTATAAATGTATCTTCGTCCATATTCTCATCAACAAGAGTATCATTATACCAAAGAGTGTAAGTAGGTTCCATATTTTTTTCTCCTTTATTTTATTTATACAATAATTATACTACAATATTTGTATAAAGTCAAGGATATTCCTAATTAAATTACAAATTTCCTTTCACCTTAAAGTTATAGATTGGTTTAATAATTTTTATAATATCAACAGTATCCTTAACAAGTTCAATAATTTCTTCAGAAGGTTTATAAGCCATAGGAGCTTCATCAATAGTAGATTCTACTATAGAAGTAGTATAAATACCTTCCATTGATTTATTATAATCTTCCATATTTAATATTTCTTTAGCTTTTGAACGTGACATAAGCCGTCCTGCACCATGAGGAGCAGAACAATTCCAATCCTCATTTCCTTTTCCTACTGCTATAATAGAGCCATCTCGCATATTTAAAGGAATAAGCACTTTTTCACCTTGATAGGCTGCAATAGCTCCTTTACGAATAATTTTATGAGTAATATTTATATAGTTATGTAAAGTTTCCCAATATAAAAGTGGAGTTAAATATACGCCAGTTTTCTTATAATATTCTTCAATTATAATTGAAGCAATAGTAGAACGATTTAAATGAGCATATGCCGCACAAATTTGAATATCATGTAAATAATCTTGTAAATCTTGCCCTTCAAGATAACATAAATCATTAGGAATATCATATTCAAAATTGGAATATTCTTCATTAAGTTGTCGCAAAGCCTGTTGAATCTCTTTCTGCCGTCCTTGCTCTTTATATTCTTTTATAAGATTTTGTTTTATTTCATTAAGATTATTCTGTTGTTTATGTACATTAAGAATAGCCAATTGTTGATAATAATTAGCAACTTGTAATCCAAGATTACGTGAACCCGAATGGATAACTAAATAAATATTTCCATTATCATCTTTATTAAGCTCTATGAAATGGTTACCATTTCCTACAGTTCCTAATGAATGAATTAAATAATCTTCATTATTTAAATATTTGTACATTCGTAATTGAGAAAAGTTAAAAACAGCTTGCGGTTCAGCGTGTGCTTGCCCCAATTCAAGATTAAACCAATTATTTATAATTTCATCAAGAATTTGTAAATTAATATCAACTTTACCTAATTCATATACTGCCATTCCGCATGATAAATCTACACCACATAAGAAAGGAATAACTTTATCAGTATAAGTAGAAGTAAAACCTACCGTACATCCTTTTCCAGCATGGCAGTCAGGCATTATACGAATTTTTTCATTAACAAAAGAGGCTTGTGCCGCAAGAATATTAATTTGATCTATAGCTTCTTGTTCGATTGTTTTTGCAAATATTTTTACATCTGCCATAGTTTACTCCTTTTTAATTATATAAATAATTATATACTATTTTTGCATAGAATCAAAAATATTGTTATACTTTTTACAAAATTCTCCTAACATTCCAACTATATTATTTGAATTATAACTTATATTAACTATTCTAAAATCTATCATATCTAAAATTTTATTTGTCTCAATTAATCTATTTTCTATAATAAAAGCCGCAATAATAATTGCTATAGCTATTATAATAGCTGCAATAATAATATACATTACCACTCCAATTTAGCTCCACAATATGAACAATATGAATCTCCATTGTAAACATTATTATTACAATTACAACATCTACCGGAAATTCCACATGGATGGCAATTTACTTTTACTTTTGATGTTTTTTCTTGTAATTGAAATTCAGAAATAACACTAATTGCTAAATCAATAGCATCATTAAATCCTTCTATTTCTTTTTCCATCGAAGAAATATAACCAGAATAAATTTTACGTGTACGTAATTCTTCAATTAATTTATCTCTATCTATTAAGTTCATATTCCTCCATTTTCAAAATATTCTATAGGAATATCTTCTTGTTCCATCTTTCTAAAAACAATTTTTCTCAAAATATCAACAGCTTCATCTCGTAAATCGCAAGCCATTTTTCCTGTTGTTTGGGTGCGATAACAACCACCCCAATCATGGTCTTGCCAACATTCGCAACCATGACAAACACAAACATTATCCAAATAATCAAGAGCATCTTCTACTGTCATGTCACTCATTTCCACTCCAATCGAGCAATGCCCCCGCATCCAGAGCAGAAGTTCTGTCCTTGGTAAATGCCCTTGCCACAAACACACTTGTACCAACCCTTCTCCGAATATCCGTCCCACGTTTTAGGCTTTGCCGTCCGCTCACCCATCGCCCGATTCCATGCTTCGATGGCGAGAATTTGATTGTCATGTCCATGCGTTGTAATTTCACATTTTTTACATGATACAAAACATAAACCGCCAAAGTTATACCATATGGATGCTTCTCCTCCGCAACCACAGTGAATAGGTTTCAGTTCTTTACTCATCGTCATCCTTCCATATGCCATGAGCAATGAGCTCCAGATACGATTCGATGTGAATTAGTTCATTCCAAATCATCACCAATGCACATGCAATACCTGCTAATGCAATCACAATTCCTATCATCATTCATCTCTCTTCATCTCAGCCCCACAGTTCGGACAGAAGTTTGCATCACCTCGACCTGCATTTACTCCATTGAAATCGAGAAAGTTTCCGCAGTTGGAACATTTATAGATAACCTTCCGACCTGTATCAATCCATTTACCCTTTCTTCGCTCCGTCTCTGCGGATGGCATACCGTTCAACATTCCAACAATGGAAAGTTCATCGCAATAACAATCTCCCATTGAGAATAATTCTCTGACACCTTCTATTGCTTTTTCTTTACTGATAAGGTCGTTCATTTTCTGCCTCATTCCACTCCAATCTTCTGCCGCAATTCGGGCAGTAATTCTCAGCGATTTTCCAGAATGTTTCACCTTCCAAATAAGCTCCGCATTCGCAAACGAAAACAGGCTTGTCATTCAAATCCTTCATAACTTTCACCTTTACCACTTCAGGCTCTGCTGGTGGCAAATTTTCGACAATATCTACAATCGAATCAATGTAAAGCCTATCCTCTGAGGTGTTGAACCTCCATAGTTCGTCAATCAATGCTTGTCTGCTGATAAGGTCACTCATTCTTCACCTTCCATTTCCGCACCGCAATAAGGACAGAAATCATACTGATTTTCATCGCTCCAATCTTTCTGAATTACGACACAGTGGCAAACTGAGCAACAATGCTCATCTTTATAGCTACTCCACTTGCCTGTCTTCCGCTCAGGTTCTGCTGACGGTATGTTTTTCACGATTGAAATCGCAAGAGACATAGAGTCGTGAAAAAAATCATTTTTGTAATCAGGTAATGGAGTGCGCAAGGCTTCATAGACTGCCTCAATTGCATCCTCTCTGCTGATAAGGTTCATTACCATCCCTCCCAATTTTCACAAACTTCTCTCGGTTCCGTCTCATCGCAACAACAACACATATGCCAGTGCACACAGGTCATACAACATCGCGGTGTCATCGCAGTGTTCCATGCTCTGATAGCTTCATCTTCAGTCGGACGATGAACAGCAATACCACAAAAAGGACAACGAACTTCGTAAAAAATAAAACCTGAAACTTTGTGTTGTTCAACTTTAGGAGCGCCGCCACAGCCACAGTATATAAATTCATTTATATTTCTTTTTTTATCATTCATATTTTTCTCTTTTTAATTTGTTTCTGTCGTAAGCTTTTCCGTTTCCTTTTTTCTTTGTTATAGGATTTATCACTCCCCAAGTGGAACGTAAACTTGCATAATAATCTTTCTTTTGTTTTTGTTCATTTTGTCCAGAGTCACATACTTTTGTCGCATCATTATCTCCTTCTTGTATTTTTATAGCATTATAAATTCCATACAATCTAAGTTTATCCATCCAAGGAGTAGCATCATATTCTTCTCCTAAATATTCTCTAATGTAATTAGAACAAATCTTCCTAATGTCTTCTAATTGTTCACTCATTTTAATACTTCCCAAATTTGGTAAACTATATGAGCAATAAATAATAAAGTTCCAACTTTAATTAAATCTCTAAATTGTTCTGACATAACTAAAAGAATAATACTTATTACTATTGCAATTATTCCTGCGATTTCCCTCATTATTATTTCTCCTTATTGTTTATTATAAATAAATTATATTACACTTTTTGTAATAAGTCAAGAAAATTCTTAATTAATATTACAAAAATAGCCTGTACTTGCGGCACAGGCTATTCCTATTATTTTATTCTATATCTAACAAATTGTTCATCATCTTCGATATCATAGTCTTCATAAGCTATACGATTTTCTGCATCTTCAAGTCTAGCTGTATATCGTTCATGATCCTTTTTAATAACTTCTACATCATTTAAATAATTATTTATAAGATTTCTTTTTCGTTTATCAACATATCTTTCTTTTTCAAGCTGTCTCTTTTTACTATGCAAAAATTTTTTATGCCGATTTTGTTTTGGTTGAAATTTAAATTCTTCTTCTTCCCAAATATAATCTCTAAGATTATAATCTTTAGATTTATTTTTCTGGCTCATTTTCTTGTTTACCCTTATTACTAAAGACTAAAGATTTTAAAATATTTTCAACTTCAACATCTGGTTGAGATGGACGCCAATATTTAATATATTCATATTGTTTACGCTCTTCATCAGTAGGTTCTTCTTTGACAGCAATACTATTTAAATAAAATTCTATTGCTGCATCAAGATATTTATAAATATCATAAGCTGTCATTAATTTCCTCTATAATATCATAATAGACTACTAAACGCCAATTCCAAGAAAGGCTTTCTATAGTTGCTAAATAAATATAAATTGGTTCAGTAGCATTTTCAATAGCTTCAAAACCATTTCCCTTATCACATTCCCATTGATATTTAAAATTAGTATAATATTCAGCATTTTCAAGTTGAGAACTAAGGGTTATAGGTTCTTCTAAATCCATAATTGGTTTTCTAGAACTGCTAATAGTTACTTTTAATTGTGGTAAAAGTATATTTTCTGTAACTTCTATATTTTCCAATAAATCTTTTGTTATTTCTAAAGTAGGAGTTATTTCTAAAGTTTCAGTTATAACTTCAGTTGAAGTTTCAGTTGGAGTTTCAATTAATATTTCTTCAGTTGGAGTTTCAGTAGGTGTTTCTGTAGGAGTTTCAGTTGGAGTTTTAGTTGGAGTTCCTGTAAATTTTATAATTTCTGTTAATTTAACATTTTCTATAAAATCATATATAACTTCTTCTATGGTTAAAGTTGGTATTTCTTCTTCTTTATGAAGAAAATATTCTTTTATATCTGAAAAATCTTCTAATTGTTCATTAAAATAAATGAAAATAGCTGGAGTAGAAGTGTATATTAAATTTTTTTCATTATCTTGAAATGAAAACACTGTACTAAAAGCTAAAAGAAAAATTAAAATAAAAATAATTTTTTTCATATTACATATTAATCCTTAGAAATCCATTTATAACATAACCATACTACCAAAGTTTCAATAGTAACTAATCCCCAAAAAATAAGTAAAAATAACCATAGTGGTACCATAACTTATTTAACTTAATTATTCACATTTAGTCCATCCACATGACAAACAAATTACACATCCACCATTATTAGTAATAGGTTCACCACATTCGGGACACTTCTTATCTTCTTGAATATTTATATTTTCTTTTTCATTTAATTTTTTAAAAATTTGTTCAGTTTTTTCGGATGTAACAAGCCATTGCCCGCCTTCTTTATATTCATTTTGTAAAGCTTTCCCAATTATATCTGGACAAGAAATACCATCTAATTGTATTCCTCTTGCTTTACTCGCCGAACAAGCTTTGCAATCTATTCCACGAAGCTGATCTACAATTTCATCAACTTTAATACCACTTCTTAATGCAAGAGAAATAAGTCTAGAAATAGCATTAATATTAGCCATACAAATACCACCCTTACTTCCACTTACATACACTTCTGCAATATGACCTTGTCTATCTCTTGCAATATTAATATGTAATTTACCACAAGAACTAACTTTTTTTACATTAGAACCATATGTAGTTCCGATTTCTTCTTTCTCAATAGGAGAAACAGAATTATATTGTATTTCTTGAATATTTTTTATAGCTGATTCAGTAGTTATATTTTCTTCTTTTTTCTTTTCATTAGGATCTATAAGAATACCATAACGAATAGGATTTGGTCTAAATATAGTACAACCTTTTACTCCACCTTTCCAACAATCTATATATACCTTTTTAGTATCTTCAAAAGGATAATCTTCTGGAATATTAATTGTTTTACTAATAGAAGAATCACTATGATAAGCTATTGTTTTTAACATATTAACATGATCTTTTACAGGTAATTCAAGTGCTGTAACAAAAATATCTTTATTAATAGTTATATTTAATTTTTGAGCTAAATCGTAAGCATAATCTTTAAATTTAATAATTTTAATATTTTCATCTTCTTGTCCACCTACATGAACTCTTCTATCGTATTCAAGAGAAAAAACTGGCTCAATACCAGATGAACAATTATTTCCAAATACCATAGAAATAGTTCCAGTTGGTGCAATAACTACCATACGAGCGTTACGTATACCATTTTGTCGCACCTCTTCTTTAAGAACGTGCCATTTACTATCATCTTCTGCTTTCTTAGCTAAATATCCACATTCACAAAATTCATCAGCTTTAAAATAAGGGAAAGCTCCTTTTTCTTTAGCTAAAGCAATACTTGC
>Ga0310690_10005575_pt1 | contig 16999 bp, 16 predicted proteins | sample AusTroGonzalo_MG_2_FD_207661 | JGI IMG/M metagenome (GOLD analysis project Ga0310690, IMG submission 207661) | Bovine rumen microbial communities from tropical cattle in Woodstock, Queensland, Australia - Gonzalo_04 (v2) (version 2) | ecosystem: Host-associated > Mammals > Digestive system >...
CTTAATTCCGCGGTTTCGCGAGAGATACGGCTAAAACATCCACAGAAAATGGAAGAAATGCGAAAAAAAAGCAGAGAAAATTGGATTTATCGATATTACCAAGACATCAAGGAAGGGTCCGTGATTGTCGGGCAGTATATCGAAGCCATCATGGAGATCATCGTTGCCGGGATTAAAGATAAGACATACATCTTTGACCAGAAGAAGGCCGATGATGCCATTGAGTGGATTGAGACGCATGCATTCCATACAGAAGGCGAGCTTGCCACGAAGCCGCTGATTTTAGCAACCTGGCAGAAGGCTTTTCTTTCCTGTTTGTTCGGAATTGTGAAAGAGGATGGAAAAAGGTACTTCCGGGAAGCGATTTTGGTGGTGGCGAGGAAAAACGGCAAGAGTCTCTTCGCTGCAGCAATAGCAAGATATGTTTGGTGCTTGGAAGGTGGTTTTGGCGCGAAGATTTACAATATCGCTCCGAAATTTGACCAGGCAGATATTATATACAACAACGTCTGGCAGATGACTCTTTTGGATCCTGAATACCAACGGATGAAAGAGATCCTGTCAGAGAAGGATATGCACAACAAAAAGGTCCATGATGATTCGATGTTGCCGAAGCATAGAATGTCAGATCTTTACATCACGGGAACCAATTCCAGTGTGAAGAAGATTGCTTTCAACGCTAAAACATCGGACGGTTTCAATCCTTCATTGTGCATATGTGATGAGGTTGCTTCCTGGGAAGGTGATGGCGGCCTTAAACAGTATGAGGTCATGAAGTCCGGTATGGGCGCAAGACCTGAAGGCATAATGCTCTCATGCACCACAAGCGGTTATGTCAATGATTCGATATACGATGAAATCATAAAGAGATCCACAAGATTTCTGAAGGGCGACAGTGAAGAAAAAAGACTGTTGCCTTTTTTATACATGATTGATGATGTCGAAAAGTGGGACGACATCACAGAGCTTCACAAGAGCAATCCGAATTTGAATGTATCAGTTCCGGTTGACTACTTGCTGGAAGAGATTGCTATTGCAAAGGGTTCGCTATCCAAAAAGGCCGAATTTCTTTGTAAATACTGCAACATCAAACAGAACAGCAGCCTTGCTTGGCTTGATGCCAGGGTGGTGGAGAAGAGTGCTGGCGAAGCGCTTTCTTTGGATGACTTCCGAAGCAGCTATTGTGTGGCAGGGATTGACTTGTCACAAACCACTGACTTGACAAGCGCTTGTGTCGTGATTGAGAAGAACGGCGAGCTGTATGTCTTCTCAAAATTCTGGCTACCAGCAGAGAAGATTGATGAAGCTACCACAAGAGATGGCCTGCCGTATCAGATATACATCCAGCGTGGCTTGCTTGAAGCCAGCGGCGACAATTTTGTTGATTACCATGATTGCTTTGACTGGTTCAAGATGCTGGTGGAGCAATATGAGATCTTGCCATTGATGGTGGGATATGACCGCTACAGTGCACAGTATCTGGTGCAGGATCTGAAGACGTATGGATTCAGGACGGATGATGTGTATCAGGGTGAAAATCTTTGGGGAGTTCTTCAAGAGATGGAAGGCCTTATGAAAGATGGCAAGGTCCACATTGGAGACAATGATTTGTTGAAAATTCATCTGCTCAATTCCGCTATCAAGATGAGCGCGGAACGTGGCAGAGGAAAATTGATAAAACTAAACCCGTCAGCTCATATTGACGGTTGCGCTGCACTGGCTGATGCTTTCACAGTGCGGCAGAAATGGTATGACGAGATAGGCGACAGATTGAGGAATGAAGCATGAGTTTATTTGACGCACTTTTCAAAAAAACACCGAAACCAAAGGGACAGTATGGCGGCATGTTCAAGCTGCTCAATGGCTATGTACCGCAGTTCACCACTTATTCCGGGAGTGTGTATGAGTCTGAACTTATCAGGGCGGCTATCAATGCCAGGGCGGTCCACATGGGAAAGCTCAAGATTGAGATTAAAGGATCCGCGAAGCCTGCATTGAGGGTGAAGCTGCAGCATGCACCGAACAGGTTCCAGAGCTGGAGCCAGTTCCTGTATCGCTTGAGCACGATCCTTGATGTCAACAACACGGCTTTCATCACTCCTATCTATGATGAGTATGGCGAAGTCAGTGGTATTTATGCGCCACTGCCTCAAAAGTGTGAGCTGGTGCAGTATGGCGATGTCCCTTATCTGCGATATACATTTTCAAATGGTGACCGGGCAAGCATTGAGTTGGAAAACTGTGGCATCATGACCAAGTTTCAATATTCAGATGACATGTTCGGGGAGAATAATAACGCACTCATTCCGACAATGGACCTGGTTCACATCCAGAACCAAGGTATCAAGGAAGGAGTCAAGTCCGCTGCCACCTACAGATTTTGGGCGCAGGTAAACAACTTCTCAAAGGTTGAAGATCTTCGCAATGAGAGGAAGCGGTTCACAGAAGAAAACTTCTCTGCTGATGCACAGGCAGGAGGTGTTCTGCTCTTCCCGAACACGTACAACAATATAAACCAGGTTAAATCAGAGCCGTGGGTTGTGGATGCAGAGCAGATGGCTGCTATCCGTAAGAACGTCTTTGAATACTTCATGGTCAATGAGGATATTCTGACGAACAAGGCCTATGGTGACAACTGGATTGCTTTCTATGGCGGCGCGGTTGAACCTTTTGCGATCCAGTTCAGCGAAGTGGTCACAAAGATGCTTTATACCTTCAACGAGCAGAGCCGCGACAATCAGATTGTTGCTACCACAAACCGCTTGCAGTACATGAGCAGTCAGGAGAAGCTTCAGATCTCTTCGCAGCTTTCAGACCGTGGCATCTTGAGTCGTGATGATGTCAGGTGGATATGGGGCCTTGAGCCACTGCCGAATGATGAAGGCAAGGAATACATCATAAGAGGTGAGTATTGGAATGCCACTGAAAAGATAAACGGCGGTGGCGAAGATGATGACAACACGGAGGACAACGGTAATGAAGAAGGAAATTAGAGCATTCAGCTTTGAGGTCAGAGCTGAACAGAATGAGGAACATGGAACCCACTTGGTGGGGCAGCCAATAGTCTACAACGAAAGAACAGATCTTGGCTGGTATGACGAGATTATAGCAGATGGCGCACTGAACGAAACGGATCTTCGGGATGTGCGTTTTTTGATTAATCATAACACCGACATGATACCGCTTGCGAGATCACGGAACAACAATGCAAATTCCACAATGCAGTTGCAGGTGGTTCCGAATGTCGGCATGACGATCCGCGTTGACCTTGACACAGAAAACAATGCGGATGCAAGAAGCCTTTACTCCGCCGTGAGCCGTGGTGACATTTCCGGAATGTCGTTCATGTTCGTGGTGGATAAGGATACATGGAGTGATATTGACTCTGAACATCCTACAAGGACCATTGAGAAGCTTTCCAAGGTCTTTGAGGTATCAGCTGTCACATTCCCTGCTTATGAAGCTACCTCAATACAGGCTAGAGGCCTTGCTGATGCGCTGGATAGTGCAAAGGCATCACTGGATAGTGTCAGGGCTGAAAAGCGTGAGATTGAGCGCAAAAAACAAAAAATAAGAATTTTGATGGAGGTATAAAGCTATGGAACTGAAAAACAAAACAGTTGAAGAGCTTGAGACTCGTAAGAGTGAAATCGGCGCTGAAATCGACAATGATGGCGCAGATCTTGATGCACTGACTGAAGAGGTCAGAGCAATCAATGAGGAACTTGAGACAAGAAAAGCAGAAGCAACCAAAAGAGCTGAAATCAGACAGGCTGTTGCCGCTGGTGAGGGCGAGGTTGTTCAGACTTTCAAAGCACCTGAAGTAAGGGAGGAAAAGAAAATGTTTGGTGTTGATTCCAAAGAGTACAGAGATGCATGGACCAAGTCCATTGTAAAGCGTGAGCTGAATGAGGAAGAGAGAAGTGCTCTCTCATCCGCTGGCGCTGTTATCCCCACTATGACCGTTAACGCAGTATGGGACAAGCTGGTTAAGCCTGCAGAGCTTCTTGGCAAAGTTGATGTAAGCCAGTTCGCTTCTTATGTTCGTTTCCCGAAGGCAACGACCGTGAACGCGGCTTCTTCGCAGGCTGTTGGCAGTGAGATCAGTGAGTCTTCTGACGCTGTTGGATATGTTGACCTTATCCCCAACGAATATGTGAAGCTGCTTACTGTTGGCGCTGACATCGACCATATGGCGATTGATGCAATCCATGACTGGATTGTTGACAATCTTACCAAGTCAATCAGATATGCAATCAATAAGGACATCCTTGTTGGATCCGGTACAAATGCCCTTAAGGGTATCAAGCAGAGCGTTGATGCTGATGCTTCCGGTCTTCCTGCTACCATCACCAAGGCATCCATTCTCAAGATCATGGGTAAACTTGGTGGCGCTTACCAGCAGGGTGCAATCTGGATCATGACCCCGGAAATGTTCTATGAGAACATTCTTACACTTACCGCGCTGAATGATTACATCATCAATGATGGCTTCACCTTCAGGCTGTTCGGTCATGATGTTGTTCTTATGAGCGAAGCACTCATTTCCAGCAAGGAGACCATCTTCTACGGTGATCCTTCTGCTTACAAGGTAAACATCTTCAAGCCGCTTGAAGTTAAGCCTTTTGAGACCGCAACGACCACGAACATCCAGTTCCGTGGCGCTTGCCTTGCAGATGGTGAGCTGCTTGATACCAGCGCATTTGTAAGATTCGCACAGACCTGATGACAGAGTAAACCCGAAAGCCAAGATTGAAGAGAGGTAGAGAATGAAAACACTGGTTGCAGTGCCGTGTATGGAGATGCTTAAAACAAAGTTTGTGGATTGTCTTTTGAAGCTACCACAAGACGAGTACCAAGTCGAATTTGGTGTTGCTTCGCTGATATACGACACGCGCAATCAGTTCATAGATAAAGCCATCGGAGGTGGCTATGAGCGAATGTTCTGGATTGATTCAGACATGGTCTTTGATGCTGCCACGATGGCTTATCTCAATCAAGATCTTGACAAGGGTTATGACTTTGTCGCTGGACTTGCTTTCAAGCGGAGAAAACCTTTTACACCGGTGATATTTAGCGAGCTTGACATCATCAAAAACCCGAATAACAGCCTGACACCTATCGCCAAGACTTTCAAAGACTATCCAAAAGATTGTCTCTTTGAGGTTTGTGGTTTTGGTTTCGGTTTTGTCGGAATGAATGTGGCAGGCCTGCAGAGGGTTGTTGATAAGTATGGCAAGAGACTCTTTAGTCCTTATACCTGTTTTGGGGAAGATCTTTCCTTCTGTGTAAGGGCGAAGTCAGCTGGCGAAAAGCTTTACTGCGATTCACGAGCTGAAGTTGGTCATGTCGGTGAGTATATATACGACTCTGAAATGTACGAAAGGACACGAGATGATAGAAAAGGTGAAGCTTGCGTTAAGGATAATGACTGACGCATTTGATTATGAAATTGAAACCCTGATAGCTGCCGCAAAAGCTGATCTTGGCATTGCAGGTGTTGAGGTTCCTGAAGTGATAGATCCTATCTGTGAGCGTGCAATCATCACGTATTGCAAGCTGAATTTCGGGGAACCGGACAGGGTGGAGATGTATGACCGCTTGAAGGCATCATATGACGAGCAGAAAGCACAGCTTTCTATGGCAACGGGGTACACATCATGGACAGAAGCAACGTAATCACGCTGATAGGCGAGAAGAGGACTCCTGATGAATTTGGAGTTTCGATGAAAACACGAATATACAGGGATGTCTTCTGTAATGTCTCAAGCGTGACTGCCACAGAGTTTTTTGAGGGTGGCAGGTCCGGTCTTAACCCTGCCTTCCGCATGACGATGTTTGCCGGTGATTACAAGGGCGAAAAGATGCTTGAGTATAACGGGCTGACTTATGCAATTTACAGAACGTATCTGAAGACGACTGACACGATTGAACTCTATGTAGAGCGCAAGGGCGGTACAAATGGCAAGCAAGAAGATTTTAGCGTCACAACTTCCTGATGCAATCAAAAGTATCCTGGATGAATATGCAGGTGAAATTGAAGTGAATATCAACGAGATCACAGCCAAAGTGACCAAGGAAGGCGCAAAGGTTCTGCGTGCAGAGTCAAAGCAAAAATTTAAAGATGTGAAGCTGAAGAGGGGACGTTATGGAACCGGCTGGACAACTCAAATGGAAACAGGAAGGTTTTCAGCGCAAGGAACCATATACAACAAAAAATACCCTGGCTTACCACATCTTCTAGAGCATGGTCATGCTATGAGAGGCGGCGGCAGAGTTAAAGGCAAGCTGCACATTGAACCCGTGGAAAAGATGGTAATTGAGAACTATGAAAAGGTGATAACAGATGAGCTTGAGAGAAATAGCTGAAATGATAGCGCAAATGGGACTTCCTTTTGCTTACAGAGCGTTTGAGGAAGATGATCCTGACAATCCGCCACCTGCTCCGCCTTTTATTTGTTATCTATACACAGGCAATGTCCCGGAGCCGGCTGACAACACAAATTATGCCAGGATTGAAACGCTGGCGATTGAACTATACACAGACCACAAGGATTTCACGCTTGAAGCAGCTGTTGAGGCAGTTTTGAACAGCAATGAGCTGGTTTTTGACCGTGAAGAAGTGTGGCTGAATGATGAGCGCATGCAAATGACAACTTACACAATGGAGGTGCTGATAAATGGCTAATAAGATTATGTATGGACTGAAAAATGTTCATTATGCCAAACTTACAGAGACCACTGACCCCATTTCGGGTGAAGTGACCTATTCTTATGGAACAGTGAAGGCATGGCCCGGAGCCGTTTCTCTTTCTTTAGAGCCGCAGAGCGACGTGCTCAAAGAGTATGCAGATGATGTTGAGTGGTATGTTCAGGAGTCCAACAACGGTTATGAAGGCGACTTCGAATACGAAGTAATGCCCGAAGATTTCCGTGAGAACATCCTTGGTGAGACAAAAGACTCCAAGAATGTCTTCGTTGAGACTAACCTTGTTTCCACCACTTATTTTGCTCTTCTCTTTGAAATCAATGGCGACGTGGCAAAGCGCAGGAATGCTTTCTATAAGTGTTCTGCAACTCGTGAGAAGAACGATGCGAAGACGAAGTCTGAAAACATCGAAGCTACTCATGGAACAGTAACCATCACAGCTATCAGCCGTGGTGATGGTCTTATCAAGTCCAGCACTGGCGAGAACGTGAATGCATCGGTTTACAACAACTGGTACAGCACCGTTTACGAGCCGCAGATTGCTTCCACCTGATAAGCTACACAGACAAGCAGGCCCCAAGGTGAAATATCTTTGGGGCCTTTTTTACGAATGACAGAAAAGGAGACAAAAGACTATGTTTGCAGAGATTACTTTGACCACAGTAGAAGGCGCGGAGCGTAAAGTTCCCATGCTTTCACACGCAGCTATCCCAATTAGGTATAAAAACCTATTTCACAAAGATTTGATGATTGAAGTCGCCAACTTTCTTGGTGAAGGTGGCATGGATGACAGTACCTTCAGTACAGTCATGGATATGGTGCCGCAGCTTTCATATGTGATGGCAATGGCAGCGGAACACGTTGACATGTCAAAGCTGACATTTGATGGATATGTAGCATGGCTTGAAGGTTTTTCTTCGGAAACTTTCATCATGCATTCCGGTGAGATCATCAACATCTACTATGGAAACATGAAGGGGGATAGCAAACCAAAAAACCCCAAAGCCCGACAGTCCGCGAAATAAACACGGCGGTTTATTTATTAAGGGCGAAGCAAATCGGGCTGACAATCAAAGAAATGGAAGAAATTGACCTTGGTCTTGTGTATGACATGCTCATTGAACATGGCAATGACAGCTGCGATTACAACACCAAGGCATCACAGAACGACATAGATTTACTTTTAGGGTGACACTTATGGCAAGTAAGCGAATTAAGGGCATTACCATACAGATCGGAGCTGACACAAGAGAGCTGAACCAGGCTATCAAAGAATTTGAGAGCAATATCAGCAAATCAAAGTCACAACTCCGTGATGTCAACAATCTTCTCAAGATGGATCCGAAAAACACGGTTCTTCTTACACAGAAGCAGAATGCTTTGACGGAAGCCATCAAAAACACGGAAGAGAAGATAAAAGAAGAATACAGGGCGCTTGAACAGCTCAAAGCAGGTCCTCAAAATGATAAGACTATTGAGCAGCAGGAGAGGCTTTCCAGGGAGATCATTGCCAACGAGCAGGATCTGAAATCACTCAAAAATGAGTATAAGGATTTTGGATCTGTAGCACAACAGCAGGCCAAGGTTGCCGCTGATGGCATGAAAGAAGTTGGTCAGACTATCCAGCAGGCTGGACAGGGTATCACCGATGTTGGCAAAAGCATGACCAAGTATGTCACTGCTCCTATCGCTGCAGCTGGCGCGGCTTCTATCAAAAGAGCGGCTGACTTTGAAGAAGGTATGAGCCGTGTGCAGGCTATTTCGGGCGCAACTACAGAGCAGATGCTTGCTCTTGAAGAAAAGGGCCTTGAGATGGCTGCAAAAACGAAGTACACAGCCAGTGAGACCGCTGATGCATATGCTTACATGGCTATGGCTGGATGGAAGAGCGAAGAAATGATTGCAGGTCTTCCTGGTGTCATGAACCTTGCCATTGCTTCCGGTGAAGACCTTGCTGACACTTCGGATATTGTCACTGATTCACTCACAGCATTCAATCTTACTGCGGAAGACACAGACGAATTTGTGAATGTATTGGCGGCAGCGGCTACCAATTCCAACACCACAGTTGGCATGATGGGACAGGCCTTCAAATATGCCGCGGCCCCTGCAGGTACACTGGGATATAACATCAATGACGTGGCGCTTGCTCTTGGATTGATGGCGAATAACGGTATCAAGTCTGATATGGCTGGTACATCCTTGAGGAACATGTTCAACAGGATGGCGAAGCCTACAAAAGAGTCACAGCAGGCCATTGACAGAATGGGACTTTCACTCTATGACGCACAGGGAAACATGTACACCTTCCGTGAGGTCATGGAGCAGATGCGTGCCGGCTTCAGTAACATCAACATGAGTGCTGAGGAATTTGACAGAAGAGTATCACAGCTTGACCAGGATCTGGCGGATGGAACTCTGACACAGGCGAAGTATGACAAAGCACTGGAAGAGCTTACGCTTGAAGCTTTCGGCGCTGAACAGGCAGAGAAAGCAAGAGCTGCTGCCATGCTTGGTGGTACAAGAGCAATGTCAGGCTTGCTTGCCATTGTAAACGCTTCAGATGATGAGTTTTATGGCCTTGCAGATGCTATTGATTCATCTAGTGATAAATTTGCCATGTTGGCAGATGGTTCCATTATGCCGCTGAATGAAGCGCTTGAGAGTGGCGCTGAAATCATAGGCGAGTACAATGGACAGGCTGAAGCAATGGGTGCTGTCATGCTTAACAACGTCAATGGACAGATGACAATCCTGAAGTCAAAGCTTGATATTCTGGCTGTGTCTTTCGGAGATATACTTCTTCCGAAGGTGTCAGCAGTCGTTGAGAAGGTGTCGGAGCTTGTTGACCAGTTCCAGGCGCTGGATGATGAGAGCAAAGAGACAGTTGTCAGTGTGGGTGCTGTTGCTGCAGCTATAGGGCCGGCGCTTCTTATCATCGGCGGAGCTGTCACTGCTTTTGGAAAATTCGTTGAGGCGCTTGGTATCATTAAGGGTGCTTTCGCTGCTGGCGGAGTGTTCGCTGGTATTGGCAAAGTATTCAGCAACATAGGCCTTGGATTTAAGAGCGTTTTCACAGGTATTGCTTCCGGTTTAAAGAGTATCGCCACTGGTATAGGAGAGGCCATGTCCGGTGTTGGCACCACAATCATGACAGCATGCGCGGAGATCGCTGCAGAAGTGGCAATGTTCTTCATGGGCGCTGAAATTGGTAAGGTTGTTGGTGCATTACTGTTCCCGGATGATATTGACCTGTATGAGTCATATCAGGGCATTATTGGAACGGTTCAGATGTGCATTGATACTCTTGATGCTATGTGGTATCAGTTCAGCGAGACCTTCAAGAGCTGGTGGGAATACCAGAAGGGCATGTTTGAGAAGCTGAAAAACTTCATCAAGTCAACCTTTGAAGGTATCAAGGCAAATGTTCAGGGCGCTTTGCTTGGCATCAAGACAGCCGTGACTGTTGTCTGGACATTCATCCAGGCATATTTCAAGAGCAAGATTGACTTCATCAAGGGTGTTGTGACAGGTGGCTTCAAATTCATTCTGGATACCATCAAGGAGAAGCTTGGTGGTGCAAAGGACGAGGTCAACAATACCATTGAAGCGATTAAACTTGCATTTGAGGCAGTTATTGAGCTTGCCAAGACATGGGGCAAGGAGTTGGTCGGAAACTTCATAGATGGTATCAAGGGAAGAGTTGGTGTTGTTAAGGATGCCATGAGCTTCATGACGGATACCATCAAAAGTTATATACATTTCAGTCATCCTGATGTTGGACCTCTTGCGGATATAGATTCATGGATGCCCGACATGATGCAGCAACTTGCAGATCAGATTAGTGCTGGTGTTCCGCTTGTTGAATCCGCTATGCAGAGCACAGCAGGAGCTATGAGGAGTGGCATCGAAAGTGTTGATTATTCAGAACAGCTTGCAAACATCAACACCGGCATTGGTCAGCTTGCTACAGCAGGCGGCGGAGTTGTTGATGTGACAATCAACCTTGATAAGTACAAGCTTGGACACGCTATAGCAAATATCAATCAAACCAATGTTTACAGGAGCGGAGGGAGATAAGATGCTGAAGAATTATCCTATCAAAATAAATAATACTGCCATACCGTTTCCCAAAACATGGAGCGAAGACCGGGTGAGGATTGCATCCAATTTCCAGACAGAAAGCGGAAAGAGGAAAGCGATCCTTGTCCGTAATGCCAGGAAGACATGGTCAGGATCCTGGGTGGTGACATCTTCCTGGCTGAAGAAGTTTGAAGATTACCGGGCAGAAAATACCCTGACATTGAAGGTGTATGATGCATCAACTGATGCTTACAAGAGCCACACAGTCAGCATATCAGATGAAAGCTTCCGCTTTGAGCTGATAGAAGGTTCTGAAATGGTAGGCCGCACAAATGGCCTTTACAATGTTTCTTTTGAGTTGGAGGAGTTCTGATGTATCCTGTTTCCAGCGCTTTCAAAAAGGCTATCAAACAGCCGGTTGTTGAATATAAACTGACAGGCACGCTTGGTCAGCATAATTTTACTGAAGCCAACATCCTGGAAGGTTCTTTCAAGATTTCAAACCAGAGTACGAATGACAATCAAATCACGCTTGGAAGCTCTTACATGGGCCGCCTTGAAGCTACCTTTACAGGGGACTTTTTCAACAGGTATGACTGGTATCTGAAAAGGATTGTTCCGACTCTTTCCGTAAAGCTTGAAGATGGCACCTATGAGAGTGTGCCGCTTGGTGTGTTTATCATCAAAGAGTCGAAGCACACAGCTGAAGGTGTGCAGGTGGTGGCATATGACCGCATGGTGAAGTTTGGGCGGAAATTCATGCATAACAGATACAATTATGCTGCAAGGCCGTATGTATTTTTGAGCCAGATTTGTTCTGAATGTGATGTGACTCTTGCCAACACGCAGGCAGAGATTGAAGCCATGCGAAACGGCGAGCGCACAATGTATATCTTTGGAACGCTTACGGCTTCAAAAGACTATGAGAACGACATTGAAAAGTGTTGGGATGCTATCTTCTGGCTGGCGCAAACACTTGGAGGATTTGCCACATTCAACCGTGATGGTGAGCTTGAAATCAGACAGTATAACCAGCATGTGGTTGATGTGATAAGTGAAGACCACAGGCTTGAAGGAGCTGTTTTTGATGGGTATCTCACTAATTTTACTGGCATCTATGTAGAAAACATGGATGACTCCACAGAGTCATATTACGGTTATGATCCTGAAGAAATCACGGAGCAGATAAACACACTTACAGCTGAAATTGCTGGCTATGAGTCTGATATAAGCACTCTTGAAGGTGAGCTTGCTACTTTGTACGAAGAGCAGGAACAGATTGTTTTTGATTTGAACGCGCTTCGGATCCGGTACGAAGAAGGTCAGATAACTGAAGAAGAATATCTTCGCCAGAAGGCTATCCTTGATGAACAGTATGACCAGAAAACGGCGCAAATTGCCGCAAAACAGGTGCAGATTGAAGACAAGCAGGAAGATATAAGACTTGACCAGAAGTACATCATATGGCTGACACAGGCGCTTGAGAAGGCGGCTGATGGTGATGAAGGAACCAGCATGGATCTTGGTGCAAATCCTTTTGTCCAGAGGATAGATCCTGAAACAGAGAGCGCGGACCCCACTCTGATGAGGCGAGCAATCTTGAAATCACTGGACAAGATCTGTTATACACCGTTTACTTGTTCCACAGTGCTTGGTCCCCATTATGACCTTGGTGATGTGATTCGTTTCACGGGCGGGCATGCAGATGATGACCGTTGTTGCATAATGGCCTTTGAGTGGACGCTTAATGGCGAGTATTACATGCAGGGCTGGGGCACAGATACTGACAGCAGTCTCGTCAAGAGTAAAGTCGGAAAGGCTGCCACAAGAGCGCAGAAGACCGCTACTAAAGCAGAGAACAACGCTACTTCTGGAGGTGGCGGAGGTGGAGCCGCCAGCTTTGTTGTGGCGGCGAATAACAACTTTGAATTTGTAAGCTATACAGAGGTGTCATAATGGCATATAAGGTAATCAATGTAACACTTACAAATACTTGCAACATGGGAACAAAACCCTTCCATAAATGGATTGACAGAGTTTGTGAGTGCAACAATATGACGCTGGATGCCAAGTCAGACCCTTCCAGCACTTCAAGCTTTTGGGCTAGACTCAACGGTAATACATTGAGCAGCTATCTTTCAAGCGACAATATACTGCTTGGAACCATGAAAAACACTGGCACAAATTACACGCACACAGGCTTGAGTTTTTTTCAGGCCGCATACACTAATGCAATCAATGACCTCTCCAAGTGTTTTAAGCTGATTGTTGATGATAATAATAATTTGATTTATTGTTCAAGAATTAGCAGTAATTTGACGGTACAGCAGCACAATGGTCTTTTCTTTACAAATGGCCTTGTAATGGATAATGGTGCAAAAAATCTGTATTCAATGGGCGCGAGTCCTACAAAAGCAGGATACTTTGATATAAATACAACAACAGCTTCGTTTCCTATTTATAACGGAACAGCTTTCATGTCAGAGCCGCAGGACAATGCAGTTTTTGTGTCAGATACTCTTATGAGGTTTTCAAGTAATGAGCTGGCTGTTAGAGACCATGTGAAGTACATTTATTCATCACGTTTGAATGATATGAATACAGCGAATTACTCAATAAATGCCTTCCAGATAGTGAGGGTTGGTGATAAGAATTACATGCATTTTGGCACGGGTCTTTACATTGAAATCAGCCAAGTGACAGAAGAAACTATTGAGGTGACTTGATGACAACAGTCTATAAATGCAAATTTCATTATGCTTTGACAACACCACCGATAAACTATAATGTTTATAAGATAGCTATGTTGCAGAAGATCTGTGAAGTGTTTGATTCTCTTCCTGGTGTGACAAACATCATACCGTTCACCACACCGGGCATTGATGGAAGCTGTTATGCAACATTTGATTTGAGCGGAAGCGGTAAAAGCCAATTTGTTATCTCATCATATTATGGTTCAAGTTACTGGGGTGTGTGCAGTGACGATCATAATTGGAATAGCGTTTTAAGTCCTAACGTCTCCTATTATTTCATGGAAAACAATGTTGAAGTATCGGGGGATTATGATTTTGATGCTTATTTCATTGTGAGAAACAATAAGCTGATCGCTGCAGTTCATCCTTGGAGTGGTTTTTGGATATTCCATGTAACGACAGACAATGATTTGATTGTTGCGGTTGAAGGAGTAACAAGTGTGTATTCTTTGTCTGCTTATTATAGTTCGACAAGAAAAGATGATGTTTTAATCAAACCAAGTGTACTGTCAGGAAATGGAGCAAGTTATCAAGCACATATTGGATACAGTACATGGGGAATATCTTCTGCGGCTGGTACATATAATGTTCCAACAGGCAAAGTGCTGAAGTATTCAAATATATATGTAGATAAAACTGGCTGTATTCTGAAGCAGATTGATGATTTTCCTGTCGCCATGCATGGTGCTGGTGTACCGCTGGCATTCCAGCAAGATCCTACATTCAGAAAAATATCAATAGACGGTCAAAAATATATTCACATAGGTAGTTTGAATTGGATTCAGTACGATACAATCGTTGAAAACACCTACAACGTCGGAGGAAGTTAAGGAGGAAGAAAAATGTTTCAAATCGAAGGACAGACCATAACACTCACAAGAGGTGATACTGCATCAATTCAGCCGATTCCGACAGTGATTGCCACCGGGAGGCCTTATGTTTTTCAGAGCGGTGACGTGGTGAAGTTTAGGATCCGCAGGCTTCCTGATTGCGGCGAAATTGAGCTGGAAAAGGATTGTTTCATCGACCTTGAAAATAATATCTGCACACTTACGCTGCATCCCGAAGATACTGAAGGACTGCAGATGACAGAATATAGGTATGAATTTGAGCTGGTTGATACTGATGGCGCGAAATATAGATTTGTAGCAAATCAGAAATTCATTGTCGGAAAGGAGCTTGTGTCTCATGGCTGAACAGTACGGACAGTTAGTTGGTAAATTTGGTACAGATCCTCAAAGGCTTGCCGGGAATGTAGTTCCTAGAGGCCAGATCAGTGGTGGAGTCGGTATGGCTGCAACGATGTATGAGAAGAATTACAATCTTCTTGAGAATAAACCGCAGATAAATGATGTGGAGCTGGTTGGCAATCTTCCTGGCGAAGATTTTGACCTTGCGCGTCACACACAGATTTTTGAAGAAGCAGAAGAGCGCCAGAACATTGAGAGTGGGGAAACGGTTCCCACTCTTTTTAGTAAAATCAAAAAGTGGTTCACGGATCTGAAGCCTGTTGCTTTTTCAGGATCCTATTCAGATCTTGACGACAAGGCGACCTTCCAGGCGGAAGCTGGTGAGCATATTGATGAAGTAGGAACACCACAGGTGAGCGCTGTCACAGTGGAGTCAGAGACAACATTGACTTTTAACTACTTGAAGGGCGCAACCGGTGACATTGGCGCTACCGGAGAGACAGGCGCAACGGGCGCAACGGGTGAAACCGGTGCCACAGGACCTGCAGGTGCTACAGGAGCAACAGGCCCGAAAGGCGATACAGGGGCACAAGGTCCTACTGGAGCAACTGGCGCAACCGGTTCACAGGGTCCAAAAGGCGACACAGGACCTGCAGGAGAGCAGGGACCCAAGGGAGACACAGGGGCAAGTGGTCCTGCAGGAGCAACGGGAGAAACAGGCCCTGCCGGTGAAACCGGTCCTCAAGGGGAGCAGGGACCGAAAGGTGATACAGGAGATACGGGAGCGCAAGGACCTGAAGGACCTCAAGGGCCTGCTGGTGCTACGGGAGAACAAGGACCCAAGGGAGATACTGGCGATACGGGAGAACAGGGACCTCAAGGCGAAACTGGACCTGCTGGAGCTACTGGTGAGACCGGTGCAACAGGGGCGACCGGAGAACAAGGCCCGAAAGGTGACACTGGGGATATCGGTGCTACAGGTGAGACAGGACCACAGGGAGAGACGGGAGCAAAAGGCGATACTGGAGATACTGGCGCGACTGGGGAAACAGGTGCAAAAGGAGATACAGGAGACACCGGAGCAACAGGAGCAACAGGTGATACTGGTGAAAAGGGCGACACAGGCGACACAGGGGCTACTGGTGCCACGGGTGCAACTCCTATTGTAAGCGCTGATGCCAGTGTTGATGCGAATGTTGGTGTTCCTGAAGTGACTGTCAACAAGACAGGAACCGCTGAAGCTCCGAATTTCAGTTTTGTTTTCAAAAACCTCAAAGGTGCAACAGGTGATACGGGTGCCACAGGAGCAACTGGAGCTACTGGAGCGACAGGAGATACCGGAGCAAAGGGAGATACTGGTGATACAGGTCAGCCGCCTGCAAATTGCATGATACAGGGAGTGGATTATGTTACGGCAGGAAAGAAAACTGGAACGACACTTGGAACGAAAGCAACAGCAGAAGGTAAGGATACTACTGCAAGCGGTAATTATTCCCATGCTGAAGGAGGAGATACTACTGCAAGTAAAGTCATGTCCCATGCCGAAGGAGGAGCTACATTAGCAAGTGGTGAATACTCCCATGCTGAAGGTTATGGAACAACAGCAAGTGGCGATTATTCCCATGCTGAAGGTGTTCAGTCAGTTGCAAGTAATTATTTTTCTCATGCGGGAGGTTACGGAACAAAAACGGGTAGGGACTATCAGCATGTACAAGGTCAGTATAATGTTGGTGGTTCTAATACTCTTTTTGAAATTGGAAACGGAACCGCTGACAATGCACGTTCAAATGCATTTGCGGTAACATGGGAAGGTGATGTCTTCGCTGGCAGGAGCAACGGAATTGATGCCACAAATGAACCGCTGAAAAATCCCACGAGTGCGGATGTTGTTAGTTACCTAAACAGTAATTTTGCAACTAAAGTAGTTGCTACTATAACAACAGATGGGACAACTACTTTTAAAGAATCTCTTGAAAGTTTATATACTCAACTTAAAATATTTTATGATAATTTAGATGCAAAAGAGATACCTCGATTAGTATTTAATTTTATTAACAATACCAATGGTTATAATGTAATAGGTACTTTTACCAAATTTGACCCTACAGATAATACTTTTGTATTCGTATTTGAAACCTCATCTGCGGCTAGTAACACAAGACAATTTTACAAAATAGGTTCTCCAAGTAATAGTAGCTCTGCTGTGTATTTTTGGACTATAACAACCTCAACAATTACAGTAACGGACCAAAGCTCAAATACTG
>Ga0310690_10005576_pt1 | contig 16998 bp, 12 predicted proteins | sample AusTroGonzalo_MG_2_FD_207661 | JGI IMG/M metagenome (GOLD analysis project Ga0310690, IMG submission 207661) | Bovine rumen microbial communities from tropical cattle in Woodstock, Queensland, Australia - Gonzalo_04 (v2) (version 2) | ecosystem: Host-associated > Mammals > Digestive system >...
GAGGTGAAGTGGTAGACTTATACGAAGAAAGTGCAGATTGAAGCTCGTGTAATGGGACGTATGGCCATCAACCATATCATCCCTGCAGCCCTTGCTTACAAGAGTCGTCTGCTCGGCATCATCACTCAGTTGAAAACCCTCTATCCCGATACGAAGGATTTCGAATCGATGGCAGCCACCGAATTGGAACTGTTAGGAAACATCACCCGCCTCATCGAAGATATCCGCACCAAGTGTGCAGCGATGGTTGAGGCACGTAAGCGAGCCAACAAGATTGAGGATGAACGTGAGAAAGCTTTGGCTTACTACGCTATCGCAGAGTCACTCTTCGCCATCCGCCGACCCATCGACAAACTCGAAGAAGTGGTCGACAATGACCTGTGGCCACTGCCTAAGTATCGTGAACTGTTGTTCATCAACTAATTGAAACTTGAACCCAAGAGATGGCAAATGCAACCTGGGAAATAGGCCAGAACGGTGAGGAACTCGCAGCCGACTACTTGATGAAACACGGCTACCGCATCCTCCATCACAACTGGAACCTCCACCGTGGATGCGAGCTTGACATCGTGGCAACAAAGGACAACCAGCTTCATTTCATCGAGGTGAAGACCCGCAGTCGCGTCAGCGAAGTGTATGGGCGACCTGAGCAAGCCATCACCGATGTCAAGCTCCGCAACATTGTGCGAGCCATCTATCGCTATCAGAGCATATACCACATCGACATGGAGATGCACATCGATGCCATTGGTGTCGTCTATCACTCCGAGCAGGACTACACCATCAACTTCATGCCCGACATCGCCTACATGCCCTTCAGTTCCACAGGACCCGCCTACGGCTACGGCTACAAGAAAAAACGGAAATACTGATTCTCAACATTTCTCCTTATTTCTTCATTTGCATAGCAGAAACTACAAAAACCAAGTATTTTGACCAGAAAAACACCCGATTAACCTAAAAATACACATTATTCTTTATAGATTATGAATTAATTTCGCTATATTTGCAGCGTAAAAAACAATAAACTATGTGTTTTGATGTGAGTATATAATCAATTTATTACCAACTAAATAATTTCGCTTATGAAAAAATTATTATTCTCTATCGTGATGATGCTCATGGCCTCGTCGGCTGCATGGGCAGATTACTATCTTGTGAATGGAATTCGCTACGATGCGGATCCTTATGCCGAACCGGCACGTGCAACTGTTATAGGACTTGAGGAAGGCAAGTACTCTGGTGACATTGTCATCCCTGCTACCGTAACTTGCGAAGGCGTGGCATGTACGGTGTCAGCCATTGACGGCCAGGCCTTCTATCAATCCGACATCACCTCCGTCAACATCCCCGGAACCGTGGAGATGATTCCTTATGAAGCATTCCGTGAATGTCCCTACCTCACCTCTGTCGTGATGAACGAGGGCACAAAAATCATTGAATACAACGCATTCTTACAATGCACAGAATTGTCGTCAGTCACCCTGCCTAAGGGACTGGAATATCTCTATAGCGACGCCTTCCACGGCACAGCACTCACCTCCGTCTCTATCCCTGGAAGCGTCATAGATTTTGGTACTAATGTATTCCAAGACTGTGCTGCCCTCACCACCGTCACCATCAGCAAAGGAGTGAAGTACATCAATTCCTTTATGTTCCAGAACTGCACAGCACTTACCAGTGTAACCCTGCCTGAGGGCTTGGAATACATCAACGGCTCTGCATTCGAGAACTGCTCGGCTCTAACATCCATCACCCTGCCCGAGTCACTGCAATACATTGACGGCTATGCTTTCACGGCAACGGGACTCACCTCCATCACCATCCCTGGAAACGTCAGAAGCATTGGACCGGGCGCCTTTGCCGAATGTCCAGACCTCACAAGCGTTAACTTTACATACACGGCAACATTTACCGGTGAATGGTCTTGGACAAACGATGTCGAAGGACAGATGTACGTTAACTACGGTGCTTTCGAGAATAGCCCTGTCGAAGAAATCATCCTCGACCGACCTTGGTATATAGATTGGGGCGGAGTTGATTATTATCCCAATCTGACGAAAGTCACTTTCGGCTCGCACCTCACCGCCATTCCACAGGACATCTGTCACGGAATCGCATTGGAGAGTCTCACCATCGGTGCGAATGTCACCGAAATAGGTGACCGATCCTTCGAATACTGTACACTACCCGAAGGTTACAACTTCCCATTCGCTCAGATGAAGAAGATTGGCATCGAGGCATTCAGACAGTGCAACAACCTGCCATACACCCTCAACCTCACATCGATAGAGGAATTAGGAGATAATGCCTTCTATGATGATCCTCTCATCGAGACCGTCAACCTCGGCACCGTGAAGAAGATGGGAAGCGGTGTCTTCAGCGGATGCACAAACCTTGCCACCTTGACCATCGCTGAAGGAGCAGAAGATATTGGCGATTGGGCATTCCCCTATTTGCCCAATCTCGCCACCGTCAGCCTGCCCAGCACGCTCAAGAGGATTGGTGGCAGCGCATTCTATTATTGTGAAAACCTTACATCTGCCACACTTCCAGCAAGTCTGACTGAAATCGGTGGTGCCGCATTCGAAAATTGCCCGCTCACCGAGGTCACCATCCCAGCTGGAGTTACCAAACTCGAGGGAAGTACGTTCTACGGATCTGCCATCAAAACAATCACCATCCCGGCAACGCTCAACGAACTGGGCTACCGAGATTTCGCCTATTGTCAACAGCTGACCGATATCCGCTTCGAATACAGCGCAACACCGCTCAAGATGAGCAATGATGCATTTACCTGGTCGGACAACATTAAGACTGTTTACGTTGACCGCAATATTGCAGATGAAGAATACAGCGGCTTATCATTCGGGTACGCTGAGAAAGTGACATTCACCGAACACGTCACCTCCATCCCTAATTACTTCCTAAGCGGAATGAGCAACCTCAAGGAAGTCACCATGACCGACAATGTCACACGCATCGGTATCGAAGCATTCTATGGTACCAGAATCGAAAAACTGACGTTGAGCAACAAACTCGAAACCATCGGCGATCGAGCATTCCAAGGAGCAGATGCACTAGAAACATCCTACACGTTCCCATTCACGGTGAAGGCAATCGGCGAAGACGCCTTCTTCACAGCAGACTACTATGATGCCAAAAAGCTTCTCAACGTCTATGTGCCTTGGATTGAACCATTGAAACTTAAGGACGAAAACCCTGGAGACCCTTATAACACCATGTTCCGCTACGACGGATATGGATATGACGAGAAAGTAACCCTCTGGGTACCAGGCGGAACAATGGATGCCTATAAGAATGCCTACATCTGGAAGCGATTCAATAACTTCGAATACTGGAGCTACGTAGTCAATGCAGCCGTAACCGGTAAGGGTTCGGTGAAGATTGCTAACGGACAGACCGTGACCGACAACGGCACAAATACCGACGTGACCGCAACTGGCACAAAGTTCAATGATGCCAGCGAAGGAGTCAGTGGCCTCTTCGTACGTGAGAAGGACATCACCCTCACTTCGACACCAGCACGCGGCTACGAGCTGACTGCTCTGACAGCCAACGGAACGGATATCAAGACTGCTGCCAAAGTAACCAACCTGCTGGCCGACCAGACTATCGCAGCAACTTTCACTCCTATTATATATAAGGTGACTTACGACCTTGGCGGCGGCGCATTGGCAGAGGGACAGGAAAATCCTGCAACCTATACTGTTGAAGACGATGTCATCACCCTGAAGAACCCAACTCGCACAGGCTATACCTTCGAAGGCTGGATCGGCACAGGCTTGGAGTCAGCTACCAAGACTGCTACCATCGCCAAGAACAGCATCGGCGACCGCAGCTTCACTGCTACTTGGAAGCCTATCACTTACAACTTGGCCTACGACCTGGGCGGCGGTAGCGTAAGCACAGCCAACGCAAAGACCTACACCATCGAGACTGCCAACTTCACGCTGGTGAACCCAACAAAGACCGGCTACACCTTCATTGGCTGGACAGGCACCGACCTTACAGAAAAGACAATGACTGTAACCATCACGAAGGGACACTATGGCAACCGCAGCTTCACTGCTACCTACGAGGCTAACCCATATAAGGTACGCTTCAACAAGAACGGCGGCGACGGCGAAATGGCCGACATGAACCTCACCTACGACGAGACAGCAAAGGCTTTGACAGCCAACGCATTCACTCGTACGGCTTATAACTTCAAGGGCTGGAACACCAAGGCTGACGGCACAGGTACCGCCTATACCGACAAGCAGGCAGTGAAGAACCTCACTACGACTCGAGATGCTGTTGTGACACTGTACGCACAATGGGAGGCAATCAGCTACACTATCACCTACGACTTGGCAGACGGCGCACTGGCTACTGGCGACGAGAACCCAGCTAATTACACCGTTGAGAGCGCAGCCATCACACTGAAGAATCCTGAACGCGACGGATATATGTTCTTAGGATGGACAGGCACAGCCCTGACCGAGGCAACGATGACTGTAACGATTGCCAAAGGCTCGACCGGCAACCGCAGCTATACAGCTACTTGGAAGAAGATTATCCTTGGTGATGTAAACGACGACGGCGTAGTGGACATCAGCGACTACATCGGTGTAGCTAACCACATTCTCGGCAACACACCTGCCGGCTTCAACCTGAAGGCTGCCGACGTCAACAACGATAACGAAATCGATATCAGCGACTACATCGGCGTGGCTAACATCATCCTGACAGGAAAGCCATAATGAAGTAGATACTGCTATGGTTAGCATGCTAACCTCATACATGAAAGGAGCGGCTTCTAACGAAGTCGCTCCTCTCTTATCTAACAAGGTTCGGAATGAATAACCCTACCCTCTTCTATCACAAGAGTACGGAACCACTGGGTGTGGGGCAGTTCCTCTGTGAGGGGATAATGTCGAACAAGGACATCCTCTCCCAATTCCACCACATGGTTGGTGAACTGCTCTCCATCGATGATGACTTTATTTGCTGCGAGGCGGGTTGGTATCATTGAACATTCAACATTTTGGTTGCAAAGATAGACAATTTTCTAAAAACGGGGAGAATGTGTGGGAAAAAACATTGTATTTGGAAGAAATTATGAATTAAGAATCATGAATTATGAATTATTTTCGTAACTTTGTAACCCGTATTCATAATGCATAATTAGGAAAGGAAAACGAAGATGAAATACGGTTTTGATAACGAGAAATACGTTAAGATTCAATCGGAACATATCAAGGAGCGCATAGCTCAGTTCGGAAACAAGTTGTACTTGGAGTTGGGTGGTAAGTTGTTCGACGACCACCATGCAAGCCGTGTACTGCCAGGATTCCAGCCCGACAGTAAACTGAAGATGTTACAACAGCTGAGCGACAGCGCAGAAATTGTGATTGTCATTAGTGCGGTGGACATTGAGAAGCAGAAGGTACGTGGCGACTTGGGCATCACTTACGACATGGATGTGCTACGCCTACGCGAGGAATTCCAGAAGCGTGGATTCTTGGTGAGCAGCGTAGTCATCACCCACTACAACGGTCAGGGGTCGGCCGATGCATTCAGCCACAAACTGACGAGGATGGGCATCCGCTCGTACTTCCATTACACGATTGAGGGCTACCCGTCGAACGTAGCGCTGATTGACTCGGAGGAAGGATTTGGCCGCAACGACTACGTTGAGACGACACGTCCGCTGGTCATCGTGACGGCACCCGGACCTGGCAGCGGTAAGATGGCTGTGTGTCTGAGTCAGCTGTATCAGGAACACCAAAGGGGCATCGAAGCTGGCTATGCGAAGTTCGAGACATTCCCTGTGTGGAACCTGCCACTGAAGCATCCTGTGAACATCGCCTACGAAGCAGCTACAGCCGACCTGAACGATGTGAACATGATCGACCCGTTCCACTACGAGGCATACGGAAAGATTGCCATCAACTACAACCGCGACATCGAGATATTCCCTGTGCTGGATGCGCTATTCGAGGGCATCTACGGACAGAACCCATACAAGTCGCCAACAGATATGGGCGTGAACATGGTGGGCTTCTGCATCTCAGACGACGAGGTATGTCAAGATGCGTCGAAAAACGAAATCATCCGTCGCTACTACACGGCCCTGAACCACTTGGCAAACGGTGAGGGAAATGATAGCGAAGTGAGCAAGATTGCCCTGCTGTTCAAGCAGGCGAACATCAACAGCGCCTACCGCAAGACGACGGTGGCAGCAAAGGAGCGTAAGGAACAGTCGTTGGGAAAGGCGTGTGCCGCCATCGAACTGGTCGACGGAACCATCATCACGGCTGAGGAGAGTCCGCTGTTGGGTCCGAGTGCGGCCTTGATTCTCAATGCTACGAAACACTTGGCCGGCATCGACCACACGCTGAAACTGATTCCGCAAGACTTGATTGAGCCTATCCAGAAGACGAAGACGGAGTACTTAGGAGGAAACAACCCTCGCCTGCATACCGACGAGGTGCTCGTGGCCCTGTCTGTGCTCAGTCCCCACGATGAGAACTGCCGCATGGCACTGGAGAGCCTGCCACAACTGCGTGGCTGCCAGGCACACTGCACGGTGATGCTCTCCGAGGTAGACCGCAAGATATTCAAGAAGCTGGGCGTCGGATTGACATGTGATCCTGTGAAGAAAAGATAAAAAGCCCCCTCTCTAAGGAGGGAAGTTGAAAGTTAATAGTTGAAAGTTGAAAGTCTGTTATAAAGTTAAAAGGAACAAGTTAAGGATAGCGTTAACGTTATTATTATCGCTGTGCGTTGTCTTGCCCACGTTCGCTATCAAAAAGAAGAAGGTGAAGAAGGGCGAGATGCCAGTGGTGCTTGCGCCTGAGCCAGATGCACCCGCGAGCACGTTCAAGGCAGTGCCTGACACGGAGCCGCAGAAGCAGAAGCAACCGGTGATTGGACTGCTTGGCGTGGAAGGCGACCACCTGCACGGCATCGACGTGAGCCACTATCAGGGACGAATCGACTGGCGTGCTGTGGCGAAGAACAAGGAGGTGGGGTATGTCTATATCAAAGCGACGGAGTCGAACTACATGGTGGACGATACGTATGAGTATAACTTCGCAGAGGCTCGCCGGAACGGCATCAAGGCGGGCAGCTACCACTTCTTCCGCCCAGGTGTATCGGCAACTGAGCAGTTCGCGCTGTTCAAGCGTGTCATCGACAAACGGAAACAGGACTTGCTACCGCTCATCGACGTGGAAGTGGCGGGCAGAGTATCGATGTCGACGTTGCATAGCCGCCTCCAAGAGTTCCTGCGTCTGGTGACCGAGGAGTATGGCCGACGTCCCGTCATCTACACCGGCCGCAACTTCTACAACAAGTACTTCGCCGACTACGACTTCTACAAGCCCTTCATGTTCATGATTGCGATGTACAACACGGAAGAACAGCCACAACTCATCAACGGCGAGGACTATGTCATCTGGCAGTACTCGAGCAAAGGACGCATCAACGGCATCCGCGGCGATGTGGACCAGAGCCGATTCGTGGGAAGGCATACGCTGAGTGAGATATTGTATAAATAATACGGCCTATGGGGCCAATTAGGCCTATGGGGCTAATTAGGCCAATAAGGCCAATAGGAACAATATTTTTTCTATGAGATTCTTCTTTTGTTTCTTAATATGGTGGTGGGCACTGATTGGCATCGCCCAACCGATAGAATACACGCCTGCCGACAGCATCCGCATTGAAGAGATGCTGCGGAAGGCTGAGACCGAGCGTCCGGAAAATGCAATGCTGTATTTCGGCAAGCAGTTTCTGGGTGTGCCGTATGTAGGTCATACGCTGGAGGAAGGCGAACGGGAACACCTTATTATAAATACACGTGCGTTAGACTGCACGACGTTCGTTGAGAATGTGCTGGCACTCTGTCTGTGTCATCAGGCAAAGAAAAGTTCGTTCGGTGCATTCTGCAACCAGCTACGCGACATCCGCTACCGAGGTGGGAAGCTGACGGACTACACATCGCGCCTGCATTACTTCACATGGTGGGGGGAGGACAACGAGGCAATGGGATTGGTGAAATCGGTGGACACAGGTAAGTTCCCGTTCACAGCAACGCAGCGGCTCAACATCAACTACATGACCACCCACCCTACTGCCTACAAGCATCTGAAAGCCCATCCGCAGTTCGTGAAGGTGATTGCAGCACAGGAAAAGGCGAGCAACGGGAAAACGTACCGATACATCCCCAAGGCATTGCTAAACCGCTCGGAGCAGGAACTGAAAGATGTACACACCGGCGACATCGTATCGCTCATCACGAAGAAGGCAGGCCTCGACACCAGCCATGTGGGCATCGCAGTATGGCAGGACGGCCGTTTGCACCTGATGCATGCCTCGTCCATCCACATGAAGGTGGTGATGGATCCCATGACATTCTACGACTACGGCCAACGCCAAACCTCAATGCTTGGCATCAGGGTGTATAGGGTCGAAAATATTGTGTCCAATTATTAACAACTATAATAATCCTATAATTATGAAGAAAACATTTATTTTCTTGTCGGTAGCCATTACGGCTTTGACATTCGCTGCATGTGCAGGACAGGGTAACAGCAAGAGTGAGAACAATGAAGATTCTGTGACGGTTGCTGCCACACAGGATAGTGCTTCTGTAAATGAAGAAGTACCAGAAGAAACAACTGTTGGGGAGCCAGTGCTCAATGCTTCTCTCTTTGGTAAATGGAGTAACCACAACGACCCTATGATTTATATGGTATTGGCCGAAACGAAAGGCACCTACGATGGCTACAAGGGCTTTGGCTACCTGGCTGCATCCAATGACTACTACGAGAACGAATTCACACTTGTTTTCACGTCTCTCACGCCCGATGGCGACAACATCAAGGTTCATTACAACAAGATGGAGTCGTATAACACAGGAGATCCAGATGACCTTGGCGGTGACGATTATGGAGAATGGGTAGAAGAGAAAGTCGGCGAGGGCGACCTCGTGCTCACCCCTCAAGGGAATAAAGTGAAGATTCAAAGTAAAGAGAGTAGAATAAAGAATGCCACTCTTAGCAAAGCAAAGTAAGAATATGAAGATTAAACAAACCTTTTTGTTCGTAGCAGGATGGTTTATAGGTCTTGTTGCTATCGCCCAAACCTTCACGAGCCAAACCGTAGAAGGGGTAGATATGACCTTCAAAGTAATAAGCAGTATTGACAAAACGGTACAAGTTGGTAGTGGAGAAAACAGAGGACAAACGATTGGTGATTATACGGGTGCCCTTACCATTCCTTCTGTTGTCAATTATAATGGCGATGAGTATCGTGTGATAGCAATAGGAGATTATGCCTTTCCTAATTGTAAAGGTCTGACTTCTGTTGAAATGTCTAATAATATAGCAACAATAGGAATCAGCGCATTCTTTGGTTGCACAGGTTTAACATCGATAGACATTCCAAAGAACGTATCAAGTATTAAAGGAAAAGCTTTCTCAAACTGTTCAAAATTGTCATCGTTTACAATAGGTGGTGGCGTTTCTTCAATTGGAAGCAATGCATTTTCTGGAACCGCATGGTTTAATAATCAACCTAATGGATTAGTTTATGTAGGTAATATTGCTTATGTATATAAAGGAACGATGGCTGCTGGTACCTCTATACAAATAGCAGAAGGAACTATTGGTATTGCAGATGAAGCCTTTAATAGTCGCACTGCTCTGACATCAATAGACTTCCCGAGCAGTGTAAAAACGATTGGATATAGAGCCTTTTATGGTTGCGCAGGGTTGACATCTGTTATCATTCCTAAGACAGTCTCTACGATTGGGGAATCAGCCTTCGCAAACTGCAAGAGCATTGAGTCTGTCACCCTCTACACTGATATTGAGACGATTGACGAAACAGCCTTCTCAGATTGCGAAGCGTTGGACCGGATTAATATTGACAAGGTGGAATTCTTGGGGAAACACAGCATCCGTTCTGGCTCTGCAAAGAAGTATTATGTAAATGGTGAACAATTGACGAGTATCATCATTCCAGAAGGGACACAAACGGTTGAGCATTACGTCAGTATTGCAGACATCAAGACTGTGACGATTCCATCCACTGTCACCTCGATCAAGGCTGGATATGGAACAAATGTTGAGGATTGCATCTATTGCTTTGCTACGACGCCACCTGCGGTTGCTTCTCCAGAATATCCAAACTATGAAAAGTGCTTTTTCGCTCCCATCCTTTATGTGCCATACGGAACAAAGTCCGCATATCAGGAAGCAGAGCATTGGGGAAACAGCAACTTGTTCTCTGTAATTGTAGAGATGCCTGGCAATGTTGAAGAAGTCATCATTACCCTGAACGAGGCGGGAACACTGAAAGAGGCACTTTCAGAATTAGATGTGACGAAAATTCGGCACTTGACATTGCGGGGGGAAATTGATGCGAACGACATTGCTTTGATTCGGGCACACGAAGGAAGACTCTCCACATTGGATGTACTTGACTTGAAAGACGTAACGTTGGTGTCCAAAGACAGAGTTTACTATAATTCATGGACTCGTGCTGTCGACGGGACTTTCTACAGCTATTTGACCTGTATCTGTATTGGTGAAAATGGGCAGGCAGAAATGGTAACAAGTGAAGGGGTTCCCTCTCAGGCAAGTAGTTGGATTGTGTACCAGTATTATGATAACCTTGCATACGCCTTTCAGGATATGCCTTTCAAACGTATTGTATTGCCAAAGTCTCTCAAGACGATTGGTGACGGAACATTCGAGAATAGCGATATAGAGGTTCTGGAAATGGCAGAGAATCCAAGAACAATTGGAGAAAACGCATTCCACAATTGCTCGGAACTGAGAGAACTCCCTAGTCTTCAGAACGTATCCAAAATGGGAGATAGTGCTTTCAGTGGCTGCAAACGACTGGCTGTATTAGACAATAAGCACGAAATCAACCTTACTTCATTGGATAGTATTCATTCTTACACATTTAAAGATTGTACAAGCATCAATTCGTTTGTACTCTCCTCCGATTTGAAGTCTGTGGGGACTGATGCTTTTATCGATTGTACATCACTCTCCGCAGTCAACCTTCCTGACGACCTTATAGATATACCCTATGGGGCGTTCAATAATACCCCATGGTATAACAACCTTGAATGGAAAGATGGCATCAAGTATATCAATAAGGTAGCAATGGAGAGCAAGAACGATGTGACTGCTTTGAATTTCTGCGACGGTACGCTCGCCATTGCTGATGGCTTCCGCTACAATCAATATCAGGTGTCGCAAATCGGCCTTCCTTCTTCTATCTGGTATATTGGAAAAGGGGCCTTAGCTAATTTGAATTGTACCAACGTCACTTTGCCAAGTTCGCTAAGAGTAATTGGTCAACAAGCTTTCTCGCGTAGTTCTATATCAACCATCGTCTTGCCAAATACATTAGAAGAAGTTGGAGTAGAGGCGTTCTTTGGTTGTAAACAGTTGACAAATGTACAGATATCGTCCTCCGTAAAGAAGATTGGAGAAAAGGCATTCCAAGAATGTGCATTAGAGACCCTGGCCGTTCCTGCCAGCATTGAAGAAATCGGAAATCATGCTTTTGCATACAACAAATCACTATTGCGCGTAGACTATCAGGCTTCTGTTATGAGTGAGTGGATATTTAGCGAATGCACCGCATTAGAGCGAGTAACGTTAAGCGCTTCTATGACAGATATTCCGGGTTATGCTTTCAATAACAATTCCTCTTTGATGAAAGTTATTTTTCCCAGCTCTCTTGAAACAGTAGGAGGTAGTGCCTTCTATGGGTGTACAGCGTTGAAAAGCTTAGAATTGCCCGAAGGTACTAAAACGATTCAGCAATATGCCTTCCGCGGCTGTAGCGGTTTGCTTTCAGTGACCATTCCTAGCACTGTCACAGATATCGAAAGCGACCCCTTCGATAGATGCGAGAAAATAACAGATGTGACCTGTCGGGCAAAAACCGTACCAACAACTTTCTGGAGGACTTTCAATAGTTTGGATTTTGCAAATGCAACACTTCATGTGCCTGCAACTGCCATTGAAGAATACAAAGCAACAGAGCCTTGGAGCAGTTTCGGAACCATCGTGGCTTTGCCAGAGCCTGATTATGTATTAGGTGACGTGAACAGCGACGGCACCGTAGATATCAGCGACTACATCGGAGTGGCCAATCATATTCTTGGCAATACACCAGACGGTTTCAATGCTGATGCTGCCGATGTGAATGGTGATGGTGCAATTGACATCAGCGACTACATCGGTGTAGCCAACATCATCCTAACAGGGAAACCGTAAGGGCGGAACTACGGAATAACAGATTCACGGATTTAAGGATTATTGCGACCTCGTGAGGAAAATATTGTTTCCTCTCGTGGTCGCAATTGTTAGTAGGTGTGATTGCAAAAAAAAGACTTTTACTTCAAATCGACTACCGTGATGCCGGCACCGCCGAACTGGGGGTTCTCGTCACGATAGGACGTGACGTCGGGGATAGTGTTGAGATACTGACGGACGAGCTGGCGTAGGATGCCGTTGCCTGTACCATGAAGAATACGTACACGCGAGGCATTGGCCACGAGGGCATCGTCGATGAAGAGACTGATGGTCTGCATGCATTCGTCGCCACGCAGACCGCGCACGTCGATTTCGCCGGTGAAGCGGAGCGTAGTCTCGCGAATCTGGTCCTGAGTAGTGGAGCGTACTATATTCACTGTGCGGTTCTCAGCCTTCGGAGCCTCGGAGGGTTCGAGCCGGTTGAGCTTCACGTTGGTCTGGATGGCCCCGAAGGCCACGAGGGCTTCACGTCCATTGATTTTGAGGATGCGCCCAATGGTGGTCTGACCTTTCATCTTGACGTAGCTGCCTTCGGCCAAAGCCCCCCTCTGCCCGTTGAGCATCTCCCCCTTTATGGGGAGAGGGGATTTAGTTGGTTCTGTTTTCAACTTCTCCTTAAACTTTGTGAGCTTCTCGCGCACTTGCTTCGTACGCTCGCGCTCGGCCTGTGCTTCCTTGATGTCACGGATGGTACGTTCGATCGTGGCGTTGGAGCTATCGAGCAGTTGCTGCGCCTCGGCCTTCGCCTTAGCAATGATTTCCTGCTTCTGGGCGTGGATGCGGTCGAACTCATCCTCGTAGCGCTGGATGGTCGACTCGAGCTTCTTCTCTTTATGATGGATTTCCTGACGCTTGTTCTCCCAGTAACGCTTGTCGCGCGAGATGTCCTGGAGGTATTTGTCGGCAGAGATATAGTTCCGTCCGACCAGCTCTGATGCCTCGGCGATGACATCCTCGGGGATGCCTATCTTACGTGCAATCTCGATGGCGAACGAACTGCCCGGGTTGCCAATGCGCAGCTGGAACAAGGGCTGCATCTGCTGACGGTCGTAGAGCATCGCACCGTTGACGATGCCCGCCGTGTCCTGCGCAAACTCCTTCAGGTTTTGGTAGTGAGTCGTGATGACACCGAAAGCCTTCTTGTCGTTGAAGCGCTTAAGGACGGCCTGGGCAATAGCTCCACCTATTTGTGGCTCGGTGCCTCCGCCGAACTCGTCGATGAGGATAAGCGTAGCGTAGTTGGCCTGACGCATCATTGTCTTCATGTTGAGCAGATGTGACGAATAGGTCGAGAGGTCGTTCTCCAGACTCTGCTCATCGCCGATGTCGATGAAGATGCTCTGGAAGATGCCGACGTTGCTGCTTTCGGCCATTGGTAAGAGCAAACCGCACTGAAGCATGTACTGCAGCAGTCCGACGGTCTTCAGACAGACGGATTTTCCGCCGGCGTTCGGTCCGGAGATAAGCAGGATGCGCTGACGACCATCGAGACGGATATTGAGTGGCACGACACTGCGTCCATGCTTGGCCAACGAAATTTGCAACAGCGGATGAATGGCTTCTGCGAAGTCGAGTTGCTGACGAGGTTCAAAGTTAGGCAGCACCGCATTGATGCGTATCGCCAGTCTGGCCTTTGCACGGATGAAATCAATGTCGCCAAGGAATTCGTACGACTGAATCATGTCGAGGAGATAGGGACGAATGGAATCGGAGAAGACAATGAGGATGCGCACAATCTCGCGGCGCTCCTCGCTTTCAAGTTCGCGGATGCGGTTGTTCGCCTCGACCACCTCGGCAGGCTCGATATAGACAGTCCGGCCTGAGTCGGACTCGTCATGGACAATGCCATTAATCTTGCGTTTCATCGCAGGCGCTACGGGGATGACCAATCGGCCATCGCGCATTGTGGGAGCTGCGTCGCGTTCGACAACCCCCTCCCCTTTCGCCTCGCGGAGAATGCGATGGAGCATACCAGATATACTGTTCGACGTCTGCTGCTTCTCCTGACGGATACGCATCAACTCTACCGTCGCCGAGTCCTTCACCTCGCCATACTTATCCAGAATCTGACTGATGCGACGCACCAGATTCGGATACGTCTTGATGTTCTGGCTCAAGGCTGAAAGCTGAGGATACACCGACTGCTCGTCGCCCTCCGTACGCCGCGCAAAGAACTTCACAATCTGGTCAATCGAGTCCAGCGAACGCTGCAAGTCGAACAACTCCTCGACCATCAGATATGTATTCGGAATCTTGATGCGACGCAGAGCCGGACGCACGTCGAAGAAATGCTGGTCGGGGAACTCCTCCTCACGCAACACCCTAACAAACTCATCCGTCTGCAACAGTGCCGTCCGAATCGACTCAAACTGAGACGAAAACCCCATCGCATCGACACGCTCCATCCCCAGGGGACACAGACATGCCTCCTTCAACATCTTTCGAACGACGTCGAACCCTATCTTCGCTTCAAAATTCTCTGGATAAATCATAATTGTCTTATTTCCACAAAGCATCCATCCGTTCCTTCAGCTTCGCCTCCTGCGGATTGTCCTGCGCATGCCAGAACTGCTGACCTTGCGCCTCATCAGGCAGGAACTGCTGACGGACGAAGTGGCCCTCGTAATCGTGAGCATACTTATAATCCTTGCCATAGCCCAACTGCTCCATCAACTTTGTCGGCGCATTCCGCAGATGCAACGGCACAGGCAAGTTGCCCGACTGCTCCACATATCGCAACGCATCGTTGATGGCCATGTAAGCCGAATTGCTCTTCGGACTCGTGGCCAAATACACTGTCGCCTCAGCCAAAGGAATACGGCCCTCGGGCCATCCTAACTTATGCACAGCATCGAATGCAGCATTCGCCAAAAGCAGGGCATTAGGATTGGCAAGCCCGATATCCTCGCTGGCCGAGATAACCAGACGACGGGCAATGAACTCAGGTTGCTCTCCCCCTTCTATCATGCGAGCCAGATAGTAAATGGCAGCATCAGGATTGCTGCCACGAATGCTCTTGATGAAGGCAGATATGAGGTCATAGTGCATCTCGCCATCTTTGTCGTAGGCCAACGGATTCTGTTGCAGACACCTAGTCACAACCTCATCAGTGATCACATCTGACTCCTGGGTCGTTAGCTCCAGAATATTCAACAGCTTCCGGGCATCGCCACCCGAATAGCGCAACAAGGCATCCGTCTCCTTTACCTCAATCTTCCGCTCACGCAACAGTAAATCTTTCTGCAAGGTCATGTCCACCAAACGGAGCAAGTCGTCCTTCTCCAGCGGATTCAACACATACACCTGACAGCGGCTCAACAGCGGACGAATCACCTCGAACGACGGGTTCTCGGTCGTCGCCCCAATCAACGTCACCACGCCCTGCTCCACAGCCCCTAAAAGAGAATCCTGCTGACTCTTTGAGAAGCGGTGGATTTCGTCGATAAAGAGAATGGGATTGCCCGTACCAAAGAAACGCGACGACTTAGCACGCTCGATGACCTCCCGCACATCCTTCACACCGCTCGTGACAGCACTCAGCGTAAAGAAGGGCACCTCGAGCGTCTTAGCAATGATATTAGCCAATGTAGTCTTACCCACACCAGGAGGGCCCCACAGGATGAACGACGCAATACGCTTCTGTTCAATCATACGGCGTATCACGGCACCCTCACCCACTAAGTGACTCTGACCAATGTAATCGTCGAGCGTCTGAGGACGCATTCGTTCTGCCAGCGGCTGTTGCATAATCCTTCGTTTTAATTCACACACGTAAAACCACCTTTGTCTTATGACACAAGAAAAACCTACTTTGCCCAACATTTGCGTCAGAACAACAGTAGGTTATTGTCAGGGCATCAAAAGACGGCTTATTTCTTTGCCTTCAGTTCTGCCTTATATTCATCGTCCAACATCTTGAAGAAGTTCTTGTTTAACACAAGACTTATCTTCATCAGCATGTCGGTCTTGATTGCCGGCTTGTGGAAAATCTGATAGATTTTTGTGCGGTCGCAATCCAAACGGCGAGACAGCCAAGAAACGGTACGCTCTTGTTCTCTAAGTTCAGCCTCAATTGCTTGTCCAATGTGAATCATTTCTTTAATTTGTTTTAAGGGTTAAAAACTGTTTTTATTACCTAACTCGCTCCTAATACTTATTGAGTTCGATGCAAAGTTAATATAATTATTTTATGCAACAAACTTTTTTTGTGATTTTTCACACTTTTTATCTCTACTTTTCAAAAAAAGTAGTAACTTCGTAGCCGTAACATATATTTTTATGGAAAAAAGATACACGATGTTGTCAATTCTGATTCCGACTTTTGAATATGATTGTAGTGACTTAATTACTGCTTTGCATCTACAATGTGAGACACTTGCCCAAACCGAGCAATTGGACTACGAAATCATTGTAGCTGATGATGGGTCGAATCATCCTGTGTGGCAAACGGTCCAATCGACCGTTCAGTCGCTCAGCCATTGCACCTTTGTCCGACAGGAACATAACGTCGGAAGAAGCCGCATCAGGAATTACTTGGTTCATATCGCCAAAGGTGACCATTTACTGTTTATGGATCAGGACGGCATTGTGGTAAACGATTTCTTTATTAAGCGCTTTGTTGAAGCAGGGCAAACCCACGACG
>Ga0310690_10005578_pt1 | contig 16992 bp, 10 predicted proteins | sample AusTroGonzalo_MG_2_FD_207661 | JGI IMG/M metagenome (GOLD analysis project Ga0310690, IMG submission 207661) | Bovine rumen microbial communities from tropical cattle in Woodstock, Queensland, Australia - Gonzalo_04 (v2) (version 2) | ecosystem: Host-associated > Mammals > Digestive system >...
GAACCCATAAGCATTGTATTTAATTCGTTATATGCTTCTGTAAACTGAGCGATTTCAATTTCTATATTTGCTTTCGAGGGGTAGTTTTGAATGCTATCGTCATTCTTATTTATATATTCTCTATATATCTTTTCGTATCGATCCAGCTCCGGGAAATACTCACTAATGCATGATGCAATCCGACAGTCTGCATATTTATTTAATTCCGCAGTTTTGGGGAAAGTTTTTAAGAGCTCCTTAAAAACCTCTACTGAGATGCCCCCTTTTTCATCCCACTCGCCGCCAATATACAAATCCCGATCTATCACCTTATCTATTTTCCTCATAATTGATATATTTCTATATGCAGTAAAAAATTGCGGTTTGAGACGAATATCGTTAGAAAAGAATATGCGATGTTGCGTTCCTAAAACTTCTGAATCTATTTCAGTATATTTCACACCGACAATCCCGACTTTAAAAATGAGTGCTTCTTCTATATCATTTTCTTCTCTGATCAATCTGTCTAAAGCAACTGTGTACGTGTGTTTAATAGTTATTGTCCCGTTTCTTTTCAATTGATCCTTTATTCCTTTTGATCCCATTTCAGGAGCATAATAGAGGAGCAGTTCATTTCCTTCTGTTTCAAGTCTTATGGTCATAATTACTCCTTTCAAATATCAGATAAAGCTTGAATATGATTTTATCCATTCAGTTCATCCGTCATATTATTTATTCGGTTTTCTATTATCGGAATAACATCAGCAAATTCTTTTTGATGCTGATAATATGGTTGCAATTCTTCATTCATGATCAAAAGCGCATAATCATCACACATATAGCAAGTGTTGGCGGAGCAGATATACTCTATGTACTCATCAATTATTGAAGGATCCAATTCAGCAGATTGCCCATAAATTTTCTGGATCCGGACCTCTGCATATGCGATTGCATCTTCTGCGTAATATGAAAAAGCTTCTCTGTTAATAGGATTATATACAGCATTCTGTATTTGAACTTCATAGCTCAAAAGGCACTTAACAAATTCGAACGCTTTTTCGAATTGACTTGTCTTACTACTTATGCCAATGCTCTCATAAGCGAAAACGATCGGCCCGTTGCTACCATCTTCAGATGGTAAGCCGTAAAGTTGATTATTCTCATTAAGAATCCTTCTTGTCAGATCAAAATGAATTCTATTAAACTCAACAAAATACTCTGCATTGGCTGCTTCGAGATCCGGAGTTTCCATCATGTCCCGGACAAAACCACAAGTGTTTCCAAAAACCCCATTATTGGTAACTAAATGATTCTCGCTGTCAAAGAGGTCATTATATCTGCTTCTTACCATTAGCGAAAAGCACCTGTTCCGCCCTAATTCATATTCTAAAGGGTCGAACCCGTCACATTGAGTAGCTACGAATTCTTCGTATTCGGAATAGGTAAAACCCGGTTTTGAATCTGAAACCACTGTTTCAGGGGCATATATTCCACCTATACAGGCACTCACCGGGATTTGATATAGCTTGCCGTCTTTCACATAAGCATCAAAGATATTGTCAAAATAGTCTTCTCTGTTGAATGAAGCCTTATCATTAATGATACCCTGCAGATCGCAAAGATACTCATCTTCATTCAGACCGGAATATTGGGCAAAATCAAGAAGAATGTCCGGGCCTTCTCCAATGCTTATGTCGTTCTTCAATTTGCTGATCAATGCTATGTTTTTGTTATAACTGTTTGTTGTCTCATCATCTGATTTTTCGTAGTCAATAAAAGTAAGCCTGCTATAATCCATGGTTACAAAAATATAGATGCCCTTGTCAGATGAATTCATCTGTTCAATCGCACTAGCAACCATAGAACCAATCTGAAAACTTGTTGCGGAATATATTATCTGCTTGCCCGAATTCGGATTGATCTCTTCTTTGGTGAGTGTGTTTATCATCCAATAAGTTGATTCACTGGGATATACGGCGTCTTTTCTTAATATGCAATAATCATCCTCGCAGTAAAACAACGAACTGCACTGCAGATCAAACAAATTTATAGAACTATTATTAAAGTCTAAGACCAAAGTTTCTTCACCGGTTTCAAGATCCAGTTTTGTTAACGTAAGATCCTTGTTTGTTAAGTAGCAGAATCCGTTATCTGATGTGTATCCTAAACGATATTTGGCAAGCAGATCCGAATCTGTTGAAGTCTTTTTCTCAACACCTTTATCAAGATCTAAAACTGCCGAATACATATAAGGATTTGCGATATTGCTCTGATTATATTCAACAGTAACTATTTGATTTTTGCTGTTCAAGGACCAATAAACAACATAGTTGTCGATATGCATTTCCTGAAGTAAATTATAATCCTTATCAAAGATACAGAACGCATCTTTATATGTATTGTTTTCTATATAGTAAATATGAGAGTAATAACAATCATTCAAACAGATCATTCTGTCGACGTAATATGATTCTTCGGGTACGCCTTTTAAATCATCTACATGTTCCAACGTTGTTTTTCCTGTATCAATTCTATAAATACCATTGAATCTAACGCCATTTTCGGTCCTGGAAATCATTGCATAAACAGCATCGTTTGCGCGAACACAAGCGTCAAGGCTGAATTGTTCAGAATCTTCAAAAAACGCAGATAAACTTATGTCGGTAATCTTATCTTCGTTATCAATAAATATCAGTTCGTTGCGCGATGAAGAAGAAGTCTCATCGAAAAGTTTATAAAACACTCTGCAATATCTGTCAGCAAAAACCGGGACAGATGTCTCACAAGTCCCGGCCCTGCTTTCAGAATAAACTCTCTTCTCACAATGATACCATGGGGTTGTTTCTTCAATAATACGAGGCAAGCTATCGCGGTTTTGTTTTATCACACACCCCATAACACTTAAACAAAACAATACAAAAGACACCATAAGTGATATCGCCCTATATATTGTTTTATTATTATCCACAAACTTCCCCCTCAAATATATTAATAGATAACAGCTCCGCTAAACCCTGCCGAACCAGAACCATGTACTATATAGATATCAAAATGTGCTGACCCAGCAGAGGTATTGTAATCTATAGGATAACCATTGTACATCATAGCTTGTGATGGTAGATTTCCAATAAATACACCGTTTAAAGTCACTGAAAGCGATTGAAAAGATCCTGAATGAGAATCCTCTTTAATCGTATAAACTGATGCAGCAGGTAAATTGAACGATTCGGTATTATGGCTACCCACGTTAGTTCCAGTATAATAAAGGCTTAAAGATTTGGTGCTGGCATTGGCACAGATAGAAATACATAAAATCATTATAATAATGATCATTATTCCTACAGATCTTCGCAAAAAAATCTTCATATTGAATTCCTCTCAATCATTATAAACTTGTACATTACCAGACATAGAAACACTGCCTGTTCCATCCGAGACTTTTAATGTCATGGTTAATGTAGGACTTGATGAGCCATTATAATCATATGTAAACCATGAGCCTGCACTATATATGTACTTCTTATAGCCATTTAGGCTGAATTCAGTCCAATAGTCTCCATATCCAGATTGACTTGTCGCAGCTACACGATAATGATCGTACGCAGAAGGATGGTACTCTCTGTACATACGGCTTAGACTGGGATTGGTGCTGTTATAATTCAAGCTCCAATTACAATATGTTGTGTATCTTAACTGAATAACGGACGACATAAAAACAGCAGAGACTAACAATGAAATGATTTTAATACCTAACCTTTTCATAAAACCTCCCTTTCCTATTCATAAAAGACAATAGCCGTTCTCATACTATGCTGAAAACTAAACACATAATTGTAGTTTTTCGCTTAACGGATTATGATGTGACATTTAATCAAATATCTGTGAGCCATCGGTCTGCACCTCCAAATAATTGCCTAAGTAGTTCCCCAGCTTACACTAATCGAAGCTGCTACATTTTATATGAATAGAGCACTCGATCGGTATACTCCTGTTCTGTATTTTTCTTATGTTTTAATAGGTCGTCCGTTAGTCACCAAACTTCGCGGGCAAATAGTTCAAAAATATATACTAGTAACTGTTAATAATTTAAGTCTATGCTGTTGATAACAGCTTAACAAGAGACACTTTACCTGTCTCATCTGAGACAGGCAACAAGAAAAAATCCCCTATTATCAATACTTCGAATTGTGTTTTTGATGTGACAAGATAAAAGCTATATCACTGCCAAATTATATGCTTTATTATAAGTACCAATAAACAGATCATTTTTGATCTGAGCTCTTTTTTCAAAATAACCGCTAATACTAAGACAATTACTGTAAAATGTTGTTCTGTTTCCAGTCGTAGTAGATTCCCAATTTGTAACAATATCTTCCGGAATATTAACCTGCCCTTAGCCACTCCCAAACGATAGGTTCTGACTCCATTACCGGATTTATCTAAACGAATTATTCCTAACTAATCGGAGCATATTTGTAATCATTGAACTCATTTGTATATGTTTTTCAGTTCTCGTTATTATGTTTTAGTTTGTTGTATTCTCCGGTAACACTATTATTAACTTCATATCCAAATAAATAGATAACACAACCCTTACAGATATAATCCTCAGAGTTATATCCATATTCATCTGTTCTTCCATTAATTATCCTTATATCGTAGAAAGCACTGCCAAAAAACATGCTTTTAAACCCATTAGTACACCCATCCAGCAAACTATAATGCTTTGGGAAAAGAAGAATTAAAATAACAACGAAGAAAGCAACAATAAAATAGAATAATGCCTTTCGATTACCTGTTTTCTTTTGTGTAACACTCACTGAATTTCACTCCTTTGTTTTACCAGTATTATAATTTAATATTGCAAGGGTTTAAATAAGTTGCAGTATATAGGTTCTCCGTTACTATCTTTCCCAATTTTAAAACAGGTATTACTCTGGACTTCTGAAATCATTATTATTTCGTTCCGTTTACTGAAAGATAAGTATTTCCCATCATACGAATAATTGTACATTTCTGACTTAAATATAGATTTTTCATAAAACCAATCGCTATAAGCTGAACCACTCCATGCATATACTTTATTAATTTCAGGTCTTTGAATAAATTCGTATGCTAAGCAAGTTTCAGTGTCCATATAATCATAATATGTTATTCTTCCACAGTAGCAAGCTTGAATATCAAGAATACCAATATTGCTAAGTTTAAGATTGCGAATGTCTTCCGAGAATAGATTTGGCTGACTGCTTTGTTTCTCCTGACAGAGCATAATACGATTACTATACCCATGCGCGATAATTATCACTTTATCCACCTCTGAATAAGCAAAATCATCCGTTAAAACATCAGCTTCAAGATCACAATTTAGATGGCTCAAAGTATAAGAAATCAACTCGAAAGCACTTCCGTCTGGGTCATTATTAAATTTCTTAGCAAAGTCAGAGCCTGGATACATACCCAAAGCAACCACTTGCTCATTTAAGGCTTCGAAAGTCCTTATATATGGATTAATCATCGAACTAATAGCAATGTTAAAAGCAATGTCCTTTCCATATAAAATATAATTTATCGGCTCATTTGTAGTCATCGGTGTCGCATCCGCACCATCATCAGCATTATCGTGATCTGGATTAGGATCTGAAGGATTCGCTTTCAGCTTTGCATATACACCAAACTTTCCTTTTGTCGTTGGTGTATAACCGGAAACGGAGATAGTACTGTTTGTCACTGTCGTTTCATTGTAGTTAGCAAATACAACTAACTCTCCGAACTCTTTACCATCAAGCAGGCCGTCTCCATCTTTGTCAGTTATAGTGCTATCGGCGTAATAGATATGCTTATTGGTTCCCATTACACCTCTGTCTTCAAGGAAGTCAAAGATATCATCTGTATCATTATCAGCAGGATTTACTATCAGCCAGTCATAATCAAAATGGACAGTCAAGAGGCTCCCCGTGCGGTGTTCCTCATACCAATCTCCGAATAATCTCAGAAGTATCCTGCAATTACTGTCTACCCCGTTAATTGCTTTCCACCAGCCGAATTCTCTTGATTCATATTCATCCAGACTAGGAACACGGCCTTCCCAATACAGTCCGCCATCCGAGTAATTACCAATAAACAGATCATCTGAATAATCCGGATATACAGGATTTAACCATTTGTCCATATCAACAACAACATAAGTGCTGAAGTGTTCCAAATCTACTGTTATGGTGTCATTTTCAGAATCAATAATAGCTTGGTCTTGAATAATATAGAAGCCCGATTCTTCATCAAACCAGAGTATTCCGAGGTTTTCTTCCAAAGCCTCACCCAGCTGTGTTTCATCGTAATGGATTGTTACTGTTGCTGAATCAAATTCTTCTTCAGACGAGAAATATATCGGACTTCCTATTCTTCCGTATACATCGGTAGAATAGTAGTCTTTGTTGTACATATCTTTAACATGAACAACATGATCTATCTTGCCTCTTGTTGCCATGACAATATCTACAGAGACTATTGAAGGATCTTCGGTATTGTTTATTTCCTTCGAAAGTTGTTGGACCACAGTTACATCTTTATCTGAATAATCAAGAGGATTCTTTCCTATGGAAAGCTCATCACTGTCATCAATATCATCGCCGTCTGTGTCATAATCGGTGGGATCAGTCCCGTAGACTACTACTTCCATGCCGTCAAACAGGCCGTCTCCGTCAGTATCCTTTGATATCGGATTTGTTCCAAGTGCTGACTCCTGGGAATTTGTTAATCCGTCAAGATCAGCATCTTTATTGCCGTTATCATCCGGTGTAAGCGGATCTGTCTCTAAAATAATCTCATAGAAATCGTTAACGCCGTCGTCGTCCGTATCCTTATCATTCTTATCGGTACCATAGTAATCTTCAAGATCATCCGGCAGCCCGTCTTCATCTGAATCCGTGTCATAATCTATGTCTTCTGGGAAAACTGACGGAATTGGAGTAGGCGTAACCATTACTGTATTTGTGGGTGTAACAGATATATCCGGAGTGGGTGTTACTGTAACGGTTGGTGTCGCAGTAACTGTAGGTGTAACAGTTGGTGCGATGGTATTTGTCGGAGTCACTGTAGAACTGGGTGTAGCCGTTGGTGTATCAGTAACTACAACTGTCGGTGTAGCGGTGGGCGTTACAGTTATTGTTCCGTTAAAATCTGTCTCAAGTACATCCGGAACATCGTTGTTGTTCTTATCATCCTCGAGGCTTAATGCCAGCTTTTTAACCGTTACCGTAAGATCTGTAAGTTCGAAAGGAATGGAGGGATCGTTTGCTCCGCCTTGTAACTCAATCCTGTAAGACTGCCCTGCATTGATATCCTGATTGTTTCCATCGTTTCTAATTGTATATGAATTGCTCGAGTTTGTTGACAGCACAGCTGCATCCGCCTGTGTCAGCGGTCTGTTTGAATTGAATGTAATACTCCAATCTCTTATCTGTTCATTTGAGTTATTTGTAAGGATAAGAGCTCCGCTAAATCCTGATGTCCAATTAGAGTATTCTTCAAATCTATAAGAAAGATCTCCGCTTGATAATGTAACCGTCTTTGTATTAAGCAGATAGAATGACGGCATAGTACAAATATCACTGCCATCATTTGAGGCTGCAGTAAAACCAACCGTTACAGATTGGTCAGGGAGTATATCCTGATTCCAGTCGTTATTACCTATCGTGTATAAATTATCTTCATGTTCAACGATATAGCAATTGTAAGGATTTTCGATGTTATAGTTGAAATCAAACGTGACGTACCAGTCATGGATAGTACCGTTGCCGGTATTGGTAAATGTGATCTCAAGATTAGCATGACCTGACCACGTGGCGGTAGTTCGGATCTCAGCCGTGTATGAATGATCTTCAACACTTCTGAACATATTAGCCGTTGAAGGATTCTCGTTCTCGAAATCCACTAAAGTATTAGCGCTTACGATATTGCTATAACCTAAAGAAAGTGCAGATGAAACTATCGAACTGCTCAGAACCATAGCCAATAACTTCAAAAGGCGTGAATCAGCCATAAATATTCCCTTTCTATGCTTATCCATTTCTTGATTACACTGACCTGAGATGCTAAACTTCGAATAGAAAGCACCCGATCAGGTCAATTCCTGCTCGTTGTTTTCTTAAGTTCTATTGAGTTGCCCGTTGGTCGCCAAACTTCGCGGGCAACTTTTGATTTTATTTGTTAATAACTATTAAGGTGTCCCGTATCGTCGCATGTCATCGTGAGTGAATAACTTAAACTGCTCGAACCACTAGTAGCAGTTCCGGATATTCGCGCGTATGCTACCGTTGTAGTAAAATTACCCATGGAAATGGTTGGTGTGCTTGTCCAAGTGCTCATGGATGCTGGCGTAAACGAACCGCTTGCCGAAGCTGTAGAGCTTGATCCTGTTGTATAGTGAAAAGTAGCCGTAAGACTTATAGTAAAGATCTTCAGTCCTAGATTATTGTAATAGGATTTAGATGCAGTATCGGTAACACCACTAGTAATAGAACGAGATTCTTCAATCGTTAATACTGATACGATCTGATTGTCATAATCAATTGTTATGCTGAAATCTGATACAAGTTCAGGATCAATCATTTCAACTTGATCGGGATTAACGGACGATATAATTGCTTCAAATTCTTCGTAACTCTCGACTTTATGTGTCTCGAGATAGTCAATAAGGCTGAAGCCACCTTCAGCTTCATTTCTCTGAGGGTTAGACCACCCCCCCTATAACACATAAAATTGCAATTGTCAATAAGATTGCCACGGCTTTTTTCATAGTCTAAAACCTCCTGTTTTAGTTATCTGTATCAAAATATGAAGGTTCGCTTGTAACGCAAGAACCCTCTATATATTCATTGCTTAACAGTCCGTGATTTCTCACATATAGCCAAGTACCGAATATCAACGCAAGTACAATCAAACATGTAAAAATCAAAACTGCTGTCCTGATCCTCTTGTGACGGATCTCGATTCTGCTTGTATCTACTGCCTTCTTATAAGATTCAATCAATCGGGATTGTTCTTCAAGTTTGGATAACAACTGTTTGTTTTGATCTTGTAAAGAATTTATCAATTCACTTTGTTTATCTATGTATTCATCTCTGTTATTCGCAAGTCTTTCATTTATTATTTCTTGACCTGTAACAAGATTATCAACACTATCAGATATTTTACCGAGTATGTTTTGTCCGGCATCTTTTGAAGGACTAATCAAATCGTCTTCATCACTTAAAATCTCATCTTCCGTTACACCCAATAAAGTTGCCAGACGTTTTAATTCGTCTCCATTGGGTTTTGAACTGTTCTGTTCCCACCGGGAAACAGTTCGTCTGGTCACATCAAGGATCCTGGCCAAATCCTCTTGAGAATAGCCATTCTTTTCTCTGTATAGCTTTATCCTTAAACCAGACACGCTATCATCCTCCCAAATTACCTATATTTTAAGTCTATGTTAACCACTACCACTTGGCAAGTGACACATTGCCTGTCTCATATGAGACAATCTACAAAAAGAAAGCCATTGTTTTCATGGCTTTGGGGCCTGTTTTTCATGTGACACGTACAAACTGTTGCTTGCATGTTTTATAAGTAACTGCTGTCACTTCCCTCAACCACCATTGCAGAACATCCTGCAGTGTGCTATCTTTATTATTGAACACGTTCAATAATTGGAGCGCACTATGCAAAAAGACGAGAAACTTAACATCACAAAGGATAAGCTGCTCGAAGCAACATTCCTTCTCATGGAGGAAGCCGATGACCCTCTGGCAGTCACATCCAGGCAGATAGCAGACAGAGCCGGCGTTAAGCCCTCCATGATCAACTACTGCTTCGGTTCACGTGAGAACCTTCTTTACCAGACGTTCCAAAAGCAGTACATGAGTTTCCTTAATGAGAAAGAAGTCGCAAAGCTCATCGCCTCCGACATCGCGCCCAAAGAGCTCCTTAAAAAGCTCCACTTCATCGTTGCAAAGTGCCTCGTCGAGAACCCCAAGTTCACAAAGGCGATCACTTCTCATGTGCTCTTTAACCGCGACCTCTCGCAGGAATCTTTCAGCTACGCCTATGTTAAGAAGCATTACGCCGGCCGCAAGACCGACAAGGAGTGCAAGCTCATCGCGTATGAGCTCTCTGCCATGATGCAGCTCATCGTGTGCCGCAAGGACGACATCAGGGAGAGCTTCGGCATCGATCTTAACAAGGATAAAGAGCTCAAGAAATACATCGACATGAGAGTCGATCTTTTGCTGGGTGACTGACGATGAAGTATATCTTTGACTTAAGATCTTTACCCTGCGAAAAGCAGAAGATTGCGGGCGGCAAGGCGTCCTCGCTTTCTCTCATGATGCAGAATCTTAAACTGAATATCCCGTCCGGATACGTTATCACTGCGGAAGGTTTTCGCGATGGAAAGATAACGGAAGACGCTAAAAAAGAACTCGATGAACTGCTCCCCAGGCTCAATAAAAACAAGACTTACGCGGTAAGGTCTTCTGCGATCGGAGAGGACGGCGCGAGCAATTCTTTCGCAGGGCAGTACGAGACACTGACAGACATTGCAGTTGACGGAATAAGATCTGCGGTCGATCAGGTCGCGGCATCCGCGAAGAGCGCGCGTGTCGAAGAATACAAAGCCCAAAATGAAGCGGAAGGCGAAGGCATCGGCGTCGTCATTCAGGAGTTCGTGAAGCCTGAATTTGCGGGCGTTATCTTCACGTCTGACATCATCACAGGCAAGGATGAGAAGATCGTCGGCAACTATGTTCGCGGCGAGGGTGAGAAACTCGTATCGGGAGCTGAAAATGCCGAAGAATTCAGGCTGGGCGCCATCGACAAGTCATACGAAGGCAATCCCGAGATAGCGCCTTACGCAAAGACACTCCGCAAGTATTCACTCGCGATCAGATCTTTCTACGGCGTGCCGATGGATATCGAATGGGCGATCGCAAACCGCAAAGTCTATATTTTGCAGGCGCGCCCGATCACCACGCTCCGAAGGCTTGATCCCAAGAATTATGACATCAACGGCACGCGCTCGGGCTATAAGCTCCTTACCAAGACCAACGTCGGCGAGATCTTCATGAAGCCCGTGAGCCCCATGACCTTCAGCGTTCTGGAGAAGATCAATGACATGCTGGGCCTTCCGGACTGGCTCGATAACATCAACGGCCAGGCATACATGAACATCTCCGTGATGTGCTCTCTGATGGTGAGCTTCGGCATGAAGCGCGACAAGGCTTACGAGAAGATCAGAGAGCTCGTCGGCGAGATCCCCGAGGGCGTTGAAGTGCCTGTATCACCCTTCGATAAAAAGGCTTTCTTCAGGAAGGTCAAAAACCTCTTCTTCCCCAAGAATAAGTCCAAGCTCAACAAAAAACAGAAGCACGAGATGGTCCAAAATCTCGATAAGATATCTGACGAACTGATCCTCGAAGTCCGCAAGTTTACTGACAGTAAAGCGCTCATGAAGTATTGGGACGACGTGCTCCAGGGCTACCTTAACGACGGCCTTGCATCGATCATGGCAGAGAGCGGGACTTCTTTGGTGCCTCTCTTCGGAACGCGCAAAAAGATCTCCAAGATCGCGGGCGAAGACATGGCGAATAGGCTCTGTACGGGGTGCGTCGGTATCATCGACTGCATGAAGCCGATGCTTCTTCTAGAGGACGTCGCAGAAGGCCGCATGACTAAAGAGGAATATATCCGCATCTGCGGTCACCGCTCCGCCGACGAGATGGAGCTGATGGCACCCCGCCCTTACGAAGACCCTGCCTTCCCCGATAATCTTTTGAAAGATATGCCCGCAGACGGCTCGCCCTTGCACTGGATGCAGGCCGCACAAAAGAGCGCTTACGAGGAAGCCCTCGCAGAGTTCAAAGAGAAATACCCTTCCAAGCGCAAATGGATCGACAAAGAGATCGCGGAATTCATTCACGCGAACGCTTTCCGTGAAGACATCAGGAGCAAGGGCGTACGCATTTTCTGTGTCTTCAGAGAGTACATCCTGAAGGCAGGCGAGCTCAACGGACTTGGCGATGACATCTTCATGCTGAGCTATACCGAGATGTTTAATCTGCTTAAAGGCGACGACAGCGCGGTTGCTTTTATCCCTGCGCGAAAAGAATCATTCGCAAGATACAACACTTACCCGGGCTTCCCTAACCTCGTAATCGGCAGGTTCGATCCCGACAAGTGGCTTTCTGACCCTGACAGAAGATTTGACGTCTTCATCAGCGACCGTCCCACAGGAGATGTGTCCTCCGACGTCAAAGGCTTTGCGGGCGCTGCGGGTGTTGTCACGGGAACTGTCCGTGTGGTAAATGACGTCAGCAGGATCGATGAGATAAATGAAGGCGAGATCCTCGTCACACGCGCCACCAATATCGGCTGGACGGTAGCGTTCCACAAGGTGTCCGCGATCGTTACTGACATCGGAGCTCCCCTCTCTCACGCGGCGATCGTGGCAAGGGAATTCGGCATTCCCGCGGTGGTCGGCTGCCGCAACGCAACGACTGTCCTTAAGACCGGAGACATAGTCACGGTAGACGGCGGGAAAGGCACTGTCACCATAGAAAAAGCCTGAGACCGCAACAAATCCCCTCCCCCGTCTGTAATAGTAGAGTAAAGGAAGACTTAGGAAATTTATGTTACTATTATTTTCGAGGAATAAATAAAGGGAGAGGGTCTCTTAATGATCGATTTCTATAACGCTTTCATATCCTACAGACACGCAAAGCTCGATATGAGCATCGCCTCGCACATCCAGAGGAAACTCGAGCATTTCCATGTGCCGCACAAGCTCAAAAAGAAGCTCAAGCACCAGAAGATCAACCGCATCTTCAGGGATAAGGACGAGCTCCCGATCACGAGCGATCTGACTGAGACAATCACTGACGCGCTCGCCAAGTCCGAGTACCTGATCGTTATCTGCTCGACCAACACCAAGGATTCAATGTGGGTCAAAAGAGAGATCCAAACATTCCTTCAGACACATACCAAAGACAAGATCCTGACAGTTCTCTGCAATGGCGAACCGCAGGACGTAATCCCCGAGGAGCTCCTTACCGGCGAAAAGATCATCACGGATGCAAACGGCTTCCAGCACACTATCAAAGTGCCGGTCGAACCGCTGTCCTGCGACTACAGAATGTCCAAAGCAAGAGCCGACAACGAAGAACTCCCCAGACTCGCGTCCGCGCTTTTGGGCTGCTCTTATGATGAGCTCCAGAGAAGAAACCGCCAGTACAGGATTAGGCGCGTCGCAGCGATCGTCGCAGCCGCTTTCCTTGCAATGGCCGGATTTATGACATACTCGCTCATCATGAGCAAGAAGATAAATGACAACTACATAGAATCTCTGAGAAACAAATCCCAATATCTGTCTACGACATCAGAACAGCTTTTGGACGCTGACCTGAGGACCGATGCCGTCCATATCGCGCTCGAGGCGCTTCCGAAGGACAATAAGGATAAGATGCCTGTGACGGCTTCAGCTATCCGCGCTCTCACTGACGCGACGGCAGCATATCAGTCAAACGCCGGCAACAATATCGCTCCCACATGGAACTACAGGACTGATCACGCCATAAAGATGATCAAGGTATCGCCTTCAGAGAAATATGTTGCTGCATTGGATGTAGCCGGCGATATTTATTGCTGGGATACACTGTCTCATGATCTCGTCTTTAGGAAGAATGGCGATTATCATCCGTTGGATATGCTCTTCATGGAGGATGATTTTATCCTGATCATATACAGTCAGCATATGGAAGCATACAATATCCAGACCGGTACTGATGTTTGGGAGTATAAGCTCGATCCGGACAAATATGCTGAGTTCTTTAAGGATGAAGTAATATACCAAGCCGGTTCGGTATACCTTGATATCGGTGACGGCTGTGTCGCCAGACTGTCATCTAGAGACGGATCCGAGAAAGAAATATATAAATTAAAAGAATCATCTTTCCTTGATTCTGTCGAATGCCTGACGGTTTCTTCTGACGGTAAGAGGATTGCTTACGCTGACAGCGACTTTGTTTTCGGGGAAGACTATAAGATACACATTTACGACACGGAAACAAAAGCAGATTACAGCAACTTCCCTGATACTTTCTACATTGAATCACTGAACCTTATTGAGAACGGATACCTTTGCGCCATAACAGACAGTGATTTGTCCGATGGTTCAATGCAGATTGCCGATGACGTAACAGCCGTCAGGTCGGGAAGTAAGGAAATTTTCTGTTATGACGATAAAATGAATGAGCTGTGGCACGATAAATTGATATACACCGACGAAGATATCGTTACCGGCGTACTGTATATCCCCTCACGCGAGGCAGTTGTCTTCTACACGGGAAATGTTGCAACCATTTATGATATTAATACAGGTGAAGCTCTGATCCATTATCAGACCGGAAGCACCCTTATTGCCGTAAATGACTTTAACCAGAATGGCCTGCCTGAGTTTATCTGCAGACACGGCGAATATGCTTTTGCAGTAAGTAATACTTCGAATTCTCTGCAGTCTTTCGATTCTATTTGCAATAATGCCCATTACGGTGTTATCGGCGACTTTATTTACGCTGCTGCTTACGGCAGCACAGATCTCATCGCTTATAACCGTTTCCTGCAGGATGACGAATGGAACTCGATCAATTCAGGAAGCATTATCGGCTCATCCTATTTTGTTTCTTATGTGAAAGATGATTATCTCATAGTCTGCTCAAGCATAAATGATGCAACCGGCATCAGGATCTGCATTATCGATCAGAACGAAGCGGATATTGTCTTCACGACTGACATTGAGATCACCAACGGATATATAACTGATAATTTCTCTATCGAAAGCGTTGGTGACTCGATTTATGGCTGCTTCGCAGACAGCATCTATGAGATCGATACGGAAAACTTTACGGTGGAAAAGCTAGATGTAGTAGTGGAAACACCGGAATATATTTCCAACGGAAAGATCTACAGCTGCAAGTTAAGCTATTCTGATGAACAGATAGATGTAATTGTCTCAGATCTGGACAGAACCAATGAACAGGATTTTACGATCGAAGTGGATGAGTACAAATCATCAGTATTCTCGCATGTCCAATATATCGAAAGCATCAACACCCTCTTCATCCCTTATCAGCATCATATGTATGCAATTAATCTGGCGACCGAAGAGATCGAAGAAATAGAGCTTCCTGATGAATGGGAGATCGTTTACACTTACAGATTTTACGTTACCACTTTCGATGATGATTCCAAGATCCTGTTGTCTGACGGAAGCAACGTTATCGTGACCGACACATCTTACAAGAAGCTGTATTCTTTCCGCTGCAACTGCACGACCAGATGCTTTGCCTTCTACAAAGATAAGGTCTTATACATTGTGGATGACGATTATCTTTTGCGTTATGAGGCCAATACCGGAACACTCATAGGCAAACACGAGACATCGATTAACGGCCTGGGAGTCAACAGAGCGTATTTTGATGACAAGAACCACTATCTTTATATTCAGATAGATGACCAGATCAGCCTTTTCGATACTAACGAATGGGTAGAGCTCGCCTGCGTCAAAAACGCTTACTCTTACCATCCGGAGACTGACCGTTTCTTCGTATACTCATATGTTTTATCCGACGAGTGCACGCCCGGATGGATAAAGCACTATTCACTGGAAGATCTCAGAGCAAAGGCCAAGCTTTATCTTGGAGAACACGAGCTCGATGAGGTCACCAAAAACAAGTACGGCATTACATAAAACTGATAATTCCTAAATAACAAAGACGGCAGTGATCGCTGCCGTCTTTTTTTGTTTGCGCGCGGGAAAAGGCTTGGCTTTTACCCTTTTCGAAAAAACAGTCAGCCTTAGATCGGCGTATACGTCCTGTCGAAAATATCCTTGTTGATGATATAGATATCGTGCTCGTCGTCGGCTCTGACGGCGATGTAGTCGCCTACGCGGCCGGAATAGTACTTATCCTCCGTCCAGGCCGTGAAGAGCTTTACAGGCTGCTCCAGGGGCTTTGCGAATATGATCGTGCTGCCGGTGGATCTGACGGTCTTGGCAAACTGCAGGACCTTCTTTATCTCGCCTGTTACGGTGTTCTTGATTCTCGGCTCGTATTCGAAGGCTCTCGTGTATACGAAGTTCGTGAACTGGTAAGAGCTCAGGAGCTTCTGCTCCTTGATGGGATAGATCTCGCCCTCGATTCCGATCATGAGATAAGCTTCGTTGTCGATGACCGTATCGACGTCGCCTTCGAGAGTTCTTATGTTGATCGGCGTGCCGGCCGGGAAAACATCGGAGAGCTTAACGACACCCAAAGTCTGCTGGACTTTGTTGTAACGTCTCATGGTCGATGTATTGAGGGTCGTATTCTTGGCGTAAATAACGACGAAGCTGTCGTAGTACTGGACCATTCTCTCCTCGAGAAGTTCCTTGGCAGGCTTGGTCAAAAGCTCTGTCCTGATGGTGCCGCCGGCCTTCAGCATGTGGCCGCCGCCGCCGCCAAGACCTTCTGCCAGGAAAGCAGCGAGCTCGTTGGCATAAACTTCGCGGGAGCAGCTTCTGACGGAGAATTTGACCTCATATGTACTGACATAGAAAGCAAGGCAGACATCGACATTCTCAGTCTCAAGAGCGAAGTCGCTGATAAGTCCCAGAATACAGGGATCGCACTGCTCTGCCTCGATGACCAGATATTTGTTGCTCTCGTGATATTCATAGTTAAGGATCGCGCGGCCCGTGATCATGAGCTCGTCGAGCGAGATGTTGGAGTTGACCATGGAAGTGATGGTGCTCTTGTTGTAGATCAAAGAGTCCATCATGTCTCGGTCAAGAGGGTGCGATACTTCTGAGAGCTTATTGGTGTCAGAGAAAAGGCCATAATAAAGCGCTGTTGCGACAAGCCTGTTGTCGTTAGGATCCATGCCTTCAGCCTTGATCATGTCCCAAACGACAGTTGAGCAGCTGCCGATATCGCTGCTGATATG
>Ga0310690_10005580_pt1 | contig 16990 bp, 20 predicted proteins | sample AusTroGonzalo_MG_2_FD_207661 | JGI IMG/M metagenome (GOLD analysis project Ga0310690, IMG submission 207661) | Bovine rumen microbial communities from tropical cattle in Woodstock, Queensland, Australia - Gonzalo_04 (v2) (version 2) | ecosystem: Host-associated > Mammals > Digestive system >...
ATGGTGGCTGCGCGGGGTCGCGGGGTGTGAGAGGCGCGGGGCTGCGCGGGGCGGGCTATGCGCCATGGGGCGGGAGATATGCGCGCTATCGCGCGCGGAGAGGGCAGCGGCGAGGCGAGAGAGAGGCTACAGCGCGGCTACAGCGAGGCTATACCGGCTACGCCGATTGCGGCTGCGATGGCGATATGGGTCCCATAGCCATAACCCCTGCCGAGGCAGCCAAACAAGCCGTAGAAGCAGCCGGACACAAGACTATGATTCCGCAGGGGATTGAGGAAGTGAAGAAACAGGGCAGACCCGATATCATGGTGAAAGCCGGCGTTGCCGCCATCTTCGGTCCCGGCACCCCTGTTGCATACTCCGCCAAAGTGGTAATGCAACTCTTGATGCAAGAATAATTCTTCTTGTTTTTGCAAGCAAAGGAAGAGACGGTCTCATATTGATTCCGTCTCTTTTTTGTGCGACTACTGCCACGCTCAAATGAGCATCCCCAAAGAGAGTTTCCATATTCGCTTACACTCAATTTTTCTTGGTCGCTTCGCTCCAAAAGGGGGATAAAAATATGTTCTCTTCTATTTTCATTTCTTCTTCTCATTCACACCGCTCAATTTACCCGTTTGTTACGCTCTAAACGTATAGGGTTGCTATACCCTTGCTATACCCCTGCGCTTACTTTGTTTATTGTCACGGCATTGAATGCCGTATTAGTTTTGTTTCTTATCCCGCTTATTATGCGGATTTTCTTCGAATTCCGCCGATTGGCAATCGGCACAGACGTTTGTTGTTTACGCGGGATACTATCCCGCATGTGGTATCTATCTAACCATTAAGGGGGATTCTATCGGGGTACCGGTATTCCGCTGTACCGCGATACCGGTTTTGTTCGCTCCTGTGCCTCTTCTTCGAATTAAGTCGGCTAATTGCCGACACTTATCCGCTATTTTCTTTTGATTTCCCTGCAAAATCCACTTTCTCCGCACTTTCTCGCTCATTTTCTTGCATATCTCGAAAAAAAGTAGTAATTTTGCAAGCGAAAAGTGTATGGTATATATAACTACTAGGTATATGTTGGATCAATCTTTTTCAGCAAAAAATTTGGAGATTATATTTAATCTGTCTAACCGTAAAGGGCAGATTAAATTATCCGATATGCCTGATGAATACCAAAATGTTGTAGATAAATTAAAAGAAACTAAAAAACAGAGACTTGACATTATCAAAAAGAAGCGAAGCAATTGGACCAAGGATGATAGTCAAAGTTTTAATTTATTAACCGATACGATTAATGAGTTACAAGAGAAGAAGCAGAAATGTTTATGTGAATATTTGACAGGAATTGCCACTAAAATAAATAGTGCACAATTTAAGTTTCAGTTAGAAAAGCATGTAGACATATATTCCGGTAAGGATGTTTATCAAGTAAAAGATGATGATAGCAAAAATACGTACTATGCAATTAAACAATTGCAACATAATATTCAAAGGACATTTAAAGTACAGCAAGCCAATAGGCATGCCATTTTAACGAATATCAAAATACTATTAAACACGAAATTACCACTATATGTCATCCGGTCAGATATCTCTGAATTTTATGAGTCTATTCCACAAAAGCGATTGTTAGAATGCATATCTGATAATACATTATTAAGTTCACGGTCAGTGTCTTACATAAAAGGTATCTTGAATGAGTATGATATTGCGACGAAACAAGACTTTAATACGGCGAAAGGTATTCCACGAGGTGTTGCTATAAGTCCGTTATTAAGCGAAATATATATGAGAGATGTCGATTCTCAAATAACGGAACGACAAGAAGTTATCTTTTACGCTCGATATGTTGACGATATATTTATAGTTTTAACTTCATTAAAAGGAGAAACGTTAGAAGGATATTATAATAATCTTAAACATCTATTTCATAACTATGATTTAACCCTACACGAAATAGGTGATAAATGCAAACTTATTGATTTGTTTCCTGAGAGCAAAAATACCGTAGAATCGTTAACTTATCTAGGTTATAAATTGTCCATTAAAAAGAAAGGGCGAGATATTATTACATCATTTAGCCTATCAGACAATAAGAAACAAAAAATTAAAGATAGAATAGATAGTCTTTTCTTATATTTTGAAGAACAAAGTAAATACAATGTTAAACTGGCTCGAAAGTTCTTATTCGATGCGTTAAAATATGTTGCGGGCAATAATCGTCTTAAAGGAGCAAAATCTGGAATAAAGATAGGAGTGTATTATAATAATGATTTATTGGATAATTTAGAAGAATTAGATGCACTCACAACGTATTTACATGATAAGGAGATTAATCCATCTCAAGACAAATTCAAAACAGAAGAAGAACGAGCCAATTATATTAAGCACATAAAAAAGGCGATTCACAAAATTGATTTTAAAGAAAATTGGCTCAATAAAAAGATGTACTCGTTAACTTCTGAGACGATAATAGAGATACAGAATATACTATGAGTAAGAGACGGAAGATAAAATTGAGATATAAGAAAGAGCGAGTTCTCTTCTCTGATGTACTTCCATACGAAGTACCACTGATTTTCTCAAATCGGTATTTCTATCGCTTTCTTGTGCGAAATCAAATAGCATTAGATACAGATGGTCATTTGACATGGAAAGATAATATCAGTAAAGGAGCTAAAGATATTATTTCATTCTTGTTTGGTGATGATTTGAATTGCCAGCACTTTCCACAAACGATACCATTCACATACAAGATTTTACATAAACCGAATAAATATCGGGAACTTTCTATTATCCACCCGGCTAATCAAATAGAAATGGTTAGTTTCTATGAGAAATATAAGAACCTGATTTTATATTATTGCAATCAAGATAGATTCTCACTTCGTCATCCGAATAAAGTGGCGTGTTATTTTTACTATAAAGATAGATTACATCATATATTATTAGGGCACAAGACAGACAAGTTGGAGATGTATTTTAACGAATATGAAAATCTTAGAACATATTTTAGTTATGAACATTATACAAATATATATAAGTTTTACGAGAGTTACAAATACCAAAGAGCAGAAAAGAAGTTCCAGAAATTAGTTAAGTTTGACATCCAGAGTTGTTTTGATAGTATATATACACATTCTATTGCATGGGCTTTAAATGGGGGTAAAGATGTTTATAAAGAACATTTCAAATCCGATGATAATACTATGGGTTATTTGTGGGATAAGATTATGCAAAGAATGAATTATAATGAAACAAACGGTATTGTTATTGGACCCGAATTTTCCAGAATTTTTGCAGAAGTTATATTACAACAAATAGATAGCAAGGTTCAATCTAAATTGCTATCTAAAGGTATGGTTAATAATGTTGATTACCAATGCTTCCGATATGTCGATGATTATTTTTTCTTTTACAATAACGATAACGTGAAAGATGAAGCATTAGTTCTATTTATCAATGAGCTGAAAACCTATAAGTTAACAATCAGTAATGAGAAAACCAAATATTATGAAAGACCGTTTATTACGGACATTACGCGTGCAAAAATAGAAATTGACAAATTAATTGATACTCTCCTCTCGTACAATAAAACAGATAAAAAAGACTTGCCTTGGCAAGAAATGGAGTCGGATGATAATTATGACGATATTGAGTTATATCAAGAAGAATCATCTGTAGACGGAGGCACAGAACAAGAATTGTTAAATGCAGCAATATCGAATCAAGATAGTTGGTTCCTAAAATCTACTGAGTTTAACAAACAATTAAAAGCTTTGCTAGTTACTTATCAAGTAGAAAGCAAAGATGTATATAATTATGCACTAGCTCGAATCGCACGAAAAATTGAAACAGGTTTAAAGAAATTTGATGGCGTTTTTAAAAGATTATCATTAGCTTTAAATGATGATTCGATAGATGAAGAAACAAAGATTGAATGTCAAAAGACTAAAGAGCGAATGGAAAATATGTTATGTAAATTTTTGATTGAAGCTGTTGATTCTGTGTTTTTTATGCATTCAGATTGTCGGAGAGTAAATACAACGCTGAAAATTGTAAATATTTTAAACTTAATTATTATTACTCTTGACAATGATTATGTTATTAAGAATGGATCTACGCAAATTTCTATACCTAGATTCTCAAATCAGATGAGAGAACGAGTATTCAAGAAAATCCAAGATGAAATTTCGTTGGTATTTCAAACTTCTCAAATGGACGAAAATGTACAACTTGAGACATTGTATTTCTTAATCACATTAAAATCAATGAGAAGCAAATATTACATTAAACCAGTGCAATTACAGAAGTACCTACAACTAAAATTGGATGAAAAAGGTAAATACAAAACTATTTGTCCGCTAAATTCGTTGGTGATAATTGTTTTATTGTATTTTATGGGAGATATTGAGGCCTATCGTACAATTCAACATGCCATAATAGCTTACATTCGAGAAAAGATAAATTTAGTGCCCAAGGAATTACGTAAGAAGCAGGCAGAATTAGTTATATTAACTTTAGACATAATTACCTGTCCTTTTATAACTGATGACTACAAACAAAGAATCTGTTCTCCAATGGGCATTGAACCCAAAAACTTTAGAGAAATTACAGATTATTTAAATAGAAGCAAACAGAAGTATTTCTTTACTAAATGGAATAAAGTTGATTTGACAAAGGAACTAAATGCGAAAATCTCGCAAGAGGTTTACGCATAATTTAAGAAACTTTCTTAAATTTGTTTAGGTGCAGTACACAAATCACATCAATTTTACACACATAGTGCTGCACTACCGACACGGTTGGTATTTGAAGGGGTTTAGTGATTTGGACCCCTTCTTTTTTTGTTTTTCTCATGCAATTTTCAATTTTTTAATCAATTCTCGCCCCAAAATTTGCCCAATCCATATTTTTTTTGTACCTTTGCACCCGCAAACTCACGCTGGGGTGTCAGCGTGACATAACAGGGTGAGGGAGCAGACATATTTAATGGCGTTTACTAACGCTTGTTTTTGACTCATTGAAACCTAGGAAACTTCAAAAAGTCATATATCTAGAAAACAAGTACTAGTAGATGCTCATGGGTGTATTATACACTCACGTGTACTTCATTAGTGCATGTGTGTCCGCGTATATACACAGCGTGGGTTTCTGCATTGCTTATTCGGATATATGGGTTTTCCTAGGACCTCAATGAGCGGATAAGCAAAAAGGGAATCCGCGTTTTTAATTTATCCCATTCTCTTGTAGCCTAATCCTTTCAAAGACAATCGCTTTCGCCATTGTCTATGTCATCCTGTGTAATAAACTAAGAATGGAAAGATGAACATCCCTCGTGAGTACAAATTTTGGAGATACCCGCTTTTATTAAAGTTGCGGTATTGGCTAACAACAGTCTTGTATAAAAATATAGTCTGCGTTAAATACTGGCTTAACGCAAATACTTTTGCATGGACAGGAAAGATAAAACCGTACAACTGGGGTGATTACATGAACCTCATTTTGGCAGAGTATATATCTGGTAAAAAAGTTATTCCTCAACAGATATACGATACAGGGAAATCTGTAGCGATGGTTGGTTCTATTCTCCCTTGGGCAATGGACAAAGATACTATTGTGTGGGGGAGTGGTTGCTTGGATAGCGATGAAAGAGTTTGGCGATTTGTAGAGAAACCACTTAAAGTATGTGCGGTTCGTGGTCCGTTGACTCGTGAGGTGCTTATCAAACATAATATAGATTGCCCGGAAATATATGGTGACCCTATATTATGTCTTCCGCGTTACTATCAACCGGCAGTTAATAAAACTGATAAGATAGTTATTATTCCTCATGTGTCTTGCATTCAACAGGCGTATGAGTTATGCCAAATATCCAATGAAGTTACTATCCTTAATCCAAGCAAATTTAAGTCTTGGCAAGAATTTGTAGATGTTATTGCGTCTTGCAAACTTGTATTATCAGCTTCTCTACATGGATTGATTGTCGCAGACGCGTATGGTATTCCCAATGTGTGGGTATCATTTTCAAATCATGCTCATCCAGATAATAACTTCAAGTTCCACGATTATTTCAATTCCGTTGGCAAAGGAACAATTATAAGTCCTATTGACATTGAAAATATCGACTTGACTAATGCTGAAAAGTATATCAGTAGTTGGAGTGCTCCCATAATTGATATTGATAAATTATTATCCGCATGTCCTCTATGTTAGTCTCTTTCATTATACCCTCCTATAATTCCGCTCACACGGTAAAACGGTGCTTGGATAGTATCTATGCGCTGTCGCTTAATTCATCCGAATTTGAGGTAATCTTTGTGGATGATTGTTCAACGGATAATACCTGCGACATCGTTGCAGAATACCATACGCAACATCCAAATATTACATTGCTAAAACAGCCGACGAACAATCGTCAAGGAGCTGCACGCAATAAAGGCATGTCCGTTGCGAAAGGCGAATACATCTGTTTTGTAGATAGCGATGATGCGGTTACAGAAGACATTGTTGCCGCTATCCGCTTAGCAAAAGAGCAGAACACGGATATGACGGTTTTCCACTTCGTAAATGCCAACGAACATGGGATCATAACTAAGGAGGCTGACAAGCTATCCTTCAAGGAAGAGCAAGAGATATTCTCTGGTGTTGATATGCAGAATAAGCATTCTTATTGGTGTTCTGCTCCTTGGGGATATATCTACAAAACAGCATTCTTGCAAAAAGTCAATTATCCGTTTGCTGAAGGTGCTTTATATGAAGATTCCGACTTTGTGGCTGTTCATCTCTACTACGCTCAACGAATGGCATATTCTTCCGAACTTGGCTATATTGCCTACTATCGCGAAGGTTCTACCACGCATAGCACGAGTTATAAGAATACGGCAGACTATTTCCTTTTAGGTTCGCGTATGCTGGCTTTCTATACTATTATCCAACAAGACATTGATTCGCACAAGCGCACAGATGATGGAATCCAACAATTTGCAGACGGAATCCTTGAAGGAGCCATCCATAATGTAACAATGTCGCTCAAACGTTTGTTTAAACTGAATACTCCAGCAGAGATTGTTCGGTACTACAAGCGTATTGACGCCCATGCCAACCGTCGCGCTATATACACCGATCAGCGTATGTACAAATACACCTACGGCTGGAGCAAACTGGCGCATCTCGGTATTCGTCACAAGTACCTATCCATCCTCATTAATTCATGTTTGCTATTAGCATACCACCTATATATGAAACTTAAAAACAATCGCTGATATGTTTAAATACACAAAACGACTTATTTCCGACATCTGTTTCTGGTGTCAAGAAATCAAAATCCGCAGTAAAGAAAACGCCGAATGGGAGCGTATTGAAGATGAAGCGGAGGGAGAATTTCGTCATCCCATGGCAGGTTTCGCTTATTATGCCACCATCAAACGCAATCGTGCCGAACGCAAAGCCGCCCACCAGCAACGCCGTGCCGCTATAAAATAACCTTTGTCAATTAGCCGGAATTTAATTCCTATAACATCGTTCATTGGGTTGGATGTCATCCAACATAGGGACATTATACAGATTTCACGCTCAGAGTAACTACCGACTCTACAAATTTTACGCTCGCAGTATAAATGTTTTTCAGGAAAATGACGATTAGCGCATTTTTTATTTGCACAATTCAAAAAAAAGTTGTACCTTTGCAGCGAATTTGGAAAAGGGTAGCTTATGGTATCAACTATTTTCAAACGCAAAGCGTATGACAAATTGCTCCAATGGAAAGCCATATCTAATGGTAAAACAGCTTTGTTGATAGAAGGAGCGCGGCGTATCGGCAAGTCAACTCTTGTAGAATTGTTTGCTAAACAAGAATATGAGAGTTACATCTTAATTGACTTTGCCAACGTCAAACCGGAAGTGAATGAGTTAGTTGAGAATAGTATCTCCGATCTTGATTACTTCTTTATGCGCCTACAATTTATATACAAGGTGCAATTACATGAACGTAAATCAGTAATCATATTTGATGAGGTGCAAAAGCAACCTCTTGCGAGACAAGCTATAAAATATCTCGTCAAAGACGGACGCTACGATTACATAGAAACAGGTTCGCTGATCAGTATTCGCCAGAATGTACAGTCGATCGTTATACCTAGCGAGGAAGAACGTATACAAATGTTCCCTATGGACTATGAGGAATTTCGGTGGGCATTAGGCGATACCGCTACTATCCCTTTGTTAAAACAATTATATGACAAGCGTCAGTCATTGGGAGATGCTACTCACCGTCAGGCAATGAGGGATTTTCGCTTATATATGCTAGTCGGTGGAATGCCCCAAGCTGTCAATGAGTTTCTAGCAACCAACAATCTGCAAGCGGTTGATAAAGTCAAAAGGAATATATTACAACTATATGCCGATGACTTGCATAAAATAGATCCATCCGACAAATTACGTGCGCTCTTTTGGGCAATACCGGAAGAATTACACAAAAACGCCTCTCGATACCAAATAACAACAGTGATTGAAAATACAAGCACCGAGAAACGCAAAGAACTGATAGAAGCTATCCGAGAAAGCATGATTGCAAATGTGGCATATCACTGCAACGACCCACATGTCGGTTTGCATCTTACTGCAGACAAATCGAAATACAAAATGTATTTGGCGGATACCGGTTTATTCGTGACACTTGCATTTTGGGATAAAGATTTTACTGACAACACTATATATCAAAAGCTTCTATCCGACAAATTGGATGCTAATTTAGGCTACGTATATGAGAATGTAGCTGCCCAAATGATACGTAGTGCTGGAAATGAATTATATTATTATACCTTCCTTGATGAAACACGCAATCAGTACGAGATTGACTTCCTCTTATCACGAGGAAATAAAATTTGCCCGGTTGAAGTTAAATCGTCTGGATATAAGACACACGCATCGTTAGACGAGTTTTGTCAAAAATATTCATCTAGGATTAATAATCGCTATTTGCTATATACAAAAGATCTTCGCAAAGATGGAGACACTATTTTGGTGCCCATTTATATGGCGGGATTATTATAGATTTAGGTAAAAGTCATCTATACTATTGAATAATTGCATACTATTTATGGCAACTGACAATAAGGACTTTTTTAAGACGCAAACAGATTCTTCGAGAGTAAAAGCGACTATCATCTCGGAGTATTTTCCTTCCTATTGCAAGATAATAGGTCGGCATCATGTGCCCAAGAAATTCGGGTACTATGATATGTTTGCCGGTCCCGGTATGTACGAAGATGGCGGTTTATCAACTCCATTGCTTGTGGCTGGTAAGTGTGCCAATGATTCATATTTGAAAGATAGAGTTTGGATGGTGTTCAATGACATGATGTATGGCGACACGCTCAAAGAAAATTTTGAGGCCAACTATCCGGACGGGACATTCCGCTATAAACCATTCTTTGCCAACCGAGTCTTTGGTGAATGGCCGAAGATAGACGAATTCTTGACAAAAAACACCATGGAGGGCTTCTACAACGAATGTCCGTCATTACTGTTCATAGATCCGTTCGGATACAAGCATATCAACACCAGCGTTCTTGCCAAGTTCCTTACGTATTGGGGGAATGAGGTATTTATCTTCGTGAACACCAAGCGTTTGAATGCAGCGTTTGAGAATGAAATGTTTCAAGATGATTTAAAGACCATATTCCCATTAACATATCAAACCATAAAAGACAATAAGAAATTGATCTCCGGACCGGTTGAGGAACGCCATAAGTTTATTATTGACAACTTGAGTGCAGAATTCCAAAAGGTATTAAATGGTAGAGTATTTTTTTCTGCATTTCTTTTTAGAGAAGAGGAACAACCAACTCCAAGCCATTATTTGCTTCATATCACGAAAGGAGCAAAAGGATTTGATTTGATTAAGCAAGTATATAGCCGGTTTGCTAATGTTGAACGCTCGTTTACTACCGGCGATTATGTTACGTACACATTTGACCCGCAAACGGTCATTCATGCAGATATGTTTGGTGATGATTTTAAACAAGAGAATCTGGATGCGCTAAAAGCAGAGTTATTAAAATGCTTTGCTGGAAAAACCATTGATGCCGAATCTTTGTTTAGCCAGCATCAAACGGAGAATATGTTTGCACGTACACACTATACCGCTGCGCTTCGTCAACTATACAATGAGGAAAAGATTACGGCAGTGATAAAAGACAACAAGAATCACAGAGAAAATGTGCTTCTTATTAAAGAATGTATTATTACTTTTAAATAGCATGGCAGAAACAAAAATTGAATGGACAGATAAGACGTGGAATCCTGTAACCGGCTGCACCAAGAAGTCGGAAGGATGCTTGCATTGCTATGCTGAAGTCATGGCGCGCAGATTAAAGGGAATGGGGCAAGTCAAATACAAGAATGCCTTTAAGTTAACAGTCCATCCCGAATCATTAGACGAACCGAAGACTTGGACAAAACCGCATAACATATTTGTGTGCTCAATGGGCGATTTATTCCATGAGAAAGTGCCGTTTGACTTCATCGATCGCGTGATGGAAACCATTGTAGCCACGCCGCAACACCGCTATCAGATATTGACCAAACGTCCAGAACGTTTGCATGAGTACTTTACTACACATGACGTTCCGCAGAATGTGTGGTTGGGAACTACGGTGGAGTCGCAACGAAACAAATTCAGAATCGACTATCTGCGTGGATTGCATGCACCGGTTCGATTCCTGAGTTGCGAACCGCTGATAGAAGATTTAGGCGAGATGGATTTGACCGGCATCAATTGGGTGATTGTCGGTGGCGAAAGCGGAATGCAAGCGCGTCCAATCAAAGAAGATTGGATCATTCGTATCAAGGACCAGTGCGAGCAACACCATATCGCATTCTTCTTCAAACAATGGGGAACATGGGGGCAAGATGGGATCAAACGGAATAAACACGCTAACGGAAAACTGCTACAAGGCGAAATAATACAACAGATGCCAACTGAATGGTCATAACCGCTGAACATATTGCTTCTACTATCGAGCGTATCGGTACTTTGTGCAATGAATTGAGAGACACCAATTCATCTGCATTGCCATTCGTTGATAGATTGCATGGTGTGATGCTGGTATCCGAGTTGTACGACATTGCCGGTCAGTTAGACGCACAGCGTGAAGAAACACTATCGTCCTATTTTGGCGAAAACTCGTTGCGCCAGAACCTGCAAAATATCGTGCTTATAGAAGATATGCAGCGCGAACTGAGCGATGTTTACTTCCTTGTCAATGCCGAGAATGCGGATGCATATGCGCAGAAGATAACGGATGCGTATTCTGCCAAACATTTGTCCTCGAAGTTACCGGTAATCGAAAGAATATGGGGCGCAGATTGTGCCAAACCTAACGGTAAATATAAATTCAAAACCGTCTTCAATGCTGCACATGAAGATTTGACTGAACCGCAAAAGCTGGCTACATTATCGGTCGATCCTTCTGATAGCATTTACAACACATCTATCCGCCGGAATCTGCTGGAACATCGTTTGGCGCTGAAAGTGAATAATGAGTTGATCGATCAGGCAAAGGATGGATTTGTTTCGTCTCTATCGCAAATATACGAAATCGTCAATCAGTATTCAGCATACGATATTATTAACGAACTCCAGAGAGCATTGGAGGTGTTGCGCGTTGCATTAATGCGAGATGCACAAGATATCCATTTTATTCGGACAGGTAACTTTTCGGAAATACTAACGGACGAGAATAAGCAAGATATAGAGCATTACTATACGGAACTGCCATTACACGAGTATTTCGCTATCCGTGAGGAGATACAGGAAGAAATACAAAGTACGATTGATATAGAGATTGATCAATGGCGTATAAAGAAAGGGTACACCGGTCGTAAGTTGACGCAGCGGGAATATCTTGATTTTCTGAATGAACAGGAAGAAGATGTGCTTGGACAAATGAAAAACGGTTATCCTGAATTATGGGTTATACGCGAGCACAGCGGTGGGCTTAATGAAGATGTGACGCCGGAGAATTTTGCACGCATGTTCTTCCGTCGGAAAGATGTCGATCGTCAGTTCCTTGAACTACAATGGAAGCACGAACTGATCTTGGATTTGATTAAGAAAACGGAACAGCAGAAGCCAAGTGTTAAGATTCAGTTCTCTCCGGAAGAAGCCGCTGTTAAACAACTGATAGATAATGCCAATTGCTTGGCGCAAGTGCTGTACGAGGAATGGCACGGAAAGAAAGTTCTGACCGGTGTACATCAGCCGGAAGTACTCATAGAAATCAAACAAAGCGAATTATCCGATTACTTGGACGATATGAAGAAGAACCATTTTGAGGAGCTGTCTCAATGGTGCTATCCTTCTACGGCTAATAATAAACAGAACTTTGTTAAGTTTGTGGCAGACCTTAGAGACAAAGGTTTCTTTGGTCGACTTCCTAATAATCTTATTGCACCTCAATTAGCCCCGATTATTGGTCTTGCTGTCGGTACGGCAACCAATTATTTGAGTGTAAAAGACTAATTTTATTCTCTCTTTTGACTCCATATTGGATGGATCACATGGATTAAATTCTGTGATTCATCCTTTTTCTTTTTATCTTGCTCTATTTCAGCATGTTACATGAGAGTAAATTAAATTGAATAATATTTGCACAACTTAGAAATTATGCAGAACTTTGCACCAGATTTCAAAAATGAAGTCTGGCGTATTTTTATTTATTAACCGCAAGGTTTTGTCTGGCTTGGATATCCGTTGAATGCGCATTCACTTTCAAAGCCGAGCATAAATCCTTTCGGTTATGAAAGCAACAACTTTGACATCCGAGCAACTAAGCGAGTTGCGGCAGCATCTGTTATCCATTTATGCAATATTGGGTATCCCATCCCCTGTATTGTCAGCTTCCTCTGTAAATTACACTTCTAAAACCAAATCCGAACTGGCAGATTTGGCTGGTACAACAACAAGAACATTCTCTAAATGGATACGTCCCTTCCGAGACGAATTGCGACAAATGGGAGTAACAGATAGAACGAAACTCCTACCTCCTCAGGCAGTCCGGCTTGTTTGTGAGCGATTGGATATTGAATTGCCCATAGAATAAAAAAATGACGGAGGAAAGCGAAATAAACGGAACTCTCTTGAGTAAACTGTACGAAACGGAAAGTGCGCTTTCAAAATGTTGTACCTTTGCACTCGATTTCAGAATCAGTCTATTTGTTTAATCCTATTAACCCCTCGCATGGCACGAGACTAAATAACGCCGAAAAGCAATGAGTCAAATCAAACCTATGGGACTGGTAGAGTCCATGAGCGGTAAAATCTGTGGTCATTCTGACATGTATTTCTTCCGTAAGAATGGGAAAGTATTCAGCGGAAAGATCTGTAACCCATCCACCAAAGAACCCACCGCTACCCAACTGGCGGCACAAGCCAAGTTCAAGACCGCACGCACCAACGCCAAAGCCGCTCTCGCAGATGCAACGCAGCGTGCAGCCTACGAAGAAGCCTTCAAGAGTCAAAAGAAGTACTATTCCCTCTATGGCTACGTCTTCGCACAGGAGTATGCCAAATTAGGAGACTAACCGGTATGAGACGTCTTCAAATTCTCCTCGCTACGGCAATGTGCATCTTCGGATGCGCCTTGCTTGTAGCAGGGCTGGCACTCCCGCCCGCAGGAACCATTGATTCCTCACTCCTCATAGCCTACGGCGAGACACTCACCTTCGCTGGTGCTCTCATCGGTATCGACTATCGCTACCGCTATCGCAAATGAACCAATTGTAAATAGCTAAATTGTAAATGATTTTATGGTACTAACACTTATCCGTGACAAGTTCACGCCCGCCGAGACACTCGGCAAAATGCTTATTGACCGAGTGCCTTTTTGTGGCACGCTTGAACCGCCAACCGTTCCTAACGCTACGCACCCGAAAGGTTGCATCCCTGTTGGTTGGTACAAACTGCAAGTCACTATGTCACCCAAGTTCGGCAGATTGTTACCCGTCCTCTACTACGTACCCGGTTTTGAAGGTGTACGCATCCACGCAGGGAACACACGCGACCATACTGCCGGTTGTATACTGGTAGGCGAACGCTCCGAGTGGTCACTCACATTGTCGCAATCCAAAGACACCGAACAAACACTTGTTGAACTTCTCTTAAAAGCGCAGAAAGCCCATGAAGAATTGTATATCAATGTTACCACCGCTGACCGCTATCCTTCTGAGCGCAATGCTATTGACAGCGTGCCGGACTACGCAGACAATGACTGACACTAACGCCAACCATGTTACGAACAACATCCAACGCGATAGCATCTATCTGCATGACAGTATCTTCGTCCATATACGCGCAGACACGGTCTATCTGGAGAAATGGCACACTCGTTGGCGTGACCGCGAGACCGTCAAGACAGACACTATTACATTGACGGAAACCAAGACAGAAACGGTCGAGAAACCTTATGTACCCTCGTTTTACAAGTATTGCACAGCCTTTGCAATTCTATTTGTGCTGTTCCTACTTATCCGATTGGCACTATACATTAAGAAACGATTTTATATATAACAACTTTTAATCCCTCTACGCTGACCGGAGGTAAAACATGGTCAACATATAATGGCAAAAGTAGTATGGCAATCCGGTATTGAATATGTATCTGGTGCATTATGTAAGTGCGGGAAGAAAGAGCCACACAAGCATGGTCGAATGTTGTTGGCAACACACCGTCGCGCAGCAACCACCAGTGATTCTTGTAATCGCATCTATCTGCGTGATGAATCGAACTTTACGAAATCGGGTAGCGCGAATGCTGTTTGGGCGCGTCAGCGTTTCCATGACGTTGCTGCGATGGTTCGCAACCGTAGTCGCGACTTGTCGAAGATTTCTCAAGACCAGATGGACTTTATTGCGCAGCGCAACAATCCACGTGGTATCAAAACGATGCGTGCATATTATTGGCACATCTGCGGTCAAGAGTACGATGCACAACATCCGCGTGACTAATCTTAATAAGGAGTGCGTTATGCGCACGAATGTTCTTTGACATATTTTTATCCCCCTTTCAATAAGGAGTTCGCATTGCTCACGGCTGTGTGTTATGGAAACTCTCTTTGGGGCTGTTCCTTTGCGTGTGGCAGCAGTCCCACAATGGGAGGTTGCAGAGTGCAGCCTCCTTCCTTTGCTTGCAAAAACAGGAATTATTCTTCTGCATCCTTTCCATTACCCACTTTTCCGTAGCCAACCTTGTGTGCCCTGTGCCCGAATCTGAGCGGCTTACACCGTCTCTGTACCAGTCCTATTCCTTTGTGCAGGTCTGAACACCTCCCGTGCGGTGCCCCTGCTGTCTGTGGGACGTCCTACTTTCTTTAGCGCTCCTCGCTGCTCCTTGCGGTCTGAGTCTCTTTTATGTCCTGTCCCCACGCAACACCTCATTCATGTCCCTCTTTCCCCGCCTGTTTTGTGGCTGCCTCTGTGCGGTCGTCTGTACCATTCCCATCTACCTCTAAGCCTGTTGCATTTAAAGCTGCCAAATAAATTGTCAGCATGCGGCTTAGAGACCCTGCTTCGCTCGGCATAGCCTGTGAGCAAGCTCCCGCCTCTGCCCTCGCTTAAACGCAGCGTTCGATGATCGATATGGGACCCTTGTTCCAGACGCCCGCCGAGGCAGCCAAACAAGCGGTTGAGAACGACGTCCATGTCTTGGGTGTTTCCTCGCTTGCGGCAGGTCATAAGACCCTCATTCCGCAGGTCATCGAGGAGCTCAAGAAACTCGGCCGTCCCGACATCATGGTCACCGCCGGTGGTGTCATCCCCGCGCAGGACTACGACTTCTTGTACAAAGCCGGTGTCGCCGCTATCTTCGGTCCTGGCACCCCGGTAGCTTATTCCGCAAAAGTGGTTATGCAACTCTTGATGCAAGAATAATGCACTCTCTATGACGACAAAAGGCAGGTCACTATTTGGTGACTTGCCTTTTAGTTTATACCCACCTCGGCCATAAAATGAGCATCCCTTCACGACTTTCTTTCTTTTTCTCGCTTCGCGAAATTTAAAGGGGGAAAAGCTCTTTTTTTTTCTTCTTAATTACTACAGACTTCTGACAACCTTTCTTCTTCGTCCCCTGCGCGTGACAACCGTCACGCGAACGATTCTTGGCATTTACGCCGACTATTAGTCGGCATACAGCAAAGGGGAGCCGTCACGCTCCCCTTCCAATTTTGGCTGTTACTTACGATGTTTCTCTACATGGTAGAAACCCAGCGTGAGAATTTTGATGATTACATCAAAGAGGACTTTCGTCCAATCTTTTTCTTCGCTTTCAGTTTTCATTTTCGATCGTGATTTTAATAGGTTCTTTACTCGCTTGCAACGCAAGCCATTCTGCGGTAAGTTCTTGCTCGTTGACGTCACTCACCAGGACACAGCCCTTGCTATGTTCCGGCTTCGTACCTCTATGGATGCGTATGCCGCTGCGCCCGGGCACATTACCGATAAGTGGCAACATACGTTTGAAGCGCGGTGAGAATGTGACCGAGACCGGATAAGTTCCTACCGGTATGATGTAGTCCGCATTTTCGAGCGTTGCGATGTCTCGTCCATTCACGCGCATAATTCCGCGTACCGCCTTGTTTTCTCGGCTAATTCGCGTCAGGTGGATGGTTACCATGCTTACTCTTCCATTTGTACGTGTAATCGATTCCGAATAGCGCACCTGCGAACGTAGCTACTTCGCCAAATCCGACTAACAGGCTCTCGTGAATCTCGCCCTGCGGAGTGATATACACCCCGCAGAACAAGAGCACTAATCCTCCTATCGCTAGTATCGCCGCTGTGATGAGCTGAATACTTGCTTTCATAGCTCACTCCCTTTCGTTACGGACGCGGGTGCTGAGCGTCATACTCACGACCGCAGATGTACCAGTAATAGGACTTCATCGTTTTCTTACCGCGCGGATTGTTCCGCTGAGCCAAGAAGTCAATCTGATCTTGGGT
>Ga0310690_10005581_pt1 | contig 16984 bp, 11 predicted proteins | sample AusTroGonzalo_MG_2_FD_207661 | JGI IMG/M metagenome (GOLD analysis project Ga0310690, IMG submission 207661) | Bovine rumen microbial communities from tropical cattle in Woodstock, Queensland, Australia - Gonzalo_04 (v2) (version 2) | ecosystem: Host-associated > Mammals > Digestive system >...
TCCTGTAGTTCCGATGAGCAAACTGTTGGCAAACATCAACTTTTCGGCTCTGTCCACGATGACGCCGCCGTTGGGATTCGGATTCAGTTCCGAAGCCGGACGGGTGGGGAAATCTACAACCGTGCCACCTATATATTCCGGCTGCGCGCCGTTCATATTAATCATCCTGGGAAAGACTGTGGAAGTGTCTGACACATTGGCTGCCCTGAAAGCAGTTTCAGTCATCCACAGAGAACGGAGCAGGGGATGTCCGAAATCTTCCTTCACCTCCAATCCAAGTAATTTGAAGTAGGTAGTGTCACAGATAATCAAAGGCATTGCGACATGCTGTTCCTCGCTGGCCTGGATGTACATTGTCATATTGATGAGTCCAGGCAGCCCACGCCCTATGCCGGCCTCCGTGACGAAGGGAAGCTGTTCCAGCTTGTCCTTGAGAAGTTTCATATCGTCGTACCCTCTCGATGTACCATCAAGATAATACCGGTTGTCAACCGCTGAGTGCATGGGGCGCGTTAGCATGTGGCGCATCTGCACTTCCATTACCAGGGCCATCGCAATCAGAAAGACGGCCATCACGTTCTGTACAACTATAAATACCCGGCTCAACACCATCTTGTTCCTGCGCCGCAGGGTTCCTTTCATTACATCAAGAGGTTCGTAGCGCGACGCCGCAATGGCGGGAAGCAGACCACAGAGAGTTCCCAGGAAAAGGATTCCGATGATGTATGCCGCTATATACCCGGGCGTTACCATAAAGGTGAGTTTCACCCCGTTGTCGGTCATTCCGGCGGTAGCCAGTTCTGGATCTACCGTTGATACCAGACTGTTCATCATAGGCGTCAGCCACCAGGCCAGCAGCGAAGCCGCCACGAAGCAGACAGCAGTGAACGCAAGCGATTCGCTGATGTATTTCCAAAGGATGCCGGATTTATCTTCCCCTAACAGCCTCCGGGTAGCCATTTCCTTGGAACGCTTGGCCGTGAGCGCCAGGCTCAGATTCACGTAGTTGAAGATGGCAGACAACAGTAGGAGCAGTACGACTACGATGAGCAACTGCAGCATCTGGCGGTTGCCGATTCGCGTGATGCCATTGCTGTTTCCGGTATGGAAGAAGGCGTCGTCCATCCGGTATGGATGCCACTTCTCAACGCGTTCCGCCGTCCAGGTGGGGTCGTAGTTCTTATGCATCAGGGCCTTTATCTTGGCATTTACATCGTCCAGATTGGCATCTTCCCTTACCTTGTACCAAGTGGAGAATGAGCCAAGGCTATTGAAGGCTCTGGGCTGGTAGGCCCCATAACTGTCAGAGATGTGAGTAATCACATCGTAAGGCATAAAAAACGAATCGTCGAAATCGGCATACACACCTTTGACGGTGCATATTTTGTCGTCTACTTTCAGTGTGCTGCCCACAAGGCTCTCCCCGTCTCTGGCGATGCGACGGGCAAGGGACTCGCTGATGAGAACGTCCGTCTTGCCGACAAAGTCTTTTGAGCTGCCTTCAATAAGTTTATACTGAGGAAATACTTCAAAGAACTCTGCATCGGCATCCATCCCGCTGATACTTAAACTGTTGTCGGCAAGCTCTATGACAGGCTGCCATAGCATAGCAACGTGGGTTACCACCTCCACCTCGGGGATGTTCATCTCCAACTCTTCCTTGTCCCAGTAGCTCAGGCCCAGGTACTCGTCCGTTCCGAGCACGAATGTACGCTTCCAGTCCGGCGACTCGTGCGCCACCTTGTACTGCTGCACCACATAGCTTCCGATTAATATTACGAATGCCAGGCTTACGGCCAGCCCCACCGCCTCAATGGCAGTGTAAAGCTTGTTTCGGGACAGGAATTTCAGATAACTCTTCATACTACTCATTCTTTAGCGATTCCACCGGATTGGCGCGGGCAATGCGAAGGCAGTTCAGCACTACCACGCACAGCACAATCAGCAGCACCAGAGCCGCACCTCCGATGAAATAGAGAGGATTCAGGGATACTTTTTCGGCAAACTGCTCCAGCCACTTGTGGGCCACGAAGTAGGCGGCTACGCAGGCGATGACGGCCATCACCGACGACAGTGCCAAGATGTTCTTGGCGAACACGCCCAGGATATCCCGGGTGGTGGCTCCGTTGATCTTGCGCACGGCCATCTCCTTGCTGCGGCGCAAGGATTCGTCACGAATGAAGCCGATCAGACCCAGCAGAGCAATCAGCAGCGAGAACACGGCTCCCAGCGCCATAGTATTGCGCATCTTCTTGCTGTCCGCATAGGCAGCGCGCATCTGTTCTTCATAAGAAATGATCTCAATCTCCCGGCCTTCCAGGGCCTGTTCCAGTGCGGCGCGTAATGCCGGAAGTGACGCAGGATTCACCTTGAACAGGATATGCGGCATATAGTCCTTTCCAATCTCGCCAGGGAACATAACGCTCGGGCGCGGATCGACACCTTGCAGGTTCCCGATCAGATAACTCTTATACACGCCGGTGATGGTGTAATAATACGGAATCCCATCATCTTCGCTAATAGGGGCGTGCCCTGTAATAAACACCTGTTTGCCGACTGCGCCGTCGCTCCAGTCCGTGAAATCGGCCATCCTTGCCACAAACTTATCGTCCACTACTATCTCTAATTCATTCTCTGGAGCCCGCCCCTCAAGGAACTGGATATCCATCAGGTCGTAAAAGCCGGAAGAACATTCATATTGGTCTGCAATATTGAATAATTCCCTATTGTCACCGGGGATATACACATTGTCTCCGCTTGACCCCTGGTAGGGCAAGTTGTAGCAGGCGGCCACGCCATTCACCTCTGGAAGGTTCCTGAGCACATCAATTGCCCTTGTCTGGGCCTGCCTGTCACGGTCATACATACTGATGTAGTACAAGTTTTCATATGAATAGCCTGGATTACTGTGATTCACCATCTCATACTGTCTGCCGATGATTAGCAGCATCACCACCAGGAACACATTGATAAGCACCTGCACACCAAGAAGACCCAGCTTCCACCGGCGGGAATTCTCCGTATAGTTCTTAAGCGCCACATTCACCGGAATTCGCTTGTACAACTCAGCAGGGACAAAGATGGAGATAACCATCACAAAGAGCAGCAGCACCCCAATGGCCGCAATGCTCTGAGGTACCAGAAGTGTGGTGAATGGTACGCCCAGCAAATTCTGGACAACGCCACGGCCTGCGAAGATGATTGCCACGGCCAAAGCCAGCGACAATACGATATGCAGCAGCGCCTCTTTCGTTAACATTCCGTAGATATGCTTTCCTTCAGCTCCGTAGCATTTCCGCACACCTACTTCCTTCGAGCGCTTCACCAGCGACGAAATCACGATAAGGATATAGTTCAGCAGAGAGATAAGGATCAGCAGGGCCGCCACGATAGACAGCAGGATGATCTGAGTCCTTACGCCCTGGGATGATGTGTGCAGTTTGATGAACGGCTTCAGATAGTACCTCAACTGCAAGCCCTGTGCTTCAAACTCCTCAATATGCTGGTGGACCTCCTGCATCTTCCGGATGGCATCTGTGAGAGTTGCCGGGTCCACACCGGCAGCAAGCTTAACATATCCTTTGTAGCGGTCGTTGCCCATCCAGTTGGTTGTACTCCACTCGCTATAGGTAGCCATCGACAATAGGATGTCATAATCCAGGCTTCCGTTTTTCGGGAAATCCTCGAAGACACCTTCGATGGTCGCCTTGAAATCCAGCTGATCTTCATTGGCAATCTGAAGGCCGAGGACGCTGCTGATGTCATCCTTCGACGATTTGAGGAGCTTTTCCGCGAAACTGCGGCTCACCATCACCGAGCCCCATTTTCCAAGCGCTTTTGTCGGGTCGCCTGCCAAAATCGGGCGATCGAAAACTGTGAAGAAGCAGGTGTCTGCACAGACCAGCGTTGCTTTCAGTTTATTGCCATCCTCGTCTTGATAAGTGTCGCCGTTGAAAATAAAGGTGGTACGAGTCCCTGCTTCTACGCCAGGCACTTCCTCCATAAAGCCTACCGCAACAGCACCGCTCACTTGGTCATAATCGTTCTCATCTCCGTTCTGCGAATACCAGGTATAGATAGAATACACCCGATCGATGTCCTTGTAGAAGCTGTCGTAGCTGAGCTCAAAGAACACCTTGGCAATGAGCACAATGCCCACCGCCAGCCCCACGCCCAGGGACAAGACTTTGATTAGAATATCGCTTTTTGATCTCATTTCTGCTCTTTAGTGCTCCTACCGTCCGTGATTTTGGGACGGCGGGCGCACTTACAGTTCGTTCTTAACGTCGGAGACAATCTGACCGTCGAAGAGGTCGATGGTGCGCTGGGCGCAGGCGGCATCCTTCTGGGAGTGAGTAACCATCACGATGGTGGTGCCTTCCTGGTTCAGTTCCTTCAGCAGGTCCATCACTTCCTTGCCGTTCTTGGAGTCGAGGTTACCGGTGGGCTCATCCGCGAGGATCAGCTTCGGGCCGGCGACGACGGCACGGGCGATGGCCACGCGCTGCTGCTGACCGCCGGAGAGCTGCTGCGGGAAGTGGTTGGCACGGTGGCTGATGGCCATACGCTTCATAATCTCTGTCACCTTGGCCTTGCGCTCGGAAGCGGAAATATTGAGGTAGCGAAGCGGCAGCTCGATGTTCTCATACACATTGAGTTCGTCGATGAGGTTGAAGCTCTGGAACACAAAGCCGATGTTGCCCTTGCGGAATTTGGTGCGCTCTTTCTCCTTAAGGCCGCCGACCTCGGTGCCGAGGAGCTCGTAGGAACCGCTGGTGGGATTGTCCAGCAGGCCGAGGATGTTGAGCAGCGTGGACTTGCCGCAGCCCGAAGGGCCCATAATGGCGACGAACTCGCCGTCCTTGATTTCGAATGAAACACCGTTGAGAGCTGTAGTTTCGATTTCTTCCGTGCGGAAGATCTTGGTAAGATTGTTAACCTTGATCATAATTGTATTATTGTTATTGTTTATTCTATTCTTTCTTCAATGCCTCGGCGGGATTGGTCCGGGCGGTCTTGATGCTCTGGTAGAGGACGGAAATGATGGCGATCAGGGCGACCACCAGGCCGGCCAGGGCGAAAATCCACCAGTGAAGGACGATGCGGTGGCCGTAACCCGAGAGCCAGCGGTTCATAATGAACCAGGCGATCGGAACACCGATGACAAAGGCAACTCCCACCATCTTCATAAAGGACAGCACCAGTTCCCTCAGCACACCGGAATAATCGGCGCCAAAGACTTTTTTTACAGATACGCTGCGGATTTCCTGCTGCATATAGTAGGAACTCATCGCGAAGAGGCCGAGGGCGCTCACCAGGATGGAAAGCAGAGTAAAGATGAGCACGATGTTCAGAACTCGGCTTTCGTCTTTGAAGCCTTCTTCTATCATCTCCTCAATATAAGTCCCCGCGAACATTCTGCCAGGGAACACTTCATCCACAATGGCCTCAACTTTCTTGCGGGCGACATTCTTATCTCCATTGGTCTTGACCACCAGCACCCAGGGGAAATTGTCGTCCGGGCTTTCTTTCCAGTTGTAGATCATTGCCGCGCTTTGGGCCGATTCGAGCGGACGCACCTTGAAATCGTAGTAAACGCCGCCGATGGGGAAACTGCCGTCCGCTGAAGTCACATATTCGGTCTCCGACTCTTCGATGCCTATCAACTTGAAGGCGTATTCGTTCAGCCACCAGGCTCTCTGGTGATTGTCCTGCTTTTCCTTCAGCCCCAGGATCTGGAAATACTGGTCGTCTCCCTGGATCTGCTGGAACGATACCCAGTTCCCGGCGCCCACTTCCATAGTGATGTTATTCGTTCCCTCCAACGGAATGCCGTTGCCCTGCCCCACTTCTTCCACGCAGGTTTCCGATTTCAGGCGGTCCACCAGCGGGCGGAGCTGTCCGCTCTGTCCGAAATCATTTTCGATGACAAGTATGTCTTTAGTGTTGTATCCCAGGTCGGCCATTATCATATGACGGATCTGGAGACCCATCGTCAGGGCGCTCACCAGCATCACGACCGCAACCACATTCTGCAGGACGATGATGACCTTGCTGTAGACGGTTTTCGTCTTGAGCCGCAGCGTCCCCCTGACGATCTCGATAGGCTGTGCACGCTGGATGAGCAAGGCAGGAACGATGCCGGCCAAAATGCCGAGCACAACGATGAAGGCCAGCACCAGCAACACATTAACCGGGGTCACCGCCTTGAAAATTGACACCTGATATTCCAGAAGACGGGATGCCTGCGGAGAAAGCGCCTCTGCCAGCAGGATGGCCAGCAGCATCGAGATGCCGCAGATGATGGTGCTCTCGGCAATGACTTTCAGGAAAATACCCCGTTTATCGGCTCCAACGAGCCTGCGGGTGGCCATCTCTTTGGCGCGGAAGCCCGTCAGGGCAGTGGTCATATTGATATAGTTGAGCACTGCGAAGGCCAGCAGCAGTAGGCACATCGCCAACAGTAGGTTCACGAAATCCCGGTTGCCGATTTGAACGGTTCCATTCCAGTCGAGATTGCCTTCATCGAGGAAATACAGATCTCTCAACGGTATGAGGCGGACCTGGTCGCAGTTGCTCTTATAAATCCAGAAATTCTCTTCCAGCCAATCCAGCAGCTCCCCTTTCTTTGCCCCGAGGTCGGCGCCCGGATATGTCATCACGAAACACGTCCCGGCCCCTGCATTGCTCATATATTCATCGTGCGCCGAATTGTTTTTCGGCATCATCTCGCCGCGGACCAGCACATCCGGTGTCTTGAGCACGGAATTGCCGAAATCCTTCAGGACGCCGCAGATGGTCAGGTTGGCCTGTCCCCCCTCGGAAAACAGCTGTCTCCCAATCGGGTCCTTGTCTCCGAAATGGGCGTTGGCGAACTCTTCGCTGATCATACAGCGGTCCCAGGAAAGGTGCCAGTCGGCCTTGTTGCCGGCCGCCAGTTCATAGCTGAAGATGTCGAAAAACGTGCTGTCAGCCGACATCATCTGTCCATAGACCAGTTCTCCGCCGGCCCCGTCGATATGGAAAGGCGCGGCCGAAGCCATATTGGCGACGCAGCATCCCTTCTCGATCTCCGGGAAATTGTTCTTGAGATGCTTGTCCAGCCAATAGCCCATCGTAAGACTGTGCTCGTTGGCGACGACAAATACCCGGTCGGCATTCTTCTGGAAGGAGTCCGTGGACAGCTGCCGCTGGACATACGCCGCCAGCAGGAGCACGAAGGCCATCGAGACCGTGAGGCCCAAGATGTTGATGGCCCCGTACAGTTTGTTCTTCTTGAGAAAATTCCAAAAACTTTTCATCGCCTAGAATACCAGTACATCTGAATCACCGTATGTATCATATCCGGAGGTAATCACCTTCTCGCCGGGTTCCAGGCCTTCGAGGACTTCGTAGTACTGAGGGTTCTGGCGGCCGATGCGTATCTCTCTCTTGACGGCCTTCGTACCTTCTTTGTTAACAACGTAGATCCATTTGCCGCCGGTCTTCTGGTAGAAGGTGCCGCGCGGGATGATGATGGCTTCTTCCGGCTGGCCAAGCTGGAGGTTCAGATAGTAGGTCTGGCCGCTGCGGATGTTGTCGGGCTGCTCGCCTTCAAACTTGAAATCAGCCTGGAACTTGCCGTCACGCACCTCTGGATAGACTTTGCGGATGCTGGTGGCGTAGGTTTCGCCCTGACGCTCGAAAGTCGCTTCAAGACCGGGCACGACGCGGTCGATGTAATGCTCGTCAATCTGAGCCTCGACTTTGTAGACTCCTACTGAGTTTACCTGACCGATCTTGGTGCCGCTTGTGATGCTCTGTCCGAGCACTACGTCCAGCAAGCCGAGCTCGCCGTCGATAGGAGCTTTCACGATGAGGTTGTTCTTACGCCTGCGGATCATCTGCATATTGAGCAGCATGCTCTCAAGGCTTTCCTCCATACGGTCGATCTGAGTGCTGCGGTAGAGGCTGTCCTGGACTGCACGTTCGCTGAGCAGATCGTATTTCTGCTGTGCCAGACGATAATCCTCTTCGGCCTTGAGATAATCTTCCTTGGCGATCAGTTTGTCGTCATAGAGGGCTTTCTGCTGCTCGTAGGCACGGCGCAGACGCTCCACCTGGATGCCGTATTCCAGCATGTTCTGGCGCACGTCCAACTTCTGCTGCTCCATAGAGATCTGAGTGTTGCGCTGGATGTTCTCCTTCTCGGCCAGGTCAGCTTCTGCGTTGAGAATCTGCATGTCGAGGTTGTCGTTGGTCAGCACCAGGATAGCGTCGCCGGCCTTCACCGGAGAACCCTCCTCAATGAGGATGCGTTCCACTATGCCGCCCTCCTGCGGACTCAGCTGCACCGTTGTCATCGGCTGCACGCGGCCGCTAATGCGTATATAATCGTTGAATTCACCCTTAACGGCTGTCGATACAGTGATGGCTTCTCCATCCACCCTCAGCGTCTTGGCATTCGGCCTTGCTATCAGGTAAATGACAAATGCCAGCAGTAATGCTCCCAGCCACCAAGGCAGAGCCTTCTTAGTGAACGCCACGCGCCATCCTGTCTTCTTTTCGATGATTCTGTCCATTGTTATTGATTTACGTATTCTATTCCATTGTAATATTTCACAACCGCCTGTTTGATGAGATATTTGAACAGGCTGTTCATCTCATCGGCCTGGGCCTTCAAGTAGTTGTTGTTCGCAGTCTGGAACTCCAACGGGGAGATTAGTCCCTGCTCAAGTTTTTTGAGGTTCAGGGTATAAGCCTCTTGCTGCACCTCAGCCTTGCGCTGTGCCTGCTGGTAGGCAGTGGCAGCACCGTCACGGTCCTGGATAGCTCTGCGCACCTCGCTCTCAACATCGCGGCGAGTCTGGTCCAGTTCAGCCGTAGCCTTTGCAACGGCGTGCTGCTTGCGGGAAATCTTTGACTGCTTGCCAAGGCGGTTCCAGATGGGAATCGACAGAGATACTTCAACATACTCGCCGCCGTTGTTGCGGAACTGCTCGGGGAAAGGAGCTGTTGAAGAACCCTGGTATGTGTAATAGCTTGTGCTCCATCCTGCATAGACACCGACAGACGGCAGAACCTGCCACTTGGCAGTGCTGAGCTCGCGCTTTGCATTCTGCTGCTCCCACGATGCGATGAGGATGGAAGGGTTGTTGTCAAGTGCATAATCGACCACTGCATCGGTTGACACGGGATCGATCTGCCATGCCGGCATCGAAGTGTCGATGTCGAGTTCTTCATCCATCGGCCAGAACATCAGGTCCGAAAGGGTCATTTTCTGGTCGAGATACATGTTGTAGGTATTTGTCAGGTCAAACTGGTGGTTTGCCAGCTCTGCTTCCATCTCGATTACGTCGGCATGGCCTTTCTGTCCCAGCTCCTCCTGCCTACGGGCCTTTAACAGCGCCTGCTCGGCGACGGCCACCTGCTCTTCATACACATCGACCAGTCGCCTGTAGTAGACCACATTGTAGAATGCTTCCATCACAGCCAGGCAGATATCGGCCTCAACCTGCTTCTCCTTTGAGTCTGCAATCAGCATCCCGGTCTTGGATATCCTGTAGTTGTTGACTGCCTGAAAGCCGTTGAAAAGGTCATAGCCTGCATTCACTCCGTAATTGTTGTGGAATGAAGTTGTGTTGAAGTAGGTGTTGGTCTGCGGGTCGATGCTGCGGCCGAAGTTGTAGTAGGCGTAGGTCTGCGCGTTGATCTGTGGGGTGAAAAGCGCCAGCGCTGCATCCCTGCGGTCTATCTGGGCATCTCCGATGGCCGCCTGCTGGATACGCATCTTGGTTGAACTGGATATTGCGAACTCCATGCAGTCACGGAGGGTCATCACCTGCGGATTGCCGGCTTCCGCCATAGAGACGGAAAGCCCGGCCACCGCTACCAAAAAAAACCGTATGAAAAAATGTCTTGCCATTGTCATTATCCTTTCAATGACAAGAATTATAACACCAGCCGTGCCAATGTGGGTAAACGGCTGTGGGTCAGGAGGTAAGCAAAAATATGCCTGTTAAAAAAGTGTAAAGGCCTTTACACATTTTACACTTTACAGCTTTACACTTTACGGTAAAAAGGCTAACGGAAGCGGAGCTCGAAAACGGTTTGGTAGTCATCGCTGCGCAGAAGCTCGATGCTGCCATTGTGGTTGCGCATAATCTGGCGGGAAATGGAAAGTCCGATGCCGGAGCCTTCCTTCTTCGTGGTGTAGAAAGGAATGAAGATTTGCTCCTGGGCCGATGCCGGAATCGGCTCGCCGTCATTGGCCACCCGCACTATCACATCATCTTCCTTTCCCATCAAGGCTGAGATGTCGATATGCTTCGCCCCGGCTTGCAGGGCATTCTTTATAAGGTTGATGAGAATCTGGGAAATCTGGCCCTCATCGGCATAAATCATCAAATCCGGCTCATCGGGCCGATAGCGGCACTCTGCCCCGCAGGAGGTGGCGAACTCACTGTTCAGCGCAATGACACTCTCCATCAGCTCCTGCAAATCGAGAGCTTTGCGCACGGGCTTGGCAACGCCGGAGAGCTGACGGTATGTCTGCACGAAGTCTATAAGGTTCTTGGAAGAGTCGGAGATAGTCTCAAGGCCGGCCTTCAGGTCTAATTCGCTGTGCCCTGTCTCATCTACGGACTTAGCCATGGCGTCGGACAGCGATGCGATCGGGGACACGGTATTCATGATTTCGTGCGTGAGCACGCGAATCAGCTTGGTCCATGAATCCTGCTCATGAGCCTGGCGCTGCATCTCGAAGATGGTGCGGATACGGTTCAGAGTGCGGTTGAACTTGTTTTTGTCCTGGAAACGGAAGTTCAATTCTCCGTCTTCCATAGCGTCCATCATGTAGGCAACTTTTTTGATGTCCTTGCGGCGCGTCCGAATGGCAGCAAGCACAGCCGCGATGATTGCGACTGCAACGACAAGAAGTATGATTTGCCAGGTGGACATTACAATCCGTATTTCTTCAATTTGGCATACAGCGTTGGCCTGCTTACACCCAGCATCTTAGCGGCTGCGGAGATGTTGCCGGCCGTACGTTCCATCGCCTCCCTCACCAGACGCTCTTCCTCAGCCTCGCTGACTGCGCGTATGGTCGTTACCGCAGGTTTGGCAGTCTGCTCAGGCTGGATGTCTTTCGCCGTCAGATTCTTCGTTTCGCTTAGGATGACAGCCTTTTCTATGCAGTTCTGCAGTTCGCGGATATTGCCGTTCCAGCGGCCTTCCGTCAGAATCTCTGCAGCATCCGGTGTCAGCCCCGTCAGCGGCCTGTGGTATTTCCGGGCAAATCGCTCAAGGAACAATTGCGCCAGCGGGACGATGTCTTCCTTGCGCTCTCTCAGCGGCGGCAGGGCGATATGTACGGTGTTGATGCGATAGTAGAGGTCCTCGCGGAAACGGCCTTCCCGGACCAGTGTGTCAAGATTCATATTGGTAGCGCAGATCAGGCGGATGTTCACAGGAATCGCCTGGCTGCCGCCCACACGGATTACGCTCCGGTTCTGGAGCACCCGCAGCAACTTGGCCTGCAGATGCAGAGGAATATTGCCAATCTCATCCAGGAACAAGGTGCCGCCGTCGGCCTGTTCAAACTTGCCGACATGGTCTGTATGAGCATCGGTGAATGCGCCTTTAACATGGCCGAAAAGTTCACTCTCGAAGAGGGTTTCCGTGATGGCCCCGGCATCCACCGCCACCATCGGCTTTCCGCAGCGGAGGCTATGGGCGTGGATTTCACGGGCCAGCACATCCTTGCCGGTGCCGTTCTCTCCTGTAATCAGGACAGTAGCGTCGGTAGGCGCAATCTTGTCCAGTGTCTTGTGGATAGCGACCATCTGCTTTGAAGAACCCCAGAACATCCGGTTCTCTCCAGCCGGTGCGGAATCCGGGATGATATCCCGCTTCAAAGCCGTCCGAGCCTTGTCTCTCGCCGCAGTGAGCACTTCGATCAGTTTGTCGTTGTCCCACGGCTTCACTATAAAGTCGAAGGCACCGCGCTTCATTCCCTCCACAGCCAGTTGGATATCAGCGTATGCGGTGAACAGTACAACTTCCACCTCCGGCGCCATCTTCTTGATTTCGCCGGCCCAGTAAAGGCCTTCATTGCCGGTGTTGATGCTGGTGTTGAAATTCATGTCCAGCAGCACCACATCTGGCCGGAACTGCTCCAGCGAGTTTACGAGCGTAGCGGGAGAGGGGATGGTTTTCACCTCTGCGAAATGCACCGGCAGCAGGATCTCCAACGCCCTGCGGATCCCCAGATTGTCATCAACTACAAGTATTTTCCCAATTTTAGAAGCCATCATCAACTGTAAAGATACTTTACAAAGTTATGATTAATTTTTAAATAATAGGAAGGTGCGACCAGCTCCACAAGAAAAGGACAGCCGATTGGCTGTCCTTTTCTTGTGGAGCACAGGAGAATCGAACTCCTGACCTTTTGAATGCCATTCAAACGCTCTACCAACTGAGCTAGTACCCCATTGCCCTGCAAAGGTAGTTTTTTTTTCTTGTTTCGCAAATGATAAAGTTTGTTAGAGATTAATTGTGTAACTTTGAGAGTTATCATTCAAGCGGAACCAATAACAATCAAAATCATTTACTATGGAAAACAAATACAAAGGCACACAGACCGAAAAGAATCTGGAAGCAGCATTCGCCGGTGAATCACAGGCACGCAACAAATACACCTACTTCGCATCTGTAGCGAAGAAAGAAGGGTTCGAACAAATCTCAGCAATCTTCCTGAAGACTGCTGACAATGAGAAGGAACACGCAAAACTCTGGTTCAAGGAACTCAACGGCATCGGTGACACTGCCGCCAACCTGGCCGCAGCCGCCGACGGTGAGAACTATGAGTGGACTGACATGTACGAAGGCTTCGCCAAGACCGCCGAGGAAGAAGGCTTCAAAGCTCTGGCCGCCAAGTTCCGCGCTGTCGCCGCAATCGAGAAGCAGCACGAAGAGCGCTATCGTGCCCTGCTGAAGAACGTCGAGACTGCAGCCGTATTCGAGAAGAGTGAAATCAAGGTATGGGAATGCCGCAACTGCGGTCACATCGTAGTAGGGAAGAAGGCTCCTGAAATCTGCCCCGTCTGCGCTCACCCGAAGAGCTTCTTCGAGATTCACGAGGCCAACTACTAGTATTGCATTTGGCCATAAAAAAAGACGTCCGTGTGGACGTCTTTTTTTATAGCTCAGCGCGCAGCCTCTCGATCATATCTGCATACTCTGCATCGCTCAGATAAACCTTTCCGGGGTTCATCTGGAAGACTCCGCAGGAGTGGCGCAAAGCTGATTAGCACCCTGCCGGATTATAGGATCAGCTTTACGCGGAAACCGCGGGAGGTCGGCTCTTCTATTACGTCTTTAACGAGCGAACCGAGTTCCTCGAGGAAGGCCGGGGAAATGTCCGGGTCCCGGAGGGGAGAACTTTCGAGGCATTCCACCATGAAGTCCAGCGCGGTTACATCGGACAGTTCGCTGTGGGTGATGCGCAGGGTCATGGGCAGGTACTTGTGCATCACTTCTTTAAGCATCTTCTGGTAAGCTTCGAGGGCCGTTTCGCACTTGTCTGCAATATTGTATTTGATGCAGAACTGGCGGATGGATGTTTCCATGCCGGGGAAGTCATAGTCGGGGTCGTCGATCTCGAAGACTTCCTTGCGGATGCGCTGCACGAACGCCTTGGTGGCGCTGTGGACGGGGTTCTCGCACACCTGCTGAGCCGGGCCGTCCTCGTAGATGATGCCTTCGTTCATAAAGAAGATGCGGGTGCTGACATCGCGGGCGAACTTCATCTCGTGCGTCACGATGAGCATCGTCATACCTTCTTTCGCCAGCTGGCGGATGACGCTGAGCACTTCGCCCACCATGGTGGGGTCGAGGGCTGAAGTGGGCTCGTCAAAGAGAATGACTTCCGGCTTCATGGCAAGGCAGCGGGCAATAGCCACGCGCTGCTTCTGTCCTCCGGACAGGCTGGAAGGGTAGACGTCGGCCTTTTCTGCCAGACCAATCTTACGCAGCAGGGCCAGGCCTTCTTTGCGGGCCTGCTCCACAGGTTCCTTCTTGATCTTGCACGGAGCGTAAATGACATTTTCCAGGACTGTCATGTGGTCGAAGAGATTGAAACTCTGGAACACCATGCCCACTTTCTGGCGCATCTTGTGAATCGGATAGCCCTTCTGTAAAATGTCTTCCCCGTCGATTATGATCTTGCCGCCAGTAGGAGGGTCCAGCAGGTTCAGCGCCCTCAGGAAAGTGCTTTTTCCAGTTCCGGAAGGGCCTATGATGCTGATCACTTCGCCGGGATTGATCTCGCAGTTGACGTCTTTCAACACCTGGAGGCTTTTGCCGTCAGGGTTGTGATAGGTCTTACTAAGATGAGAAACGGTAATCATAGCGAAATCTTTTTAGGGGTTGCCATTTTCAGCAGTGCGCTGATGAGCCATACAAGCAGGAAATAGATGATGGTGACGACGAGCAGAGGGAGCAGGGCGTCAAAAGTACGGCTGCGGATGAGGTCGCCGGCACGGGTGAGGTCATGGATGGCGATGTATCCTACTATGGAGGTTCCTTTTATGAGGGAGACGCACTGTCCTGTAAATAGAGGAAGACCTCGCCGGACTGCCTGGGGAAGTACGATGTTGAAGAAGGTCTGAGTGCGGGTGAATCCCAGCGCCAGGCCCGCCTCTGTCTGCCCGTGGGGGATGGCGTCAAGAGAGGTGCTGTAGATGTCGCTGGCCGCTGACGCAAAGAACAGGGCGAAACAGATTACTGCAACAATATCAGGCGGAACACCGCTGCCGGCAAATACTACATAAAAGAGGATGAGCAGCAGCACCAGTTCGGGAATGCCTGCCAAGAAGCCATTATACCCGTTTGCAATGGCGCGGACCCATCCCCGGCGGCTGCGGGTCATGGCATACAGGCCTATGCCCAGCACAGAACCCAGCAGGATTGCGAGGATACTGATCTTGAGCGTTTCCAGCAGGCCGTTAGTGAGATATTTCCACCTGTTCTCGGTAATCAGGTTCTTTTGAATGCTCTTCTTGAACCACGGTATAAGACCAAGCTTCTGCGCCTCTGCATCAGGATCTATGATATAATATGCTGGTCGGAAGTGGTGATAAGGTTCGGCAAACAGATATTCCTCCTGCCTTTCAGGAGTGATGAAGACTCCGCCGCACATGACATCGGCCATACCGGTTTTCAGGGCCATAAAGCCGCTCGCAGGTTCATAGTACTTAACCTCCAGAGGCCGGTGCAGTTGCTTGGCGAGTTCTCGCAAGATATCGATTTCGATGCCGTACCATTCCTGCTCGACCTGGAATGAAATGGGCGCGGTGGCAGCGCATGCAGCTACTCTGAGAGGAGTCCCAGAAGCGTCGTCAGGAATATGCGTATAAGAATCAACCTCGGCATAACGGTCCGTAAGCCAGAAATCTTTCAGGCTTTGCATGGAACCGTCTTCCACCATCCGTCGCTGGACAGCTGTGCAGGTTTCGGCAAGGTCGGCATCATCTTTCCGGAACATAAATGCAGTGGGAAATTCCTGCTCTCCCTTGAAAGCTATCTTGATGCCGTACTCTTTGCGGATTTGGGCATTGTAGATCATTTCGTCGTCAACGACAACATCTACTATTCCGTTGAGGAGCGATTGCAGGATGTCTCCGGCCGCGTTGAAGAGTTGAAGCGAAATATCGTCGCGCTGCGACAACTCTATATCATAAATGGTCCCGGTCAAAGTCGCTACCCGCAGCCCCGCCAGATCCGCCTCGCTCTCGGGTTCAGGCCTGCGCGCCTGCTCTGCTGAGCAGGACAACAGCACCGGCAGAAGCATCAAAAGGAAAAACAGATGAGAAATAATCTTATTCATAACTCAGAATGTAAGAATATGACATCGGCTGGATCAGAGGATGATTTCGATCTGTGCGGTCTCGTTAGCCTTGAACGTGTACTGGACATGGTCGCCGTCCTTGGCCAGCTCCTTGCCATTCACAAAGATGCGGCAGCCTTCCCGACGGTTGCGAAGCGTCAGGGTCTGGGCCTGATTGGAGGTGATTGAGGCACGGATGCCCTTCTTGTCCCAGTCCATGTGATTAAGTTTGGCGAAGGTATACAGCCAGACGCCGTCAATGGCGCCGTGCATCAAATTGTCGGGCATTACCGGCAGGAATTCCACAGTGCCGGGCTCGCTGAAGACGCACATCTCCACCAGGAACGCCGGGACAGCACCTGTCAGATCCGGGAACACGCCCCTATAGGGGAAGTGGCTGGTCTGCAGCGTGCGGCGGACGAAGCCGTGGTTGAGCAGCTGGCTCAGGTTCTGCTCAGCTTCTTCCATATCCTTCAGTCGGATGGCCGTGAATGCACGGTGGATGATGCCATGGGCGGAGTCATCCTGCTGGCCGCGCTTGCGGTTGGAGATTATGATGGCTTCCGTCAGCTCGGGATCCTTTTCGGGTGTGACCGCGCGGCCGGGCCAAACGTCATAATGGTGAGATACGTGGCGGTGGTTGTAATTCTCCTCGATAGTCGGCCAGGCCCATTCCTTGAGGCCGCCGTCCAAGTCCAGCAGATAGGTTGGAAGGGATGCGAGCTGGGCCTCCCAGTGGGGGATGTTCTCCGCTTCGATGCCAAGGGTCTTGCAGCCATCGATCAGGTTCATCAGGACCTCGCGGCAGATGGCGATGTCCATGACGGAGTTGATTCTCGTGGGATTGATGTCCCGGCTGGTGACCGTTTCATAGCCGGGATTCGGGGTCGGGTTCTCCGGAGAGAAGGACGGATAGAAGATGACCTTGCCGTCCGGGCCACGGTCGCATGCGTAATCCTCGTAGAACAGGGCCATTTCCTTATAGGCCGGGATTACGCGGGTCCGCAGGAATTCCTTGTCTCCTGTGACGAGGTAGTAGCCCCACAACTCGTTGTAGACCCAACCCAGGCAGCCCGTCCAGGCGTAATGCGGATAGGTGCGGGAGAAATGATAGTAAAG
>Ga0310690_10005583_pt1 | contig 16981 bp, 33 predicted proteins | sample AusTroGonzalo_MG_2_FD_207661 | JGI IMG/M metagenome (GOLD analysis project Ga0310690, IMG submission 207661) | Bovine rumen microbial communities from tropical cattle in Woodstock, Queensland, Australia - Gonzalo_04 (v2) (version 2) | ecosystem: Host-associated > Mammals > Digestive system >...
GGAGAATCCTTTGAGAAGAAATTTAAGGTCAACAGAAGCCCAATATCAACGGCATCATTTAAGGTAAAGAGACCGGACGGCACGATCCAGGACCAGGGATTAATGGGAATCGACGGAAATATACTGAGCTTCAGGTTCACACCGGACGCAGCAGGCACGCATGAGATAGACATAACCTGGGCGACAGGGCAAGATATATGGCGCGCGCCTTTCCTCATTGAAGTGAGACCATGACCGCGATGAAGAACAACACGATAATAGACGACATGGACCTCTCCCCCAACCCGATAGATTCAGGAGAGCCGTTCCTGATAGACGTTCAGGCACGCAACAGAACGACATGGGGCGACTATTCGGCGGACACATGGCAGTCGGTCAATGCGCTGGTATGGGGCTGATAGGATGGCGACATACACGACCAATTACAACCTGAAAAAGCCGTCAGCGAGCGATACGGTGGACATATCCGACATAAACGGGAACATGGATGTCATAGACACCCAACTCAAAGCGATTCCAAGGATAACGGTGGATTCATCCTTATCAGCATCAAGCACCAATCCAGTACAGAACAAGGTCATAAACACGGCACTGGGCAAGAAGATGGACGACTTATCGGTAAAGCTTGGGAACTCATCGGGCGGGGCGCATTGGACGAAGTTCCTGTCCGTTGATTACTCCACCATGAGCCAATACGGTGCGAAGATTATGAGGGTCAGCCAATCATCAGGGCATAGCCAAGGGGATGACTACCAGTTCTGTCAGGACGTATATCTATCCGTGAATTACGTCGGATATATCACCTGCAACGTACTGAGGCAGTATTCATCGACCCTATCTTCAAACTTGCCGACAGGGAAGAACTACGGAGATATATTCTACGTCAATGACACCGAGAACAGGGTCGTGGACTTCTACGTTGCGATAGGTCAGTACACACAGATGTATATGTCCCCTGTAAAGTGCATTATCGGAAACACCACCAATGTTACGCAGTACAGCGGAACAGGAACGGACTATTCATCAGGAACGCAGGTATGGGCTAATATCTTCGACTTGGCTTTGAATAACGTTGCGACAAGACCGACATACAAGGGTTCAGGAGTAGCCTTGCAGTCAGATATACCCGATGAATTGGCAGACCTGACGGCAGACAGCACGCATAGGACTGTAACGGACACGCAGATAAGCACTTGGAACGGAAAGCAGTCGGCTCTGACCTTTGATTCAGCACCGACTGCCAACAGCACCAACCCTGTAACGAGTGGAGGGGTAAAGACCGCATTGGACGGAAAGCAGGATGCCTTTACGGTTACTGATGTATCATTAATGGAGGTGGGATGATGACAGTATATACTGGCTCGGATGGACTGACATATACGTTCGAGAACAACGAACTGGTCATTGAGGGTTCAGGAGAAACGACTGCATTATCAGCGGGCATTTTGGACGGTACACACAATTTCAAGAGCATGACCTCGGTTACAGTAGGGGAGGGAATAACCATACTGTCGGAAAGAGCATTCCAAGAATGCTTTGCTCTTGTATCTGCATCATTGCCCTCTACATTGACTTATATGAGGCACCGTGCATTCAATCATTGCACCTCATTACAACAGATTAAAATTCCTAAAAATGTAGCTCAGATTGACGAGTATGCTTTTAACAACACATACTCCATGACGGCAATATATTTCGATGGAAACCAACCAATCATGGCTACTGGCTCATTCAGGTTGGGAGTGGACTATCCAGCAACTGCGACAGTATATAGCAAGGGGTGGGCGAGCAGTTCCGTATTCACATCGACTATAATCGGTTCGGACACCACCCTCTCATACGTCACAGGGGTAGTCGCAACCTATTCTCATTTATTGCTCAATTCAAAAAAGATACAGGTGGATTCAGCCATAAGGGACGGTAACGGTCTAAAAATAGATGTATCCTATCAAAAGAAGAACGTAATCGTATCGAATACAAGCGTATCCTCATGGGTATCCGATAACACCTATGCAGACTATCCGTACAGAGCGAGCATAGCGATTACAGGGGTCACGGCAAACGATACCGCAGAGGTAGTGTTCGCAGTAGCACAGGCTACGTCAGGGGATTATGCACCCGTATGCGAAACCTATGCAGGAGGAGTCTATGTGTATTCAGCGGTGAACGACACGATAACGATACCCACGATAATCATATTCAAAGGATGATAAGATGATAGGAAGAACGAACGCAAAGAGAGGCGGGTCTGGGAACGTAACTGAGGTACAGGTCCTGCCCGCAACCCAAGGAGTAACGGTAACGGCATCGAGGACGGGAAAGAGCAAGACCGCAACGACCAACGCAAGCGGAGTGGCGACATTCAAAAACCTCGATATGGGCTACGATTGGACGTTCACATGGTCCACATTCAGCAAGACCGAGAAGATAGACCAACTGAACGAATCAGTCATGTTAGGAGCAGTAACAATCCCGTGCTATGTAATGATGAGCGGGACACGTTCCGCTAATGTGGACATAGGAACGCCCTTGAACAATTATGAATTAGATGAGGTCCTATTAGACGGGTATGTCAGCGGAGGCGCAGGGGGTTACAATGACCTGAATAGGTATTATTTAGGAACGGTCAGCTTAGGAGTCGGCAATACATACAGGATTATATGGCATACAAGTTCCGATGCGCTCGGAGCATTTCTGTACAAGGACGGTTCGTTGGTGAGTGGCGAAAGCAGAGGAACCGGGGTTGTGCCGATAACCGCTGGATTTAACGATAGACACACAATATTTTATTTCGACTTTACAGCCGAGGAAGTCAGCAATTACATATTCACAGTTGATGAGGACTGATAATATTATAGGAAGAACTAACGCAGAGATTCCCGGATCGGACAATGTGACCACGGTGCATTATCCGACAGCGACAGCGGGCATAACGGTCACGGCATCCAAGACGGGAACGACCAAGACAGCGGTGACGGATTCCAGCGGAGTGGCCACGTTCAAGCATTTGGAACTCGGATATACCTGGACGTTCACGGACGGCACGGACACGGTCACGAAGTACCTTGGAGAATTGACCGAGGACATATACTTCGCAATAGATGTGGAGATATTCGCAAGAGGGAACAGTTTTTCCCTCTATCATTACTACAATGTCCTGACAACAAGCCCATACGTCACATTCGGGAATGCTGAATCCATAAAATCCATATCCTCGTCTTCGAATTATACGAGCGTTGGAACGGTAAAACTGAAAGTAGGCGAATATTACGGGACCTATACACAATCAGGAGGGGACATAGTATTGTTCTACAAAAACTCGGCAAGCGGAGAGAGCATAGGTCATTTTTCGACAGGCAATACATCGTTGAGCAAATCGAACCTCGAATACATCCAGATGGATTCAAGCATATCGAGCATATACATTAATGTGTATTGGGATTGAAGAACCAGAAATAAACGGTTTAGAGGGGGAATCCCCCTCATTCTTCGGAATCACGCTTTCTCAGCAATTCCTTTCTTTCTTTATTCGTCGGACGACCGCGCTGGCGGTCGGAGTAGCGATAGGGGTTGATCCTTTTCTCGCATCTGTTCAGATGCTTGCAGACGTAACGGTAATCTTCCTCGGTCAGATCGACATTGCAATACGGACAGCGTTTTCTCCCATCCTTGAAAACAACAGGCTTGCTCATGGTGGATGTATGCCCAGCCTACGATATAAACAATAATTCGTCATTTTTCGGATATAAACGCACCACCTTTATTCATATTGCCCGATAAGGGCGGGAGGTCTGAAAATGGCTGACGATATGCAGATGGAAAAGGAGGGACACATGGACCGTATGTACAATATGGACATGGAACCCGATTCCATGATGGATATGTCCGCGTATCAGAAGTGGGAACACGGCATGATCGAGGACATGAGCCACGACACAGACGCTATTATCAAAATGTTAGGAGGTAAATCTATGACAGAATCTTATGATAGTGGATTACTGACAGGGATGCTGGCGAACAAGGGAATCGACCCCTCGATAATCGCCATGCTGGACAACAACAAGGGTGCTTTCGGCTCCGACGGCGGTATGCTGTTCCTGCTGTTCCTGGTCATCCTCATGGGCGGAGGCTCGGGATTCGGAGGATGGGGAGGCAACGGAGTGGATAGGACCGTTATCAACGAGGGCAACTTCAATCAGCTGATGACGGCGGTATCTCAGTCTGGCCAGAATCAGCAGATGGCCATTCAGACCCTTGCCAACAACCTCAACACCGACGTTGCATCCATCACCAACGCCCTGGCATCCGTTGACAAGCAGATCGCTGTCAATCAGGGCAGTATCACCAACGCAATCCAGTCCTGTTGCTGTAACATAAGGACGAGCATCCTTGAACAGACCAACAACCTCAACATGGGATTCAACGGAATTCAGAACCAGGCATCCCAGATTGCCTACGCACAGCAGGAGAACGCTACAAGGAACACGCAGTCCATCATCAACGCCATCACACAGCAGTCCGCCATGATACAGGACAACTTCTGCGAGATCAGGAACAGGGAGGATGCCAAGACCATCCAGGACCTGCGCGACAAGCTGGCGGAGCAGAGGGACCAGAGCAACCTGGCGCAAATACTCGCTGCGATAGCTAACAAGGACACCATACAGTCCGTCGTGCAGGGAACTCTCGATACAACAGCAGGAACGTTCACAGGAACGGGCCTCGGTTCGCTGTCCTGACTACAAGACGAATATGAAGGGGCGGAGATGCCCCAGCTATAAACCTCAACAAACCCTGCCGAATAAACATCGGTTCGGCAGGGTTTCAATGCATTTTTTACGGAAAATCCGCAAAAGTTGCTCATAAATCCCTCATATTGCAAATTGGGCGATAATCCACTATTCCGAAAACCCCTTTTAAATAAAAATCCAAATTCGATACAATTTGTATCTAAAAATGCAGTTAGGTGATAACATGGCATACGATAACATCATGAACGCAATAAACAAGCCCGGCGAGGGTTTGACGACCAAGCAGCAGGCAGACAATTATGACATATTCGGGAAGATGATGAAGGAAGGAGTCTATATCCCCGACCTGCTGAAGAAGATAGATAACCTGGAATCCGAGGTTAAGGATTTGAAGAAACCGAAGGAGAGCCCGATGGACGCGCAGCTCTTCTCGGTGATGGAGCAGGCTGTCCGGGACGATCCGGAAGTGGTAACGGCGAAGCGCCGGCTTCAGGATGAAAAGACGAGGATCATAAGCGAGCTCTGCATGGCCGATTCCAATTATAGAGCGCTCTTCGATTCGTACAGGACCGCGGTGAACGCGGCTTACGTGAACAAGAGGGAGATAAAGAACACGGATTAAACGCCGTTAGTCATTAATTAAACACCAGCCATTTAAAGAGTGATAGCGATGACACTGCCCCAGCTTATGTTTAAAATTTGGGATGGCGACGATAACGAGCGCTTCACGTTCAGAGACATGAACCGCCTGACTTTCAACGCCAACCAGATCGCAGCAGAGGCGGGAGTGACCACGGTGGAGTTCGTGGAGGCGGACCGCACCCAGCAGTTCCGCTATGACGAGGTCCAGAAATTAGAGAACCTGACCGCCGCCATAGCAATGACGCTGGGCCTGAACATAATTATAGAGGGCAATTGGAGACCGATGCGCTCTATAACGTACCGCGACTTCGAGAGGATGGAATCGAACCTCTACGCATGTTATCAGGCGCTCGGAGGAGTAGGGGACAGGATCCCGGATAACAAGCGTTTAATCACAGTATCCGCGGTCCTATTCCCGGACGCCTGGGGCGGTTCGCCTCCGCATATAGACCTCACGGTCCCGTTCGTACATACGGCCAGGGAGGTCATGGTCTTTGTCCCGCACTATGCGACATTGGAGCAGAGGATGGCGGAGCATAAGGCCAGGATGACCGCGGGCATCTCCGCCGACAGGACGCTGAGGATCACCGCGAACGGGATGATGCCGAGGGTGGCGATTCCCATCAAGATCACATTAGGAGGGTTGGAGACGATAAAGGACGACATAACACTGAGCAAGAACAGCTGGAGCGGGGACGGCCCCTGGACGCAGAGCTTTAATCTGCCAGAAGCGCCGGAGAATGTGATCATCGGACTGCCAGCAGGAGTCAGCGCGGATGCTGCCAAGGCATACGCGGAATCCGCCATCCATGCCTCCGCGGTTTCAGGATCCACGGTCACGGTCAGGGCGCTGTATTCGAGACCCACCGAGAACATCCCGCTGGCCGTTCTCTATTCGACCACGGAGGTGGCCTGATGCCGACCATATCCGCATTCATAGCAGGGTCCACGAAATACGAGGTCCCGACCAACTACACGATGCTGATACTGGACCTGATGACATGGGACCGCCAGAACCTGACCGGAACGTTCACGATAACAGGCACGGGCTACTCCGAGAGCATCCAGGCCGATGCTTCAGGAAGGGCGGTCAAGGTAGTCCCCGCCGGGGCAACCTACACGGTAACGCTGACGCATAACGGTGACTATCTGAACGACGGGCCGCAGAGCGTAGTGGCGGTCTCGGAGGAGATCGTATGGGTCGCCTTCAATCTTTCAGAGCCCGCGATCCAGGCGTATAATAACATAGCAGTATCCACATGGGCATCCGATAACACATACACGGACTATCCTTACAGAGCTGCGATCCCGATAAGCGGAGTGACCGCCGACGATATACCGGAGGTTGTATTCGACGTCGCAGAGGCGACCAGCGGAGATTACGCACCCGTATCGACGAGCTACAATGGCGGGATCTACATCTACTCCGCACGCAACGATTCCATAACCATCCCCACCGTAGTGGTAAAACACCAAGCATGAGAGGGCCAGCGCCCTCTCTTTTTAACGCCGTTAGTCATTAAAGAAGTTTTGAGCGATAATCCAACTGCTCTATTTATAGAGTAGGAAGTTTTCAGATGAAAACAAAGATGATCGCAGCAATGGCAGTTTTAGCTCTCGCCATCGCCGGGGTCGCGGTTTTGGCCGAGGGCAACGGATCCGATGCAGCGGACGCTTACACTGTCAGCTATAAGGTAGGCGACAGGACGTTTATAAACACGTCCGAGACCGCCACCATCACCCTGGCGACGCTCGCCGAGCTCGGAGCAACGGTGCCCGAGCCAGGTGTCGAATTCGCTGTATGGGCCGATGGCGTGAACAAGTATGCTGCAGGTTCCACGCTGATCATCCCCGCAGGGGAGGACAAGGTGGAGCTTACGGCCAATTTCAAGCCAATAACCTATAAGACCGAATTCATCGTGGACGGAAAGACCGTTAAAGAGGTTTCCGGAGCATTGAAGGAAGTCGCAGACGACGGAGTAACAATCACCCCAGCGGACCCGATCAGCCTGCCCGCAGCACTGGCCGACGTGGACGTATCCAAGAAGGGCTATATCTTCGCAGGATGGATGACAGCCGGAGCGGAGGAGCCAATCGCGACAGCGGACCTCGGCAACCTTGCAGGATCCGTCATATACATCGCAGCCTACGACGTAGATTATAAGGTGACTTTCATCGACGGAGATAAGACCTATATCTCCTGCGTATCGAACCTGGTCGTCCCCGACCTGGGAGAAAAGACCGGATTCGAATTCATCGGCTGGTTCATAGGCGACGTGAAGGAGGATCCCGAGACCTACGAGTATATCGCAGATACCACCTTCGAGGCGAAATGGGAAGCGAAGAACTGCTACGTTACATTCATGGCAGGAGAGACCGTAATCGCCAAGACCCCCGTCCTGTACGGAGACAAGGTCGTCGAGCCCAAGGTTCCCGAAGGCTACGCGAAATGGGACTTTGACTTTAACACGCCCATAAAGAAGGACATCACCATTAAGGCGCTGCCCTTCACATACGCGGTCAAATTCATCGCCGGAGATAAGACCATCAAGGAGATGACCGTCGATAAGGGAACCGTGCTGAAGGCAGAGGACGCACCCGCAACGGTCGAAGGCTACCTTCCCTGGACCGTACCCACAGACCCGATTACGAAGGACACAACGATCAACGCAGAGAAGATCCCCGCACCCGCACCCACCGGACTCGATGACCCGATCATCAAGACAGGCGTAATATTCGGAGGAATCCTGGCAGCGATAATCCTCGCCCTGGTCGCTATGAAATTCAAGAAAGGCGATTGGGTGATCGGACGCGCGAAGAAAACCGAGACGAAGGAGTGACCTAAATGGACATGATATTATACACACCGACAGAGTACCTCACGGTGCTCGCATTGCTGGGATTCCTGATCACAGGAGCCCTGACCCTGATGAGAGGAGCGACAGCCCTCGCAGAGAAGAATAAAGCGGACCTCCGCGCCGGGAAGATCACCCAGGCCATATCATACGGAACAGACTATATCGGAGCGAACATCGGCACAATCGTGCTCGGAGTAGTGGCCTCCGTATTCGTCCCCGGAATGATATACAAGGCCCTGAACATCGCGCCCGAGTACGCAGGATGCGTCCTCATCGCGATAATCTGCTCCTTCATAGCAGGAACAACGGGAGCCCAGAAGCTCACCGAGATCGTAGATTTGTTTCGTGATAAATCCAAGATAAAGGCCCTCGAAGCAGAAAAGAAGCAGTAAACCTAAAACCAAACACCAAGGAGGGAGGACAGGGAGCTCCTGTCAGGCCCTCCCCTATTATTCCGAAAGGAATAAGTTAGATTTGAGCCGGAACGAATACTTACGGAGTAAACCCATTAACCGCTCGATAAGTCGGGGAGTGTAACCGCGAGCGGGACCTTTTATTTTTTGAGAGCATATATAGAAACGCAGGATCCGCGCCATAGATTAGTGGTATTCTCCGTGGGCGGATCCAGCACAGCATCCGGCGGAGGGATGTGGCTCCTGAGCGACCTAACTCCGCCTCCCTTCCGTAAAAAAAATTACGGCACAACTCTGCCAATATGGTTTATATTTAAAGGCGTTTAAATGCTTTTAAATACTACGAACGCCTACATATTATTAGGAAGGGGACAGAGAGCCCCGGAAAAAAAATACGGAGAGAATAGAGATGGACGGAAACATGAAAGAGAGGATCGCAGACTGGTATGCCAGGGAGTACCCCACCGACCCGCAGGTCGGGAACCTTTGGACTTGGGTGACCTTTGAGGAAGCCGCGAACGAGATAAAGGCGACTGGACGCCTGGTCTGCGAGCGCTACGGATCCTGGCTGGATTCAGCAGTGGTAGAGAACATATACAGGGAGACCAAGAGACGCATGGGAGGGAACTGAGATGAACGCAGCGAACAAGGCCAGGCTGGAGAGGATGACCGAGCGCGAAAAGGTCGATTGGCTTTTTAGAACGCTCAGCGACGCCGCAGTAATATCGGTGGCGCTTTCAGACGAGGAGAAATCCGAGGAATTCAGAAAAGCGATCAATGCCCTGCGCAGAGCGACCGACGAGTACATGGATGAGGTACTCGAGAAAGAGGAGGTGGCCTGAATGACCGCCTCCAGGCATTACAGGAGCGCCCTGTCGCACATAGAGACCGCGATGGATGAGCTGGAGTATCTCTTCGAGCAGTACGGAGACGACATGGCCGAGGAGCTGCTCCACGACCTCGCCGAGATCAGGGACAGGATGAAGGGACCGGGGGCGAACTGAATGCGCAAGATAATCGCGAGGAGGACCGAGGGGGATCCTTACGGTTACACCATAGAGGTGTATGATGGCGGGTTCCGTACTCCTATGTACATGTACTCCAGCATGTACAAGCCGGTGCTGAGCAACGGATCGCTGATATTCGAGACCCCGGACAGCTTCATGTCCCTGAGCGCGGATATAATCCAGATCATGAAGGAGGACTGAGGCTGTATTATAAAACCGTTTAAACACTTTTATATAGTTAAAACGCCTACTATATATTAGAGGGGAAACCCGGAACTAAAAGGAGAATACCAGAAATGAACGCACAGGAATATGCCCAGGAATACCAGAAAATACTCGACCAGCTGCTGAGGATCGAGCAGCGCAGGCTTTATGACTTCGACCTGCGCGAGAGCAGGGCCCTGAAGGATGGCCTCGCAGATGCCCGCGATGGATTGAGAGCCGCCATAAAAGCACTTCAGGAGGTGGCCTGAATGGACGCCATAAGGGGATTCGAAGCAGGCAAGACCTACGAAGGAGAGAGGATCGGATGCAGGGGAGTTGAAAGGGACTTCAAGATTGTCAAGAAGAACGAGGCGACCCGCCGCATTACGGTGGTCCCCATAAACCACCGCGACGGCACCGAGGGAAAGAAGATCGTGAAGATGTACGGAGTACGCACGAACAGGATCACCGGAGAGCAATGCGAGTGCTGCCGCGTCCCCTGGGGAACGGGCACCTACTAGCTCAGCGCCGACCAGGAGGTGGCCTGAGATGGCGATGGACATGGAAGCCATGAAGAACGAGCTCTGCATGGCGGTCCTTCTGAAATACAGGGAGGCCCAGGACATCCTCATGGACGCGAGGCGCATGGCGGAGAGCATGGGCATAGAGACCGGAGCGCTTGAGGCAGCAGAGAGGGACTGCAAGGCAGTCCTGGAAATCATGAAACAGGAGGCGCAGAAATGAGCGAAGTCAGATTCTATGACGGCCGCCCGGTATTCTGCGACTCCACGATCCTCGAGAGCAGAGGCAGGGACAAAGGCAAGCTGGTGACTCGCTTCTATCACATAAAGCCCAACATGAGCCTGGTGTGCATAGGTAAGGCGGTGTGGAGCGACAGGCCCGGATTCGTCATCGGTTACATGACGATGAACGGAGGAGAGACCTACAATAATGCGAAGTACGAGGACCTCGGGCCGATGACATACGGCCGCGCGGTCCAAATATTCGTAACGGCATGCGAGGAGATGGTGCATGAGGAGGGTCCGCAATGAGAATGATAGGATTGGAGATAAATACGATCAAGGAGCACAGGGAGGAGGTCCTAAACCGCACATACTCGGATAAGGACGACGCTGTAAGTGTATTCCTTCAAGGAATGGAGAGGTCACACGGATATGAACGCATGAAGGCGGTCGCAGAGAGAGGAGTGGATCCAGAGGCGGAGGTCAGCGAGCTGACCTTCCAGACGAAGGTCAAGACCATCGGCAACGGACTCCACATCCTAATATCGATGCCGAACGCCAGGAAGCTCGGCATCGGACCCGATGACGACGTGGAGATAACGATAAGGAAGATTTGAACAGCACGCGAAAGCGAGGGATGGGAAAAGAGGATGACCGCAGGGAATGAATATAGGACCTCAAGCCCTGCGGTCCGCCTGACATTACTGACAGGTGGTCAATGTGACATTAGATTCTATAAGTAGTAAGTATTTAATCGATACGCATAGAGAGCTGGACTTCATCCCGGAGCGCGAAGGAAAAATTATTTTTTTATTTTTTTTCTCCGAGCGGGACGCCTATCTATCATGGCTGAAAACCCATAATAGAAGGGAGGAGACGATAAACACATACAGAGCGCAGCTGAACGCGCTGGAGCCGTACATCCTGGACCTGCTGGGATTTTTCAGGTTCGACGAGATCGGACCGGACGAGATATGCGCCCTGATAGATTGCCTCGGCGTTTGCGAACGCTCGAAGAAGGATTATATCAACACGTTCGGAAGGCTGGTGCACTTCGTGACGGGGAGGAATCCGGTGAAAGAAGCAGAGATCCTCTGGAACGACACCGACCCGACGCATAGGATATTCATTGAGAATGAGGATTGGCCGATAATCAAGGCAGCGGCGAGATCGAGCACCGACAAACTGATCCTCGCGTTAGGGGCCTACCTCGGACTAAGGAGGGAGGAGATGGTGAGGATCAAGCTCTCCGACATAGACGACCTGCAGAGTTTGAGGAGGCTGACCATCCACGGGAAAGGACACGGGAAAGACGGACACGTCGTGGTGAAGGACATCCCTGCGCCCGTGCGCGTAGCGCTGAAAAGATACCTGAAAGATAGGGAGAGATTCGACCCGGAGACGGATCAGCTGCTCATAAGGGTGGATGGAAAGCAGCCGGGGAGAGTGATGAACGGACGCTCGATCCGCTTCGCAGTGGACAGGATGGTGGAACGCTCAGGAGTCAAATTCACGCCGCACTCGCTAAGAAGGCTGTACGCGACCACGATGTGGGAAGCATCGGACTATGACCTCGAGGTCACACGCACAGCGACCCGCCACAAATCGGTGGATGTCCTGATGGAATGCTATATCAGAGCGAACCCGAAAAAGCAGAAAACCGCAGAAGAAAAGCTGTGCCAGATGATTTAAACCAATTAACCCCCAAACCTTTTATATATCGCTTTATCGTTGTACAATCAGGACCTCAAGGGATGTGTTCGTATGGATGAGCACGGAACCATTAGGCCATTTATCCACGTTAATGGCCTGAACTGAACCGGATCATCCAAGGACCTGACCAACAGGCCCGAGGATGATAAATGTGAAGATAATAAGAGTGTACAAAAAGCTCGAAGAAGCTTTTTATGAGTATGTCGAAGCCTGCAGGTTCGACGGAATAGCCGGACAGCAGGCCCCGTTAGCTTACTCTGATTTTGAACAGCTAATGATGAAGGATGGATTCATCCTTTGCGAAAAGACGATCCAGAGCAAATGGAAGATCCTGAATGCGAGCGGGATAATCAAGCTCATCCCTTACACCGACGGTAAAGCGCTCCTGCAGATCGACTGCCTCGTAACGGCCCTCGGATATGCAGGACCCGCCGAGAAAAAAAAAGAAAAAAAAACTTTTTCAGAGGAGGAGGCGAGCGCATGAGCGACAGGATCCTCATGACCAACCGCGAGCTGACGATGGGCCAGGTCGTGGAGACGATTAGGAGATTCCAGGCGGAGATGCCTGAATGCGAAGTATTCTTAGACGGAGACGCAAGAGCCATCGTCGCACGCCCCAGGAAGGTGAGCGCATGACCGGAGTGCTCGAGCGCATCAACATCGCCGCCAGGATCCTGCAGCAGAACCCCTGGATAAAGGACATGACCAACTCGCAGTTCAAGTCGGTCGATATAGACCAGATCAGGCGCGAGGTAGGAGCGGCGGAGAGCGAGGCGGGGCTGGTCGTTCAATACAGGGAGACCGGATTCGAGCCCATGCCCCTGAACGGTAAGACGTACTGCAAAGTTTCCGCAATACTGACCTATTACAGCATAGACGACGAGAACATGGAGAACGGCCTGGAATTCCCCAGGTCCGCCATAGGATATGACACGCTGGACAAGGGATGGAACAAGGCGGAGTCCATGCTGTACAAGAATCATTACAAGGGCCTCTATCACATAGGCGAGAGATCCGACGACCCCGACTCGATGAGCAATGAGGAATACGACCTGCTGGAGGTTTTCAGATTCATCACTTCATACGATTCGCAGGGCAAGCCTTCCAGAGCGTACCGCGACGAGATCATGATGGTCGTGGATAAGGCCCTCCCGAAGATCCAGGAAGAAAAGAAGAAGCAGGAGGAGGAGCGCAGGAAGAAGCTCCGCGCGGAGAAGGCTGCGCAGGCCGATGGATTCCTCGGCGGATCCAAGGCACCTAAGACAGAGGCGGAGTTCGTGACCGCGGATAATACCGGAAAGCTCGACGCGGAGACAAGGGCCAAGATGAAGAAGGCCGCCGAAGGCAGGGCGAGAATCAGTCAATTCGCCAAGGACAATCCTGACTGCACGATAATCCAGGATGCGAAGAACGTCTACGGTGACCTGATAATCGATTGGGCGGACGGAGCGGTGCTCCATGTCCTCGAAGCATTGGAGGAGGTCGGATTACTATGAACTTTTGGGAAGCGGTCCAGGCGATGGACGAGGGCAAGACCGTCCGCATGTCGGTGAACCCTGAGTTCAAGTACAGGCTCGCCGGCGACGGATGCACTATCGTCAGCAAGCCCCTATACAACAAATTCGCCTACGATGGACCTGAATGGCGCGGTGCGATGTTTTTCAGCAGGCACATCCGCGGGGATTGGGAGGTCATAGAATGACCTCCTGGATGGAATGCGGGTGCGGAGCAGACGTCACGTTGTACGAGAACCTCAATGTCGAATACTACGGCAGGACATGGCCGATGGTCCTCATCGGGACCTGCGGATCATGCGGGATGCAGCACATAACCGTCCCCGACTGCATCAAGCCGGAATGGGACAGGGCCCGCATCGAGTACGAAGCCGACCTCATCCGCCAGGAGGAGCAGCGCATGAGGGAGATGGACGGCCGTTACTACGGAGCGGTCGGATCCATAAAGCTGTGCGCCGACGAGGACAGGGACAGGTGCATCGGGAAGCTGATGGCCCAGGCATGGCATACGCATCCACAGGGATTTTGGCTGACCCGTTACGGGCGCCCCGAGATCGAGTGGACCTGGAGGGAAGCGGAGACGGACCACTGGTTCGACTTCCACCTCCATGTCACCAGATGGCGCCCGATAAACGGCGGCGACGATTCGGAGCGCTATGAGGAAGAATTCTGCTGCCAGAACCTCGACCAAGTAAGGAGGCTCCTCCTGAACGGCGGTCGTATCGCCAAATGGGAACTCTGGAAACGCGGACAGGACCATAAGAGCCTGGCCTATTCAGGCCAGCTCCCCAAGGGCGGGATAGACCAGCTCCTGGAGGTGTTCGCATGACGGAGTGGAGCATCCATATAGACCCCTGGACCGCCGGAGCTTCCGACATTGCGGATAAAATGGGCGCCATAGAGTGGGCATTCAGGAGCGAACTCGGGCATCGGAAATATCACGCGGGCATGGGCCTCGAGAAGGAGATCGCGCTGGAGTACGACAGCGGACACCTCGACCTCTGGCTGCAGAATATAGACGACGAGGACATCCCGAGGATGCTCTGCATTTTGGCACCTTTGAGGATCGCAATAGTAGAGGTCGAATCCGACGACGGATTCTGGCAGAGGTTCGACCAATACAACATATCGGACATGGCCAGGAACCGCCCCTTCGAGGAGATGGTGCGCATGGCCAGGAACGGAGCGAGCACGGACGAAGTGGCGAACTTCAAGGAAGCGTGGAACTGGTTCAAGCAGAGCATAGGTTACAACGATTACGACCCGGAAACGGACTGAATACAGGAGGGATGGGAATGACACCGATAAGACGCAATTCGATAGAAGGCAGAATATACGATTACATACGCGAATATGGGCCCTGCACATCCAGACAGATCGCGGAGGGCATAAACAGCGAGACCAACGGCGGGATCCTCACCCGCACGGTGGCTTCGGTCCTCGTCCGCATGGTAGGACGCGGGGACATAGAGAAGGTGGGCACGGAGATCCATGTCGGCTATATCTACGCCATAGCGGAGGGGCAGGCATGAACCTCCTGGATTTTTCAGAGTACTCGGTGATTTACAGGAACGCGACCAGGGGAGTCCTGAAAGGAGCCCCCGCCGACCTATATCCGCAGATGAAGGAGTACCTCGAGAGCGCACATGCCGACATGCTGCGCCACATAGGGGAGGACGATGAGGACGCATATCATCAGAAGTTCAGCGGCTCCCGCAGGCTGATGGATTCGGTCATGACCGCGAGGATAAAGGCCATTCTCAAGAGAGTCGAGACGGTGGACTATAACGACCTGACCAACGAGGAGAGGGTCATGGTCCGCAGGATCCGCGACATCATCGAGTGTTTCAAGAAGGAGAGGGGACTGCAATGAGGTCGCTGGACGTCGCATTGATGAAGATGATCGGGATGGAGGCGCAGACGACAAGCGACCTGATGGCCCGCATATTCGAGGGAGAGCCCGAATGGAAAAGGAAGCAGATGAGAGGCCACGTCCTAACAGCGTTAGGGGATTTGGAGAGGGATGGGAAGATAACCTCCAGGATATGCCGCACGGCGTACTCCGGGCCTGTATCCCGCTATTGGGCGCTCCCAGGGGGAAGGTTCCCCCAGGAGCTGGACTGCAAGGCGCTGACGACCAGGCTGATAAACGCGCTGTCGGTGCGCCCGATGAGCAATGAGGAGCTGTTCACCACCGTCTATTATTCCGAGGAGAAGTCGGACAAGGACAATGCCATGAAGCGCCTGAATAAAGCGCTGTACCGCCTCGAGGACCAGGGCATGGTCCAGAAGGAGACGGAGTTCATCAGAGCGAGCCAATGGAGGCTGGTGGAATGAGCAGATACAGAGTAATCCTCGAGATCACGACCAGCCTCGAGCTTGCAGCATCGGATGTGGACGACATAGTGGACACGGCCGTCCGCGAGGGGCTGACCATTCAGGAAGCTGCGGAGTACTATAACGTCGATATAACCGGATTCAGCACAGACGGCGCAAAGAAGCTGGAGGGAGACGAATGACCGATTACACGGTGCTTCAAAAGACGGATCGGAAATTCATAAACGTCACCTGCCCCAAATGCAGGAGGACATATTCATCGGGCCAGCTCTATCTGATAGGCCCGAAGCTGGGCTGTCCGAACTGCCACCTGACCATGACGCCGATGGAGTGGCTCGGTTTCAAGGAGGGGTCGGAATGAGCAAATATTGCGATGAAATCCTTATCTGCCCCTACTATCCGCGTTGCTATGATGTTGGCTATTGCATTGCTGACGGTCAGGGCGAGCCCGAAGATGAGGGGTGGGAGGAAGAGGAATGAACCCCGCGCAGATAAAGGACATGCTGGACCTCATAGGCGACAGGCACATGAGCACCACCGACATCCTGAACGAGCTGATGGACACCAGCGAGATGGGCTATAATGATTATAGGCGCGCAGAGGCCCGCATCCTGCGCCGGATGATCTATCTCACAGCGCACGGCTACACCGTCCGCATCGAGTCGGGGCAATCGAACAAGCCGAGTATATGGGCGGTGGCATGATGGCCTTTACATTGAGCCCCCCGGAGATCATAACCGAGGGTGGAGCCCGCAGGCTCCTGGAGATGTACAAGAAATGCAAGACATCGCCGAAGATG
>Ga0310690_10005584_pt1 | contig 16980 bp, 14 predicted proteins | sample AusTroGonzalo_MG_2_FD_207661 | JGI IMG/M metagenome (GOLD analysis project Ga0310690, IMG submission 207661) | Bovine rumen microbial communities from tropical cattle in Woodstock, Queensland, Australia - Gonzalo_04 (v2) (version 2) | ecosystem: Host-associated > Mammals > Digestive system >...
ATTGGTAATAAAATTATTATTATGGGTGGGTCTTGTTCTGGTAAATCAACAATGGCGGAAAATTTAAGCAAGAAATTTGATTTGCCTGTTGTGTATCTGGATTTGTATGACCCGTATGCTGTGCCACAAGGTAAAGAACGCGATACAAGAAAAAAGAAAATAAACAGTATTATTCAACAAACTGTTGCAAAGGATGCATGGATAATTGAAGGAATCTATGAATGGTATGCTTTTGATGAACGGCTGGATAATGCGGATACTTTAATATTGTTGTTGGCGCCGGCGTATAAAAGAATTTGGTGTTATTTGAAAACCTGTATTACAAAAACAAAACGACATGGTCGCCAGGGGTTTTCTGCGAAGAACTTTAGATGGAATCATATTTGGTATATGTTAAGAAAACATGATGCACCATACGATTTAATTGACAAAGCAATTAAAAACCACCCACAGTTGCAAATTGTTAAATTGAAATCTTATACAGAAGCAAACGAATTTTTGAAATCTGTAAAGTTAAAAGATTAACAAGATAACCATTTCTCTTTAAACTCTTTTACACGTTGCATTAAATCGGTAAATTATTTTTATCTTTGGCGGATGATTATGTGGGTGTACCATTTTTCTTGGAATTCAGTTGTTTTTTCGATTACTTCGTCACTGGGGTTTTGGCCGTCTGGGACAACAATTAATTTATCGTCGTCGTCGTTTGTGCGGTGGATGATTGCCGTACAGCGTCCTGTAAATGTATCCAATGGTTCGGTTGGGCCGATGACGTATGCGTCTAATTCTTCGCCGTCACCGGATATTGTGTTCGGGATAAAACCGTAATTGATTGGATATGTAAATCCATGTTTTGGATGTTTTGCGCCAATTGGTCTGTCCATTTTTACAGTTACGATTTTGCCAAGAAAATCACGAGATGAAGTTTTTTCTGTCATTGGAAATCTCCTTTATATTTGTGGAGAATTGTATCACGGTGGAAATGTTTTGCAAATTTTATTCGTTTAATTCCACAGAATCTATCATTGTTTTATTGATGGATTCCAGTTTTACCGGTTGATAATCTGAATCGGTGATTGTTGTGTCATCGCCACTGGATATAACCGTGATTTCTGTTTGGGGTTTTTGTGTGACAACGTCGGTCATATTTGTACCATATGTTTTTGATTTGTATTTACTTAGGAAACGGTCAGGAATTTTTATGAAATCGTTTGGATTTATGCCACGGGTTTGCAAACTTAATTGTTCCGCAGGTTTGATTTGTCTTTGTTCAATATTATAAATTGGGTTGATAAAGTTTTCGGGTGCACCACGCACAACAACCGGGGTGCCGGAACCGTTGACCTGGACAATGCGAAGTCCGCGTTCACTGTCGCCATTGGGTTTTAATCGTACAATGCCATCCATGCCGGCATAACCACTGGGGTCCAGTAAATATGCGGCGGGGGATTTATTGGAATACACCGTGCCCATTGCGATATTTGCGGCGTCGAATCCAAATGTTGCAAAGCGCGATGGTGTCGCATCGTATGTTTGTTGATATAAATTTATAAATGTCTGGTTTTGTTCGGGCAATGCGGCGTATTTCGTCCCCATCATTGTGTAATCAGATGCGATGTTTGAGCCGTCCAAAATGGCCGTGCCGTAAAATTGGACAGAACGGGAATCTGCACCATAATAACGCAAGAACGAACCCAATGTTTTTGTGTCGTCACCCCCCCCCAGGAACAATACCGCCGAATATGGTAATGTGCCAAGTGTGTCTGATTTTGATATTTTATCCAATTGGTAATACAGTTTTGATTTTTCAATTCCGGTCAGGGTTTCTTTGGTTAAAATGTCTGATAACACTTCGCGGGCACGTTTGTTTGCCGCGGTGCGCGCGTTGTTCATTGATGCGTGCAGGGCGACTTCTTTTATGTTATCATTATCGCGTTCGTTATATAAAAATATGCCGGTGACCGATGGTCCATAAATTTCAGCCGCGCGTTTCGCCGTGCCCGCCATGATTTTTCCAGATTCTGTATCGGGGGCCATTATGATAAAGTTTTGGATTCCGTCATAAAACATTTCACGGACGATAAGTTCGACACTGTTTGTGGGCATTAATGCGACCGTCATGACGCCATCGCCAACCGCCGTTGCGTCGGATGTAAATGATATCGCCGGCATATAGTCAGGCTTGGTCGTGCGCAATATTTGGGCATCGGATGAAAACAGTGGGCCAACAATTATTTCCGGATTTGTTGCCAATGCAGTATTTATTGCATTTGTTGTATTTGGTGCCGTGTCATAAAAATTCACGTGTAATTGGTTTAGTGAATGTTGCAATAATGCCAATTCCAGGGCGTTTCTTATTTCGCGACCGGCGGCAGCATTTTGACCCGTCATGGGTAATAATACCGCGATATTATGTTGTGTGTCGGCAGAATCAAATGTCGAATAATATGACCCGTATTGCATTTGAACCGGTGTCCCGGTTGCTGTGTCGGAATATTCAGCATTCCAATCGTGCCGTGTGTCGGTTCCGGCGCATCCGGCCAAGATTAAAGTTGCAATAATTCGGGTAAAAAATCTATTCATTGAAAACGCCTATTTATTTTTGTATTATTTTATCATAAAAGGATTAGAAATGCAATCGGGCCTTTATGTTGTTGGAACACCAATTGGGAATTTATCTGATATGTCGCCACGTGCGGTGGATGTTTTGCGCGGTGTGGATTTGGTTGCCGCCGAAGATACGCGCGTGTTTGCTAAATTAGCACGGCACTTTGATATTAAAACAAAGTGTGTGTCGTGTCATGAACATAACGAGAATAAAGTCATAGACGGATTGATTGAAAAAATACAAAATGGCGCGGCCGTCGCAACGGTCAGTGATGCCGGTATGCCCGGTATCAGCGACCCGGGGTTTCGTATTGTGCGTGCGGCGCGCGCGGCAGGGGTGTCGGTGTTTATGGTGCCGGGGCCGACCGCCGCGATATCGGCGTTGGTGTTGTCGGGTTTCCCGACAGACAGGTTTACTTTCTGTGGTTTTTTTGATGAAAAGAAATTGCACGATGATAATAAAATTCGGCATACGATTATTTACTATGAAAGTCCAAATCGCGTAATGACGACAATTGCCGCGTTGGCGCGTGTTATGCCAGAACGCAAAATCGCAATTGTTCGTGAAATTACAAAAATTCACGAAGAAACAATTATCGGATATCCGGCGGATTTAATGCATATAGCGCCACCGCGTGGTGAAATTGTTATTTGTGTTGCACCGGCGCCTGATAAAAAAATGACGGATGAAGAAATTCGTGATATTGTAAATGATATTGCGGGTGGGGCGACAAAATCTGCGGCGGCGGATTTGGCGGCGCGTGCCGGGATTTCTAAAAAAGAAGCGTATAAACGTTTGGTAAAAGGTGAATAAATGATAAAGTTTGTTGGGTCTTTTTCTACGGTTGAAAGTTTGCCAAAGACACAGTTCGCAGAATATGCATTTGTTGGGCGCAGTAATGTTGGAAAATCTTCGTTGATAAATGCGATGTTGGGTGAACGTGTTGCGCGGACATCAAATACGCCGGGCCGAACCCAGGAATTAAATCTGTTTAATGTTGATGATCGGATTTTGATTGTGGATTTGCCAGGGTATGGTTATGCACGTGTGTCGCGTGATGTGGCGGCCGCGTGGGTGCGTCGGTTGCAAAAATATTTGTTGTCGCGTACACAATTAAAGCGGTTGTTTATATTGATTGATTCGCGGGTTGGGGTAAAGGAATCTGATTTAGAATTGATGGAATTTTGCGATTGTAATGGAATTTTGTATCAAATCGTTTATACAAAAAAAGATAAAAAAGTGCGCGAAAATAATCAAATCGAATTGTCGCATGATAATCATGGCGCAATGGTTAATGATGTTTTGTTTACTTCTGCGGAAAAGAAAACTGGATTGGATGCTTTAAGGAAAATCGTTGGCATTAAATAAAAATATTTTTTCGGTCACAAATCCGGCACGAATGTTGGACGCATTGTATTCTGTGATAATGGCGTCGGGTGTGCGCGTGCGTGATTGTTTGATATTTTTGCCGTCGCGACGTGCTGTGCGGGCCGCGGAAAAAATGTTTGTGGAAAAAGCAGGTGGTGCGGTTATTTTGCCAAAGTTGGTTGCGCTGGGTGAAGGTGTCGATGATGCGGACAAAATAAATTCGCCGGATGTTTTCAGTAATACTGAACGCGTGATTTTGTTGGCTAAATTATTATCGGCGGATGCGAATATCGGAAGTATGTCGACGGCGTTGACAATTGCGCGGGATTTTGTGCGATGCCAAGATTATTTGGAAAACGAAGGTGTGGATTCTGGTTCTATTGATTGGGAAAGTTTGGTTGATGAAAAGTATGCCGGGCATTTCCAGGCCAAAGCAAAAATGTTGAATATTTTAACGTCTGTATTGCCGGCGGCGGCCGGGGGGCGGATGACCGCGGCGGCGTCACGAAATGCAGATGTGCGTGCGTGGGTGCATGAAATAGATAAATATCCGTTGGTTGTGGTTTGTGGTTCAACGGCGTCTGTGCCGGCGACGGCTGATTTAATGGTGGCGATTGCTAATTTATCACATGGGCGGATTATTTTGCCGGGACAAATAGATGGGCGGATTTCTGATTTCGGATTGAATACAAATCCATATAATGCGGAATATAAATTTTTATCGCGGTTAGGATTGTCGCCGTCGGATGTTATAAAAATAGATGTTGGTAAATCAAATATAGATTTTATGAATTACGCGTTTGGTAATGATACCGGGGAATATAATGGAAATAAAGATTTAGGTAATTGTCATTTGATAACGGCCGAAACAGAAAGTGAAGAGGCGGCCGCTGTGGCTGAAATTTGTCGGCGTGCGGTTGCGGTGAATAAATCTGTTATGGTTATTACACCGGATGCGGCGGGGAATCAAAGAATTGCCAGTGCTTTCCAAGATGCTGGTTTGGTGGCGGATTTTTCGGGTGCAAAAAGTGGTGCGGGGGTGGACGCGGCGCGTGCAATATTGAATTTATTGGATTCGTGGTTGGAAAACGGAAATGGTGCGTGGGACGCGTGTTATACGCGGTGTAATTTCAATTTGTTTGATACGGTTGCCGATATTATAAATAATTATGTGGATTTTATGAATCCTGAATTTGATATTGAATCGGTGGAATCTGGGCAGATTTGGTTGGCAATAAAAAATTTATCAGATTGCTTGGCGCGGTATGATATTAAATTGTCGTGTGTGGATGCGCGCGCGTTTATTGCGGATAGTTTGGCAACGGTGTCTGTGCGTGATGTGCCAAATGAAGATGCAAAAATTGTTGTGTTGGGAACAATTGAATCACGTATGCAGACTGCGGATGTTGTGATTTTAACCGGACTAAATGATGGTATGTTTCCGGCGCGTGGTTATGAAAATGCTTGGTTGCCGGCACGTGTGGCCGAAAGTATAGGGTTGCCCAGTCCCGACCGCAAGGTGTCATTGATGTCATTGGATTTTATGAATTTGTCGTGTGGTGCGGATGTTTATTGGTTAAGGAGTATAAATTCAGGTGGGGTTAAAACAATTGAATCCAGATTTTTATCACGTGTGGCCGCGCGTGGTGGCGTTGTTGATTTGGGTGCGATGGGGACTGTATTAAATGCGGTGCGTGCGCGTGACGATGTTCCGTTTCAACCATTGGATTACAGTGCGCCAAATCCGCCGTCTGATTGGAGTGATGTTTATGTGACGGAATTAGAAAAGTTGATTCATAATCCGTATGCATTTTATGTTGCGCATATTTTGCGGTTGCGCCCGATGGACGATTGGTGGGTTGGGGCCGATGCACGCGTGTTTGGAAATTTGGTGCATGATGTTATTGAACATGCACGTGATTTTTCGCCGGCTGCAATTATTTCGGAAATGGACAGGGCCGCGCGTGATGTTTTGCATACCAGTAATACAGAAAGTTTGTTGTTTAAGTTTTGGCATAAACGTTTTGTTGAAATTGCAAAGTTGGTTGATGAAAATTCAGATTTGTTGGAAAAATCTGTGCCTGAAATCGGGGGCAGGGTTGTTATTGAAAATCGTGTTGTTCGTGCGCGTGCCGACCGCGTTTGGGACGGTGGCGTTTTAGATATAAAAACAGGTTCGGCGCCAAATAAATCTCAATTAATGGATGGTAATATGCCGCAATTGCCGTTAGAGGCGTATATGTTGCAGCATGGCGGATTTGATATAAAAACGACGGATAAATCATTGACGCCTGAAATTGTGTTTATGCAATTGAAAAATTTTGATGCGCGTATGATTTGGTATGATGCCGATACTGTGCGTGAAATGATGAATGCTGCAATTGATAAAGTCACGGAATTGGTGCATATGTATTCTGTTGGTAATGCGCCATATGAATATTTTGAGACGGGCGATAAGAAATATAAAGCCTATGACGATTTGGCACGCGTGGATGATTAATCGTGCAATTGCAATACCAATCCGCAATGGTCGGTTGGTTTGTCGGCCGTGCGTGGGCATAAATCAATTTCGCAATTTTTAATCATTTGACTGGCGGTTTTATTGCACAGGAAATAATCCAGGCGCAATCCTTGTTTTTTGCCAACGGTGTCGCCACCGCGATATCCGTACCATGTGTAATCTTGGGCGTCGGGGTGTAATTTGCGCCATGCGTCCGTCCAACCTGCATCCAACCATGATTGCATAATTTCGCGTGCGGCCGGCGCCGAAATAGATGAACCAATATAATTTTTTGGATTCCATATGTCGCGGTCGGTTATCGCAACGTTAAAGTCGCCAGCGATTATAACAGATTCAGGTGAATCCAAGTATTGTTCTATATATTTTGTAAATGCGTGCATCCATTCAATTTTGTATGCGAATTTTGGTGATTCAACATTATCACCGTTTGGCATATATGTATTTATAATGCGAACACGGCCGTCAATTACACATTCCAAAACGCGTGAATTTACATCCGCATAATTTGGTAATCCGCGCGATACATCTTCGATAGAATGTTTGGAAAATACGGCAACCCCATTCCAGGATTTTTGACCAAAAATCTGGATGTTATATCCAAATTCGTCAAATAACATAAACGGAAAGTTTGCATTATCAACCTTTAATTCTTGGACCAATATTGTGTCAAATTCACCGGTGCGCAATATATCAATAAAACTTTCCACATGGGCGCGTATAGAGTTTATGTTCAGGGTTAATATTTTCATGTTTGATTTCCTTGTCTTTTAGGTCTATAATAATCCCTGTCCAATATAAAAACAACAAGGAAATTTACTATGAATATGAATGTTATGTTAGAAATGGCGGTCCAGCAATGGCCCGAAAACCAATTTCTGGTGCGTGAAGGTATTACATATTCTGAGTTTATGGATATGGTGCGTGCGCGCGCGGTGACATTGATGGAACATGGTATCCATGCCGGCGATACAGTCGGGGTGTTGTCGCATAATATTCCACAATTTCCGCTTACACTGTTTGCAATATGGTATATCGGTGGGCGGGCGTTGATGTTGGATACAAATTTGACTCCGTTTGAATATGATAATATGGCCAGTATTGCCGAATGTAAATTCGTGTGTGCTGAATCATCTTTCTTTTATAAAACGGATCGGTTCAGATTTATAGATATTACCGCCAAAGACGGTAATCCAAATCCAATGTTGCGTCCGTATAATTTCAATGATAACGATATTGCGACTTTGTCTTTTACATCGGGGTCAACCGGTAATCCAAAGGTTGTGCCGTTAACACATTACAATTTGGTTGAATGTGCAAATTCATTGGAAGATATGGCTGAATATTTTAGTTCTGGGGACATTATGTATGGATTTTTGCCCCTGTATCATATATTTGGTTTTTCCATTGGAATTTTGGCGACGGTGCATTTCGGTGGTGGAATCGTGTTGCAACCAACCGTTAATCCGAAATACATTCTGGATGATTTCAAAAAGTTTCGTCCGCATGTTATTCCGGCCGTGCCACGTTTGTGGGAAATGTTCAGAAATAAAATTATGGACACATTAAAGGCTCAGAAAAAATGGCGCATTGTTGAATTTATTTTGCGCAACCAAGAACCAATCAGTGATATGGGCTTGGGATTTTTTGTGCGCAAAGTCCAAGAACCAATTTTGGATATTTTCGGTGGACGCGTGCGGCTTTTGATTGCGGGTGGGGCCGCGACCAAGCCCGAGGTTGAAACATTTTATGAAAACTTGGGATTGGCATTTATCCAAGGTTATGGTTTGACCGAAACGGTGGGGCCAATTTGTATATCAAAACCAAATAAAAAACGTATGGCGTTTTCTGTGGGGGCGCCAACAACAAATAACGAATGCGAAATTCGTGACAAAGACGAAAATGGCATTGGTGTTTTGTGGTTGCGTGGACACCAGGTGTTTGGTGGATATATGAATAATGACGCCGCGAATAAAGATGCTTTTGATGATAAAGGTTTCTTTAATACCGGTGATATGGTGTATATGGACAAAAATGGCGAATTACATTTTGCCGGTCGTAAAAAACAAGTAATTGTTTTGGACAGTGGTAAAAATGTTTATCCGGATGAATTAGAAGCATTGTTTTTAGATATTCCGGGTGTCAAAAATGTCGCTGTGTTTGAACATAAGGTAAAAGATAAAACTGTTGCATATGGTGTATTCAGTGTTGAAAACGATATGACGATGGAAAAATTGGCGGCGGCTGTGGCTGAGGCGAATAAGAAAGTTGCGTCGTATAAATGGGTGACTCATTTTGCGATGACAACGGACGATTTGCCGATGACGTCAACGCAAAAAATTAAACATCATGTTGTTCGTCAAAATTTGATTGATGGTAAATATCCAATTAGACATGAATAATATATTTATATAAAAGGACATAAAAATGACTATGTATGATTTGTTGGAATTGAATATAAAAAGAAATCCAAAAACTCTTTTTTTGGTTCGTGAAGGTATAACATTTGCAGATTTGCCCCCATACGTTCGGGCACGTGCAACGACTTTGGCAAAGGCAGGGATAAAGGCCGGCGATGTTGTTGGTTTGTTGTCACATAATTTGCCACAGTTTGTGTACACTTTGTTTGCAATTTGGTATTTGGGTGGTCGCGTTTTGTTGTTGGATACAAATTTAACACCCGAAGAATATGATAATATGACAAAACTTACTGATTGTAAGTTTGTTGTGGCGGAAAAATCTTTCTTTTATAAAACAAAAAATTTCAAGTTTATTGATGTTGAAACAGAAGATAAAGAAACAGATGAATCATTAAAGCCATATAAAGTAAAAGACAGTGATATCGCAACATTGTCATTTACATCGGGTTCAACCGGAACACCAAAGATTGTGCCGCTGACACATAAAAATTTGGTTACATGTTCGGATAATTTGGAAACATTAAATATGTTCTTGAAACCGGGTGAAATGTTGTATGCGTTTTTGCCATTGTATCACGTGTTTGGTTTTGCAGTCGGATTTTTGGCACCTTTGCATTATGGTATGGGAATGCTTTTGCAATCAACAATCAATCCAAATGCAATTTTGCAAGATTTTGCAAAATACAGTCCCCAGGTTATTCCGGCTGTGCCAAAATTGTTCGAAATATTCCGCAAAAAAATTATTGATAATGTCAAAGCCAAGAAAAAATGGTGGTTGGTGTCGTTTATTATGAAGCACCAAAAAGGTTTGCGCATGATTGGATTGGGCAAATTGGTTGATAAAGTTTTGGGTCAAATAAAGGCCGTATTCGGTGGTCGTGCGCGTTGCTTGGTCGCGGGTGGTGCGGCAACAAAGCCTGAGGTCGAAAGATTTTATACTCAATTGGGTATGGATTTCGTCCAAGGTTATGGTATGACCGAAGCCGTTGGTCCAATTTGTTGTTCCAAGCCGGTTAAAAAACGTGTTCCATTTGCGTTTGGTGCGCCTTTGGGAACAACATGCTGTGAAATTCGTAATGCCGACGAAAATGGTATCGGTATGTTGTGGGTAAAAGGTGACCAGGTATTCGGTGGATACATGAATAATGATGCCGCGAATAAAGAATGCTTTGATAAAGATGGATTCTTTTGCACCGGGGATTTGGTGTCTATTGATAAAAATGGTGAATATCATTTTGCCGGTCGAAAAAAACAAGTGATTGTTTTGGACAGTGGGAAAAACGTTTATCCGGATGAATTAGAAGGATTGTTTATCGAAATCCCGGGTGTCAAAAACGTCGCTGTGTTTGAACACGAAGTAAAGGGTAAAACCGTTGCGTATGGCGTGTTCAGTGTGGATTCCGATATGACACTTGAAAAATTGGGTGCGGCCATTGCGGAAAAAAATAAAAAGGTTGCATCATATAAATGGGTGACACACTTTGCAATGACAACGGATGATTTGCCGGTGACGTCCACGCAAAAGGTTAAACACCATGTTGTGCGTAAATATCTGATGGATGGTAAATATATTGAAAAAGGTATTTAAGCATGAATATGTATCAGTTCTTTGAACAAACTATGGAAAAGTGTCCATCGACACTTTTCCTGGTTCGGGAAAAAGTGACGTTCGCGGATTTTCCAAAGTTGGTGAAGGCGCGGGCAACAACACTTAAAAAAGCCGGTGTTATGCCGGGTGCAACGATTGGTGTTTTGTCGCATAATATTCCTGAATTTATTATTACATTGTTTGCGATTTGGTATTTGGGTGGGACAGTTTTGTTGTTGGATACAAATTTAACAACAATGGAATATGATAATATGACGCGGCTTACGTGTTGTAAATTTGTTGTGGCTGAAAAATCGTTCTTTTATGAACCGGCCGATTTCGAGTTTTTTGATATTCAGACAAAAGATGAAGATGTTGATATGGATTTGATGCCGTATCCATTGGATGCAAATGATGTTGCGACTTTGTCATTTACATCGGGTTCGACGGGAACGCCAAAGATTGTGCCGTTGACACATTTTAATTTAATAGAGTGTGCAAATTCTTTTGATGATTTTAATGAATGGTTCCAACCCGGTGGTGTGTTATATGGGTTTTTACCGTTGTATCATATATTTGGTTTTGCAGCCGGATTTTTAGCGCCTTTGCATTTCCAAATGGGTATTTTGTTGCAACCGGCAATTAATCCAAAAGTAATTTTGCAAGATTTCAAGGAATATCGTCCGCATGTGATACCTTCGGTTCCGAAAATGTGGGAATTGTTCCGCAAGAAAATTATCGAAGAAATTAAATCTCGGAAAACGTGGTGGTTGGTTTCTTTTATATTGAAAAATCAAGTGTGGCTGAAAAAAATCGGTTTCGGATTTTTGGTGCGCAAGGTGCAAAGTCAAATCAAGGCTGTGTTTGGTGGTCGTGTCGAACTTATGATTGCGGGTGGGGCGGCGACCAAGCCCGAAGTGGAAACTTTTTATAACCAATTGGGAATCGCGTTTATCCAAGGGTATGGTATGACCGAAACGGTTGGCCCGTTTTGTGGTTCACGCCCGCTTAAAAAACGTGTGCCGTTTGCGTTTGGAAAACCGTTGGGTAATAACGAGTGCGAAATTCGCGATAAAGATGTTGATGGAATTGGCATGTTGTGGGTGCGTGGACACCAGGTGTTTGGTGGATACCTGAATAACCCAGAGGCCAACCAAGAATGTTTTGATGAACGCGGATTTTTCAAGACTGGCGATTTGGTGTATGTGGATAAAAATGGTGAATTACATTTTGCCGGTCGTAAAAAACAAGTAATTGTTTTGGACAGTGGTAAAAATGTTTATCCGGATGAATTAGAAGCGTTGTTTTTAGATATTCCGGGTGTCCGTAATGTTGCGGTATTCGAACATGTTGTGGGTGGTAAAACCGTTGCATATGGCGTGTTCAGTGTGGATCCCGACATGACCGCGGAAAAATTATCTGCGGCGGTGGCGGCGGCGAATAAAAAGGTCGCGCAATACAAGTGGGTGACGCACTTTGCGATGACGACGGACGATTTGCCGATGACGTCGACCCAGAAAGTTAAGCATTATGTGGTTCGTCAAAATCTTATCGATGGGAAATACAACGAAATATAGTGCGAAAATATAAACGGGCATTTACTTGTTATTTGCTCGTTTATGTAACAGCACGTACACTGCACTCGCAAATAACGGCGTATCTGCCTCGTTCTATTTTCGCATTTGGTTTCTGAGTTTTTTCCTATTTGGAATGTTTGTTATATTTTGTGATAATTATTGAATTGTTTTTTTATTGTAAAAAACCTAGTATTCACGCGTATAGAACAAGATAAACAAATAAAGGAGAAAAACATGAAAAAATTACTTTTGATTTTACCATTTATGGCTTTGGCGGCATGTAATCAAAATACATATGTTCATGATGCAAACGAATATGTTAAAGATTGTGAAAAAATTGTTACCAGTGAAATGGGTGGCGATATTTATAAATGCCCAATGACAGAAGATTTGGTGGCGGTTAAAGCAATGGAAGCAGATTCTGCGTTTGGTTTATCTGCTGATTTGGATATTGCAACTGTTGCTGCTGATGCTAAGAATGCATATGTAAACGTGTTTGGTGGAAAGTGTGAAACAGAAGGGCAGGTATCTTACCGTGTTATTGTGAACACACCCAAGACAGTAAATGATGAAACATATTATGCTGTTGAAGTATGCCGTTAATTTGTAATTGAATAACAAAAAAACCGCCGATTTGGCGGTTTTTTTATTTCCCCAGGCAAAGCTGTGAAAATGTGGCGTCCATTACATCGTTGGCGGTGATTGTGCCCAGTATTTTTCCAATATTATCGGCGGCCATGCGGACGTGTTCGCTGAAAATATCATAATTGCCGTCGAATTTTTGGGTGGCGTGTTCCAATTCTAACTTTGTATCGGTCAGCAATTTATATGTGCGGGCATTTATTATGATTGTGTTTTCTGCGCCGTCCAACATCGTGTGCATTTTATTGCGGATTGCGTTTAACAATTCGTCCAATCCATCACCGGTTTTCGCAGATGTATAAATTGCATTTTTATTGTCGCGGGTTTTGATTTCGTCGCATTTGTTTATCACGATAATTGTTTTGTCAGAGACCACCCCGTAACCTTGTGGTGTCACCCCTTTGCAGGAGGAGAACACATGCAAAATTAAATCAGCGTTTTCAAGTTCTGATTTTGTTCTGTCGATTCCTAATTTTTCAATTGTGTCGTCTGTTTCGCGCAACCCCGCCGTATCTGATAAATTTACCAAATATCCGTCGATATCGATTTGGGCACTTATTACATCGCGGGTTGTGCCGGGTGTGTTTGACACGATTGCCCGGTTCGCCCCAACCAATTTATTAAACAGTGATGATTTGCCCACGTTTGTTTCGCCGGCCAATACAATGTTGAATCCATGTGTGATTGCACGTGATATGTTGTATCGTGAAAGTGATGTGTTGATTTCTTTTAATAATTCATTGGTTTTGGTCAAGATTTTTTCGGATATGTTTGCCGGCAAATCGTTTTCATCATAATCTAAAATTGCGGCGGCGTATGCAGAAATTTCAATCATTTGTTCGCGCCATGCGGTGTATGTTTCGGCATCGCCCCCCAGCATAGATTTTAATGCAAATTTTCTTTGTTTGTCGGTTTGTGCATCCAACAGTGCGGCCAATCCGTCGACGTCTGTTAAATCCATTTTACCGTTCATAAATGCACGACGTGAAAATTCCCCAGGTTCAGCAAGCCTTGCATTTTTAGTTGATAAAAAGTTCAGGATTTTATTCACAACCGCGGGTGCGCCGTGTGAATGAATTTCAATGATGTCTGTACCGGTAAATGATGCGGGTGCGGCGAAATAAATAGCGATACATTGGTCGATTAATTCGCCATTGTCATCGCGTAAATTACAAAAATATGCGTGACGTGCATCAAATTTTTTTTGTTGTATAATCCTACAAAACATTTCATGTAAATCATCACCCGATATACGAATGACCGCAACACCAGATTTTCCAAAACCAGAACTAAGAGCGAATATAGTTTCGTTATTCATTTTATTTACCGCCTGATATTTCTTTTAATGCCATCGGAACCAATTTTGCAATGTCGGTATTTGGATTTTCAGCAACCAATTTTTGTGCCATATCAATTATATCCAAACGGCGATATCCCAATGATTCCAACGCAGATAACAAATCGGGCAGGGCACCCGTCGTCGTATCACCCGCAAAGTCAAATGATATGCCGCCCATTTTGTTTTTCAATTCAACAATGATTTTTTCAGCGACCTTTTTACCAACGCCGGGGGCGGTTGAAATGGTTTTTGCATCGCCCGTTGCAATTGCCTGCATCAATGTATCTGTTTTGATTGATGACATAATGCCCAGTGCAACCTTTGGGCCCACGCCAGATACAGTCGTTAATTGATTAAACAGGTTTTGTCCCGCAATCGATGAAAAACCAAATAAACGGATGGAATCTTCGCGGACAACGGTTTCAATCCAAAGTGTCACATTGGATTTTAATGTCAGGTAATCCGGGGTATAAACTTTATAACCCACCGGGCCCGCCATTAAAATCACAAAACCGTCGCCAATATAATCAACAATTCCTTGCAATTTTCCAATCATTTGTTATCCTTTTGTCGTATTTTAGAACAATTAAATCAAAAGGTCAAATATGAGTGGACACAGTAAATGGCATAATATCCAACACAAAAAAGGGTTGGTTGATGCGGCGCGCAGTGGACTTTTTACAAAGTTGGCGCGTGAAATAACTATGGCGGCCAAATTGGGCGATACAAATCCAGATAACAATCCGCGCCTGCGTTTGGCAATTTTGCAGGCACGTAAAAATTCTATGCCAAATGATAATATTAAACGCGCAATTGACAAGGCGTCCGGCACGAATACTGAAAATTTTGTGGCTGTGCGGTACGAAGGTTATGGCCCGGGGGCGGTGCCTGTTATTGTAGAGGCGTTGACCGATAATCCACGTAGAACCGTGCCCGAGGTTCGCAATATATTTGCTAAAAATGGTGGCAATATGGGCGAAGAAGGTTCGGTCGTGTTTATGTTCACGCATGCGGGGCAAATTATGTATCCAGCAAGCATCGGTAAAACCGAAGATGAAATGATGGAATTGGTGATGGAGGTCGATGCGGATAACCTGGAAACAAGTGAAGAAGGTTTCATTATCACGACAAAGCCTGATAATTTTATGAATGTGCAAAAGGCGTTGTCGGATAAATTGGGTGAACCAGAAAGTGCAGAATTAACATGGTTGCCGAATATGCCAATGGATTTAGATGACGAGGCATATGCCAAAGTGGAAAAGTTGGTTGATGCGCTGGATGCCAATGATGATGTGCAGAAGGTGTTCACCGCCGCCGCTTAGAACATAAAAACAAATTATAATGGATATCTGCTTGTTGGTGTTTCGTTTATGTAGCATTTGTACACTGCACTCTCCACCAACTTCGCATCTATCTCATTCTAATTTGTTTTTTAATTTTTATTTACAAATAACGGCGTATCTGCGCCGTTATATTTTTTGTTTTGGGCATTTGTTGTACGTCGCATCTGTGTCGTTCTCTTTTTATTTTTTAATTTGAGATTTTGTGTTATAATCAAACCATGAGAATTATTGGAATTGATCCGGGATTATTGCATACGGGGTGGGCGATAATTGATGTCGCAGGTTCGTCGCGTACATATGTCGCCAGTGGTGTGATTTTGCCACCGACCAAAGCGGCGTTGTCGGAACGTTTGGCGTTTATATTTCGGGGCGTTAAAAAATTGTGTGCAGATTTTCGGCCGGATGTTTGTTCGTGCGAGGTTATATTTGTAAATAAAAATCCAAAGACTACTTTGATTTTGGGACATGCGCGTGCAGCGGCGATTGTTGCGGTGTCGGATGCGGATATTCCTGTATTCGAATATGAACCGAACGCAATTAAAAAGGCGTTGACCGGGGCGGGGCATGCCGATAAAGACCAGATTTATAAAATGCTGAAAATTTTGTTGCCGGCGGCGCATCCGAAAACGGCGGATGAAAGTGATGCAATTGCAATTGCGATGACACATGCAAATATGAGTTCTATAATCAGTCGTTTGAAATAAAATTTTTCACAATTACCCCGTCTGGCTTTGCCATTCACCCATTCTTTATGAAAGAAGGGGTGGATTGTGAGCATAGCGAACAAGACGGGGTAATTGTGAATAGCAATGTAGTCGCAATAATAAAAAATATACTTTCATTTATTTGTGTTTTATGATAGAATTAAAGGACGAGAGAGATTGATGAGAACAATCACAAAATTTTTGTTGGCGGTATTTTCTTGTGCGCCCGTTGCGGTGACGGCCGCGCCTATATCAACGACCGCGGGCAGTAATTTAACCGGTTATAATGGTTCGTTGGGCAGTGTGATGAATAACGCATGGAATAATGCGTCAAATCCACGTGCCAATGCGCAGGCTAATAATTCGGCCAAGGCGGACTTTGATAATTGTGTTGCGGTTGTGTTGCGTTGTGCCACGCCAAAGTGTGCACGTGGCGGATGTACATCAATGGATGTTGCAAAACCAATTGCGACGGGGTGTGTAAATTCTAATTCGACATGTAAAAAGCATGGTGATTCTTTGGCGGATTCTGTGGCGGCACAATTGGTGGCATCGTCCACCGCGACCGCAAATCAACAGGCGGCGGCGGCCCAGGCTTCGGCCGCAGCGGCGGCGGAACAAAGTGCGCAACAAATTGCCGCGATGCAGCAACAAATGACACAACAAATGCAAATGATGCAAGAGCAAAATAATGCGCAAATTGCGTCTTTGCAAAGTGCATTGGAAGAAAGCAGACGTGAAACGGCCGATGCCGTGCAACAGGCTGCGGCGGCTGGGGCCAATGTGGCATCAACGCCGGATGCGGATACGGGTTTGACGGCGGTGCAAACGGCGGCGGCAAAATCCGGGGTTTCCGAAGATGTGATTTTGCGT
>Ga0310690_10005586_pt1 | contig 16972 bp, 14 predicted proteins | sample AusTroGonzalo_MG_2_FD_207661 | JGI IMG/M metagenome (GOLD analysis project Ga0310690, IMG submission 207661) | Bovine rumen microbial communities from tropical cattle in Woodstock, Queensland, Australia - Gonzalo_04 (v2) (version 2) | ecosystem: Host-associated > Mammals > Digestive system >...
TCTGGCCTTGGACATGTGTATGATGCTCAACGACTTGCGCAGAAATATGGCAGATATCCTGACATTTGGGACGACAATGTGGATTATTTCATCCTCAACAAGTCGAAGAAACAATATTACAATGACACCTGCTGCAAGTCGGGTTACCTGCGCGGTATCGAAACCTATCGTTTCGTGGAAGAAGTCTTGGATAGGTTTTACCAGTACCAAGCAAGTTATAATTGATTGAATATGAAAAAAAAATCTGTTTTTCTTGTTTTGTTTTTCTCTTTGACGAGCATTTTTTCTTTCGCTCAGTCCTTCAATGGAGGCTTAATTGGAGGCGCTACATTTGCTCAGATTGACGGCGAAAAGTTAGCTGGTTATCACAAATTGGGATTGACTGGTGGAGCGTATGTTAATATCCCTGTTGCTGAACATTTTGTATTACAAACGGAATTGAAATACACTCAAATGGGTGCCAAATCTACAATAAAAGAGGCGGAGATACAAAACAAGGATTTGAACATCCGTTTGCACTATGTCGAGTTCCCAATAATGATGCGTTATGATTTTGGCTATTTTATTGTTAATGGAAAGAAAGCAGATTTCATCAATTTGGAAGCCGGCCTCAGCCTAGATTTTTTGATGAAATCGGTTGAGGAAATCAATGGCGCTGTTGAGGAAACTGCTCAGTTTTGGAAATTCTTCTCAATTACTGCTAATGCTGGAATTCATTTTATCTTGACAGATCATATTGGTATCGGTGCACGAATGATATATTCCATTACACCTATTCGAACTAATACAATTTCTTCAATATGGAATCATGGCCATTCTACAAATAAGGTAATTCAGCTTACCTTGACCTATAATATCAACTCTCCGTTGAGATAAAGTTGATATTTCTTTTCAAGCCCTCGAATCCAGCGCGTTGCATGGCTGAATGCTTGAAAAGTTCCTCAAAATCATTTTTTTGCAACGCTTTCCAGTCGGATTTGCGCATGGATAAAAGCTTTTCGGATGGCTGGAATTCAGGCTCGATGTTAGGCAATGAAAAGTGGTTGTAGGGACAAATGTCTTGGCAGATGTCGCAGCCGTAAATCCAGCCTTGGAATTTTGTAGGGTCTTGGTTTTCCAAACCGCCCTTGTATTCGATGGTCAAATAGGAAATGCACTTTCGCGCGTCGATGTGAAAAGGCGACTCCAGAGCTCCTGTAGGACAAGCATCAATGCACTTCGTGCAGCGACCGCAGCGGTTGGATAAGGGTGTGCCGGTTTCGTCCAGTTCGATAGGCAAAAAAAGATGCCCGATGAAGAAAAACGAACCTTTCCTAGGATGGATTAAAGTAGTGTTCTTTCCGATGAAGCCCAATCCGCATCGCACAGCCCAAGCGCGGTCCAAAATAGGTGCAGAATCCACGAAAACACGAACACCTTCAAGTTTTCCCGTTTGTGTCTCAATGCGTTCCAGAAACAGTCGCATTTTCTTTTTCAGCACCTCGTGATAATCGGCGCCGTAGGCGTATTTGGCGATTTTGAAGTTGTCGTTTTCGGCTAGTTTTTGTTTCGGAAAGTAATTGTAAAGTACAGTGACGATAGATTTTGTGCCTTCCACCAAAAGGCGGGGGTCGTAGCGTTTCTCTTTGTTTCGTGTGAGATAGCCCATCTCGCCTTCGTGCTCGGCTTCAAGCCATTGTTCCATTTTGGCCGACTCCTCTTCCAAGGCTCTTGCTTGTGCTATTCCGCACGCATCAAAGCCCATTTGCGTGGCTTCAGCGATGATCCAACTGGAGAGAGAATCCATTTAACTACGAATTAAACAAATTGTACGAATATATAAATGTATTAAAGATGCAAGCATCCAATGTGTACGGATTTCGTGGCCATTGAACGCTTGTATTCCTTGAGTTTTGTATGAATTTGTTACATTCGTGCAATTTGTAGTTTTTTGATTTTCAGAACGGTGCAAATGAAATGCCCACTGAGAGCGGAATGAACTCTGGCGCGTTATGGCCGACCTCAAACACAGGGTTGATTTGTATGGCGGCGAAGGCGCTTACCCACTTCCAGCCCACGCGCAGGGTGGCAGAATAGGCCAAACGCTCTACATTATTGATATAGCACAGTTTTTCGTGGACAATGGTGTTATTGCCACCTGTCAGCAAACCAGCGGAGTCGTCGGGACCGACATATTTGGTCTTGGTAGCCACCATGATGCCAACTTTGAAACCCACACCGATTTTTACTTGGTCCTTGATACGGAAACGTAACTCCAAAGGCACATCGACATAAGTAGGATTGACCTTGTAACGTTTGAAACTCTCCTCGTTGCGGTAGTCAGTATAAGTCCACAGTGAGTCAGTGGCATAGGGATTCATGATGCGGCTGTAGGAAAAATAGTTGTGCGAAGTCATGCCCACGCCAATGCTCACGGTATGCTTTGAGCTTTCTCCCAAGGGGAAATTGTAGGTCAGAGCCAAGCTCACGCCTTGGTTGAAGCCGCGCGGGTCCCAATTGTCGCTGGGATTGAGTTGAAAGTCGCTGAAAAGGTCGAAGCCCAATGTGATTTTATTGTCGGTTTTGTTGGCAATGAGCTGGGCAAACGAAGTCGTTGAAACGACCAATGCGATAAGGGTAAAAAGGATTTTCTTCATGTTGATGCTGTGTTCTGCTTTGAAACGGCAAAAATAGGAATAAATTGTTTATGTTTAGCTGTTTAATTCTGCCTCAATGGCAAAACGTTCATCCAACAATCTATTGATTTCTTCTTCAGAAAGGTCAGGATTGCGCAACTGGTCGTCGATGGCAGCCAAATGAGCCTCAAGGTTCTCGTTGGTGCCTGGAATTTCGGTCAAGTCCTTTTCCTTGTGGGTTAGAGGCTCTTGCGGCACAGTAGGTTCGGCTGACAAGGGCTGTCCAGTACCTGACAAATCTTTCAAATGTCCCATCACTGTGCCCACCAGTTGCTTCGTGAATGGGTCGAGTTTGAAAATCTCCACCTTCATGTCGTCTTTCAATTCGTCGAAGTCTTCGAGAAACATCTTCAGTTGTTCTTTTTGTTCTTCGTTGATGCCTGGAATGGCGTCGAGGTCTTGGTTTTCCATCAATTTCTTGAACATGTTCAAGAGGTTGTCGAGGTCGTTATCGAGGTTGTTTTCGTCCATATTCGTTTTATTGTAGAGACGCAATGTTTGCGTCTCCATTGTTTAAATTTGAGGTAAACGAAATCATCAAATATCGTTCCGTCTGCAAAGAAACGGTTTTTTCGCGAAACCGTATGTCAAATTGACAATTTTTTGCGAATATTGCAGTTTCAATTCCAAACCGAGTAACTGAACAACTGAATAACTCCAAACTGACCAACTGACAATTATGGATTTCAACACAATAAAAGTACAATTAGGTGAGAGCATCGCATGGGTCAATCTCTACCGCCCCGAAGTACGCAACGCACTGAATGCCGAGCTGATACAAGAGTTGACCGAGGTTTTCGACTGGCTTAACAGCCGCGAAGACATCCGTGTCATCGTCCTTAAAGGCAATGGCAAGGCTTTTTGCGCTGGCGCCGATTTGGCTTACATGAAGGCGATGGCAGGTTTCAGCTACAATGAGAACATTGCTGATGCGCAGAAGCTTTCCAAGCTTTTCCAAACCATCTATTTCTGCAACAAGGCGGTCATCGTTGATGTGCATGGAGCCTGCATCGGTGGCGCTAATGGTATCATCGCCGCCGCTGATATCGTGATTGCCGAAAAGGAAACGAAATTCGCCTTTTCTGAGGTGCGTTTGGGCATCACACCAGCCACGATTTCGCCTTTCGTGGTGAGCAAAATCGGCAACACTGCAGCCAAGGAACTTATGCTGACAGGCCGTCGTTTCACTGCTGCCGAAGCCAAGGATTTCCGTTTGGTAAATGTTGTCGTGGATGAGTCGGAAATGATTGATACAGAGAGACAATACATTGACCATTTTCTCCATGCATCTCCCGATGCCATCGCCGAATGCAAGAACCTGCTTCGTTTGGTGAGCGGCACCGACGACCCGAACAATCCCGCTTTTTACCAAACCTCAGTTCTTATCGCAAACCAGCGTATTTCCAAAGCTGGTCAGAAAGGGATGGCAGCGTTTTTTGAGAAGCGGAAACCGAGTTGGGATTGAAAAATATCTTCAACTCTGCGGAATCTATCAAAAAAAAGCACTTTCCGCAGAGTTGAAGGGGTGCTTTTCCGAAAACTTGTCTTCATTTTCCGAAATTTCGGCAGATTTTTCTTACCTTTGCCTCAAATATCAAATCTGAGTTATCATGAAAAAATTTGCAGTAATCTTGGCTGGCTGCGGTCGTAAGGACGGCAGCGAAATCAACGAGGCTATTACCCTTTTGCTCTCTATAGAGCAGCAGCATTGTGAATACCAATGCTTTGCGCCTAATCGTCCTCAAACTGAAGTCATCGACCACCTGACGGATAAGAAAGTATGCAACGCCAAGCGCAACATCCTTGTCGAGGCCGCTCGCCTCGCGCGTGGGCGCGTGTTACCTGTTGAGGAATATAAGGCCGAGGATTATGATGCCCTGCTTTTCAGCGGTGGCTATGGTGTGGCCAAAAATCTTTGCGACTATGCTTACAAAGGTGCCGACATGGAAGTGCAACCCGATGTGGCTCGCGCCATTCTTGAGACGCACAAGGCGAACAAGCCTATAGGCGCCATGTGCATTGCTCCTGTAATGTTGGCCAAGCTGATTCCTGGCGTTTGCATCACCTTGGGCAACGATGGCACCCCCGATGCCAATAATATCATCAAGATGGGTGCAAATCATGTGCAAACCGAAGCGGGTGATGTGTGCGCCGACAACGACAAATTAGTGTTCACCACGCCAGCCTATATGCTTGATTCCTCGTTGAAAGACGTTTATGACGGAGCTTTCAACCTTGTTGAAACGATTGTCGATTCTTTAAATGGTGAAATGAGAAAATAATGAAGAAATGTGTAAAGCAATGAATTTCTTACTCTTCTTTTTTAGTGCCTTGGCTTTGTTTTCATGTGGTAACAATAACGAAAACAAAGAGAGTAGCGAAGTTAAAGAAAACCAATCTGTTGTAGCAACAGTTGAAACAGTAACGGACAGTGTTGTCGCTTATTCTGAAATGCAGGTCAAGGAGAATTGCTTTATTGTCATTTCGAAGCAAGAATTGAAGCTGTATGTTTGCGAAGTAATCGAAAATGACACGGTTCGTTTGGTGGAATATCCCGTTTGCATGGGCAAGAACTTGGGCCACAAGCAAAAGAAAGGCGATATGCGCACTCCTGAATGCGCTTGGGACAATCCTTTCATTATCACGGAAATTGTGGATGCTTCGGATTGGAGTCACGATTTTGGTGACGGTCGTGGCTCGATTTTGGCTTACGGCAACTGGTTTATGCGCCTCAAGACTCCTGGTTTTTCAGGCATCGGCATTCATGGCAGCACCAACAACGAGAATAGCGTGCCTGGACGTGCCAGCGAGGGTTGCATCCGCTTGCGTAATGCTGACCTTGATGTTTTAAAAGAACAATATGCCTACAAAAATATGCGGGTCGTCATCAAAGGGGAAGAGGAAGGACTGAAGCCTTTTGAGCAGAAATATTACTGATGGATTGTGGTAGAGACGGTGTGCACACCGTCTCTACAAATCATTTTTCGAGAAATCATATTTTATCGCCGTATGCAAGGTCGCCGGCATCGCCGAGACCCGGGACGATGTATTTGTGTTCGTTCAGTATTGGGTCGATGGCGGCGCACCACAATGTGACATTGTCCAACGGCTTGAACAGCTTGTTCAGGTTGTCGATGCCAGTTTGGGCGGCAATGACGCAACATAGGTGCAGGTATTTCGGAATGCCTTTGGTACATAAGGTTTGGTAAGCCAGTTCAAGGCTGCCTCCAGTGGCGAGCATCGGGTCGGCGATGATGACGGTTTTGTTAGTCAGGTCGGGGGCAGCCAAATACTCTACCTTGATGCCAACTTTTTCGTGTTGTTCGTCCAAATAGTAGCGGTAGGCCGAGACGAAAGCATTGTCTGCATGGTCGAAAACGTCCAAAAAACCTTGGTGGAACGGCAATCCGGCTCTGAACACGGTGGCCAGCACGATGTCGTCATCAGGCGTGTTGGCTTTGGCCATGGCCAAAGGGGTTTGGATGTCTTTTTCGGAATAGCATAGGGTCTTGCTGACTTCGTAGGCCATCATTTGGCCAATGCGTTGCAAATTGTGGCGGAAGGTGTTTCTATCAGCCTGAACCTTAACGTCGCGCAATTCAGCGACATACTGGTTGATGATGCTGTTGGTGGCTGCAAAATTGATGATTTTCACGGCTTGAAAGATTTTCGCAAAGGTAGGGAATAATTTCAAACATGGGTCAAAAATCCAGGTTGAACGACAAATAAAACCTTGGCTTGTTGCTGATTTTCCCGTCTTCGATGCCCCAGGCCATGTCGCCACGCACGAAATATCCGAGAATCGTGGTGCGCAATCCGAATCCGAGGCCGCCTACGATGGGATCTTTCATCTCCGTCACAGTGATGTTGAGGTTTCCATCGGTGATGTAAGTGTTGAAGAGAGAGTTGCTTGGACTATACGGATTCCAGCCTGTCCAGGCCGTGCCGACATCGCCAAATGCAATGATTTGGAAGTTTTTGATGAAGTCGAGGTTGATAGGACGGTTCATGAAATAGCTGAACACGGGGAAACGTAGTTCGCTGTTGATTACCAGGAAGTTGTTTCCGTTGCGGATGTTCTGCTGGAAGCCGAGCATATTGGTGGCGAGGGTTTGATAGGCAAAATTCTGGTTGTAGTCGATGGGAGTGCCTTGGTTGAAGGAGGGCATAATCCAGTTGTCCACGCCGCCCATGTAATAAATGAGCTTTTCTTGTCCAAACGAGGTGCTGCCCGCGATGCGGTTGGCCCAGATGAAATTGCGGCTGATACGGGTGTAATGCCTATAGTCGAAGCCGGCTACAATCATGTTGGCAGTGTTTTTCTTGATGCGCTGATAGTACTCGGCAAAGATTTTTCCCCTCGACCCGACCAACAGGTTGGTCCCGATTTTTTTGGAGTTGTCCAAAACGAGTTCGGCGCGAATGCCACCCCAATTGCGGTAGGTGTCCTTGTCGGCCAAACTATAGTCGTCGATGGCCAAATTGGCAGTGTGGTCAAGGCGGTATATGGCTGTTCCTCTTAAACTTAAAATTTCGCTAAAAGGATAGCTCAAGGTGTAAAACGCCTCATTGGTGTAGGTGCGGTAATAGTAGTTCGACTGGTTGTCAGTGACATATCGGTGCAGGGTGATGCTTTTGTCCAGGCGTTTGCCGAGATTGCTGAAACGCAACATGTATTCGTTGTTGACGAGGCTTGTGTTGAGTTTTACGCCGAAGTCGATTTTGTAGTCTTCCATCAGGTCTTTCAAGGTTGAGCCGAGCATGACATTGAAACCAGAATAGAGGTAGATAGGCGAAATGCCACCGCTGAAAGGCTGATAGCTGTAGTTCATGCTGCTGAAGTCGATTTGGCTTATCAGTTGGTCGGCGAAAAGCTCAACGTAATAGTTGTTAAGACGTTGCAGGGTGTCTTTTGGTTTCGGCTCTGGCAAAGGCGTGTCGGTCTGCGCCACAACAACAGAATCGTTCCCCAAAGGACCATTGACTTGTTTCTTGCGCCGCGCATAGCGGTAACTTGTCGAGAAATGATGCTTGGAGACAGGTTGAATAATAGTATCTTTCTCTTTGGTAATCAACTCATTATAAATCCTCTTCTGTGCGTATGGATTCATTTGGCTGATACCGATGTCCTTGCCACGAAGGATAAGCGACATAAAGAACTTTTCGCTGTTTTGGTCTGCCATCAGCATGGCGGCTTTGTGGTCGCGGGGCTGATAACTATAGTCGATTATATTAGCAGAATAGTCCGTAAGCTGCTCTTTCTTACCGAAATAGCGGTAATGTACAATCGTGTCGATGTGGCTGATGGCGCTGTCGAAACGGATTTGGTAGAGGTTGTAGTAGCCACTTGTGTCGTTGAGATAGAGTAGGCTGCCGTCTTTCAAAGGCTCGGGCAGGATGTTGTTGGAGATGCGTTGTTGTGTCAGGTTCTGCAAGACCACACCTTTATTAATATAGTGGTATGCGTATAGGTCGAATTGCTTTTTTTGGAAACTAAAAGCCTCGTCAGATTTTAGGGTGTCGTTGTCACGGTTCGAGCTGAACACGATTTGGCGGTCGTCGAAAGTGAAAACCGGGTTCAAGTCGGTGTGCCAGTCGTTGGTGATCTGTTCCAAAGTGTTGGAAAACAGGTTGTAAACGAAGATGTCTGGCTTGCCTTTCCGTGTGGCGGCCAACACGATTTTGCGGCTTTTGTGGGCATACGAAAACGGACTTACCTTTTGGAAATCAAACAGATATGTACTGGCTTTTTTGCCGCTGTTGATGTCGAGGTTGTACAGTTGGATTTTGCCTTCTTCTTCAAGGATGAACGATAGGATTTCGCTGTTGGGATGCCAAGCCAGTAGCGGAAACGAAGTGTCGATGTTCTCGTCGGAATGGTAACCTGCACTGAAAAGTTTTTGTCGCTTGCCGGTTTGCAAATCCTCGAGCCAAAGGCGTATCTTGCCTTCATCATTGCTGACATAAGCAATATGTTTTCCGTCTGGGCTGATGGACGGCTGCGTAAACGTGCGATATTTCTTGTATTGCAGCTTCATCACATCCGTGGGCTGGTTAGTCAGCAGTACCTCATAACGTGCCTTGTAGAATTCGTACCACTCCTTAATCAAAGCCTTGTACTCTTTCCCCGTGACATAAAGCAATGATTTTTTGACGTTTTTGCTGTTTTCAGCCAAAGCCAAAATGTCGTTGAACGACTTGCTGCCATATTTTTCGTCGATAAAGTTCCAAAACGAGTAGCCCGCAATCAGGGCATCGTCATCGCGCAGATGATTGATTTTTTTGTAATTGCCCGACATGATACCGCGTTGCAATAGGCTCTCCTTGTGGCTGTCCCAATTGCCAGCGATGTAAGCCACCAAACCGTTTTGAAACCATTGTGGGATGTCAAATCGATAACTGTTGCGGATTTGCGAGCCTACCGAAATGCCGTTCATCACTTGGTTGAACAGCAGTTGCACGATGCCCTCGCGGATTTGCGCCTCGAAGTGGGTGTAGTCGCCATCAAAGTAAAGTATCACTTTCGACCCGATGATTTTGGTGATGCCGCCCGTGTTGCCGTTTTCCTCTTCTTCGAGGTTGATGTTGCTTTGCTTGAAGTCGCCCATGCTGTTGAAGACGATGAACTGGATTTTCTTCCCAAAACGGCTATTGAGGCGGGTCTCAAGGCGCGGAATTTGGTCTTTGGCGTATTGCTGTGCATAGCGCGCCAAGTCATCGCCACCTTGGTAAAAATACACGTCGAAGTTGTCATAAGTGTAATATGACCAATGGAAGTCTTTCCACTGCACGCGGTTCTTCCCGAAAGTCATGTTCATCCCGTTGTAAAACTGGGCATGAGCCATTGGTGCCACGGCCAAAAGCAAGGCCAAAAGCAATGTGTATTTCGTTTTCGACCGCATCGAATTCTTCGTTTAAGCGGACAAAGATAGGCAAAATCTCCTAAAGCTCTCAAAAAAGCACTATCTTTGCCCCGAAAAACGCGCTTTATGGTCTCGCGTCAATTCTGAAATCTTGAAATCAGTAATGTTGAAATCCTAATATGCTTCAAATCGAATCTTTCGTCTTTAATCCTTTTGCAGAAAACACCTATGTTGTTTACGACGATAATTCCAAAGAATGTGTCATCATCGACCCGGGCTGCTATAACCGAGCTGAGGAAGACCGACTTTTCGGTTTCATTGACAGCCACCGGCTGAAACTATTAATGGCCATCAACACGCATGGTCATGTGGATCACATCATCGGCAATGCGGCCGTGAAAGATCATTATGGCATTCAAATGGCAGCGCACCCTGACGTGAAGAACGACTTTGTGCAAGCCAAACGCCATGCGGCTTGGCTTGGATTCCCGGTCGAACATGACCTTGACCTGCCCGACCTCAACCTTGCAGACGGCCAAGTCCTCGAAGTGGGGGAGAGCACTTTGGAAGTCATCAGCACACCAGGTCATGCCATGGGCAGCATTAGCCTCTATGCTCAAATCGAAGGCTGGGTTTTCACTGGCGATGCACTCTTTTGCCGTAGCATAGGCCGCACAGACCTGCCTGGTGGTAACTACGAACAATTGCGTACCAGCATCATCGAAAGGCTGTTCCATTTGCCCGATGATACGGAAGTTTATTCTGGTCACGGCGAAAGTACCACTATATTTGATGAACGAAGGTATAACATGTTCCTTTGATGAAGAGGTTGCTTAACATATTGGTATTTTGTTGTTTGTCTTTGGCTTCTTTCGCTCAAGAGGAAATGCAGGTTGTGGACAGCTTGTTAAGTGTTTTGCCCTCGCAGGAAGGTCGTGAAAAGGTGTTGACGATGATTGAATTGACATGGGAGTTCTACGAGGTTTCTTATGACGATTGCTTGGATTGGGGCGAAAAAGCCATCAAGGAGGCGCAGACTTTGGGCCTTGCCGATTTGGAGGCAGATGCCACCTATGCCATGGCAATGCAATATGGGTATCATGCCGACCTTGACTTGGCGCAGGAGTATCTAAAGAAAGCTTTTGACTTACACAGGTCCGTGGATAATGAATCCCGCGCTTTTGAAGATTTATGGAACCAAGCTTATTTTGAGCACGTCTTGGGCAATTTGGACTCGGCTTTTGTAATTTATGAAATGGTTTTGTCGTTTGCTGAACAGCTGAACGATACATTGGCTATGGCCAACACTTATTCCAATATAGCTGCCATTCAGTATCAAAAGAACGACTTTGAACAGTCCGAGGTCAATTTCATGAAATGCCGTACGTTGTATATGGCGATTCACGATGAGTTGGAGGAGGCAAGAGCCAATGCGAATTTGGCCAATATCTACATGGAATGGGGAAAGTTTGCAGCGTCGAGAATGTATTATAAGGAAGCAATTTCGGCATTTGAAAGATTGAAACGCTACGACTTTTTGTTGTTGGTTTACAAGAATTACGGCCTACTTTTCGAGAAGGACTATGTCAATTATGATTCTGCTAGTTACTATTTTGGGAAAGCGATGGCATGTGTTGATAGTGTGGAATGGCCTACTGGCAGTTTTGAGGAAATTGTGAACGTAAAGGCGGATTTGTTGGTGGAAATGGGGCACATGGCTGTCGCTCGCCATGACGAGCTAATGGCGAGGGACTATTTTGAGGAAGCGTTTTCTTTGTCTGAGGATAACAGTTACCATTTTGGCATGATGCAGGCCGCTTTAAGCATGGGTCAGTTGTATGCCGCGCAAGGGAAAGCTGCTCTTTCGATGCATTATCTTGATGTTTATGCCGAAGAATCAAGGAAATCGGGCATTACTATGATGGAATCTGAAGCAAAGAAGCCGCTTATCTTAAATTATGCTCGCTTGGGGCGTTTTGATGAGATGGTCACTGAACTTGAGGCATTCGATGAGCAAAGGAAAGGGCTTCAGCGCGAAATCAATGACTTGTACGACCAAATAAGCTCGCTTCAAGACGAAACGCAAGGTTTGCTTCAGCAATACGACTTCCAAAACAACCAAATCGAAACCCTCCAATCTCAACGCAATCACTACCGCTTGGCCTTTTTCGGCCTCTTTGCCATCGTGCTTTTCGTCGTGGTTTTGTTGATCGCCTACAAAATTGTTCGGAAAAAACGAGCCAAAGTTGAAAAGGGTTGAAAAAAAACTTACCTTTGCACGCAATTTTGAAATGCGTAGTATTCGACGAAGTCAATCTTAAATCTATAAATCCTTAAATAACAACAATCATGATTGAAGAAATCAAATCATCACAACAAGCTATGGACCTGGAAGCCAAGTACGGTGCCCATAACTATCACCCGCTGCCGGTCGTTCTCGCCAAGGGTAAGGGCGCCAAGGTTTGGGACGTCGAAGGCAAAGAGTATTTTGACTTTTTGTCGGCTTATTCCGCTGTCAACCAAGGCCATTGCCACCCGAAAATCATCAAGGCCATGACCGACCAGGCCGAGCGCCTCACCCTCAGCAGCCGCGCCTTCTATAACGACGCACTCGGCGTGTGGGAGAAATATGTGACCGAATACTTTGGCTACGACAAGGTATTGCCCATGAATTCGGGCGCCGAAGCCGACGAGACGGGCCTGAAACTTGCCCGCCGTTGGGGTGTCGTCAAGAAGGGTATCCCGAACGACAAGGTGAAAATTGTGTGCTGCGAAGGCAACTTCCACGGACGTACCATCACCATCATCACGATGAGTAACGACCCCGAGTCGTACGCCAACTACGGCCCCATGACCCCTGGTTTCATCCGTATCCCATACAACGATCCCGATGCACTGGAGCAAGTGCTGGCCAAGGAAGGCAACGAAATTGCTGGTTTCCTTCTGGAACCCATCCAAGGTGAGGCTGGCGTGTATGTGCCGGATGAGGGCTACCTGAAGAAGTGCTACGACATCTGCAAGAAGTACAACGTGCTGTTCATGGCCGACGAGGTGCAGTGCGGTATCGCCCGTACGGGTAAGATGCTGGCCTGCGACCACGAAGGCGTGCGCCCCGACATCCTCATCCTGGGCAAGGCCCTCGGTGGCGGTGTGGTGCCGGTGAGCTGCGTCTTGGCAGACGACGACATCATGCTGAACATCAAGCCTGGTGAGCACGGCTCGACCTTTGGTGGCAATCCCATCGCTGCCAAGGTATCCATCGCTGCCCTTGAAGTCATCAAGGAAGAGCATTTGATGGAGAACGCTGAGCGTCTCGGTAAGATCTTCCGCGAGGAAATCGGCAAGATTCAAAGCCCGATGATTGAGAAAGTCCGTGGTAAGGGCTTGCTCAACGCTGTGATCATCAAACCTAAAGACGGTAAGGAAGCTTGGGACGTGTGCCTCAAGATGCGTGACCTCGGTCTGTTGGCCAAGCCCACCCATCAGCACATCATCCGCTTCGCTCCGCCCTTGGTCATCACTGAGGCCGAACTGCGCGAAGCCATCGAGATTATCAAGAAGGCCATCGCCTCGTTCGAATAATTGACCTTCTTATCCTTCATTGAAAGCCTCTCGCAAGGGAGGCTTTCACTAATTTTTAACCCTTGATTATGTTATGAAAAGAAAACTTTGCGTCATCATAGGCCTTCTTCTGTTGTTCTCATGCCACAAAGATCCTCAAACGGTAAGCCTTGAGGAAGGCAAATGGAATCCTCAAGTGCGGGAAGCACTCAATGAGCTGATGACCAGCTCAGGGAAAGGCTCTTACGCCGTGTTCGATTTCGATCAGACTTCCATTGTCCACGACATCTCACAAGCCCTTTGGGTGTATCAAATTGAGCATCTGCGCTATGCCGACGCCCCTTTGCACCATTTTCTTGACGGCATCCCAACGCCCGAAGACCCAATGCCTGGAACTGCAATCACCTATGCTGAGATGGGAAGTGTTTTGTCGGCGGAGTATGAAGCTTTGATCTCCAGGCTTGCCGAGGGTGAAAGTATCGAATCCATCTGGGAATCGGATGACTACCTCGACTTTCGAGCTCGCATGTATTCTTTATATGAAGCGATGGATAACCAGTGGGGCAGTTGGGTGGCTTATCTCTGGCAGCCAGGACTGTTGGCAGGTTATACCGTGGACGAAGCCAAAGCGCTCATCCATGATGCTATTACCGAGCATCTGGGTCTCGAAAAACTTGCTGTTGAGCAGTGGCACTCGCCCGACGGCCAATGGGACGGTGATGTCATGCGCGGCATTTGGGTGTCGCCAGAGATGAAAGACCTCTACCATTGCCTCGAAATAGCCGGAATCGACGCTTATGTTTGTTCCGCCTCTTTGGAACTGATAGTGGAAGTGCTGGCTTGCGATCCGATATTGGGATTTGGCCTTCCCGCAGAGCGTGTATATGGACTCCGTTTCGTTTCAGGAGACAGAATCATTGCGGAATTTGATCTAGACTACAAGCAGCCCAACAGAGAGGGTAAGGTAGATTGCATCCGAGCTTATATGGCTCCTGCGTATGACAATGCAGGGCCTGTGCTGGTCGCTGGCGACAGCAATGGCGATGTTGCTATGCTCACAGCTTTCCCGAATATGAGTAACGGCCTTATCATTGATGTTGGCCGCAGTCCAGAATCTCCCATCGGGCAGCTCGCCACTCAAGCCCAAACGGAAGGCAACACTGGGCAGTATCTACTCCAGCCATCGTTTGAATGGTAACAATCCGAAATTGTAAAACTCAAACACAAGCCTCTCGCATGGGAGGCTTTCTTTGTTTATAGGATGATTGGAATCTCTTTGAAGATAGTTTCAACTGCTTCCTCGTATTCCTTAAGCGTATTAATCTTCTTGATTTTGCGCCAAACCACCTGCGGCTCTTCAAAGCTATTTATCAAATAGGACCACAATTCCTTCATCCTTCCCAATACCTTCGGGCTACCGCCAGCATGGCGAAGCCTATCCTCGTATAGGTCGAGGACATAGGCGTGTAGGCGTTCGGTTCTTTCGGACGCATTCAATGCGTCCCTACAGATGTCCTCCGCTAAAAACGGATTCGCCAAAATGCCCCGTCCCAGCATGAAATCATTAACGGGTCGCACCGCCTCGTGAATGCGCCCAAAATCATCCACCGAAAAAATATCCCCATTATACACCAGCGGCGCATTAATATAAGGTATAAGCGCCGCAAACCGTTCCACATCGGCCTCGCCTTTGTACAATTGCTTTCCAATGCGAGGATGAATGATTAATTCGCTCAAGGGGAACTTGTTGAACATCGGGATGATAGTCTCGATTTCGTCAGGACTGAAATAACCCAAACGACATTTCACGCTGAATCTCACATCGCCAATCTGTTCAAAAATGCTCTCAAACATCGCTTCTACCTTGTCGGGATAGGGCAGGAGGCCACAACCGCGTTTCTTGTTGGCGACTCTCGGGAACGGACAACCCATATTGAGGTTGATTTCCTTGTAACCCAATTTTTTGCATTGTTTAGCGAAACGCAAAATTTCTTCCGCGTCAGTGCTGAGAATTTGCGGTGTCAACATTTCAACATCGTTGTATTTTGGGTCAATTTCCTCTCCTTGCAGATTCTTGGCGTGGTCTTCTTTATGTATGCCTGTAAAGAACGGGGTATAGAACTTGTCGATACCTCCGAAATGCCGTTTGAAGACATTGCGGAACGGCGCATCAGTGATGCCTTGGAAAGGGCCTAAGGAAAGACGTACATCTTGAGTCATTTTTTCTTGCCCGTTTTTTTTGTTGTTTTCTTTGCCTTTGCACTTGGAAGGATGGTCTTGGCAAGCGTCCATAGGAGGGCGACGAAGGTGAGATAGACCGCAATTCGGCTGAGGTAGTCGCCGTGTTTGGCATAGAAGGTGACCTTGTCGTTGGCTTTCAAAGTCGCCTTGATGGCATCAGGTTCCCAATATTTGGTGCGTTGCAACACGTCGCCGCGTTGATTAATGAAGCCCGAACGTCCCGTGTTGGCCGAACGAGCCACACAACGGCGGTTCTCGATGGCTCTTAGTTTCGAGAATTCAAAGTGCTGGCGGTAGCCAGGAGTATGCCCCCACCAACCGTCATTGGTGATGACAAAGAGCAGGTCGGCGCCTTTCTTGCAGAAACTACTGACATATTCGCCGAAAGCAGATTCATAACAGATGGCAGTGCCAATCTTGTGATTGCCAAAAGCCATCACTTTTGCCTCGGGGTCGGTTTTCAAAGTGCCGCGTGCGATCCCCATCGTGATACTGTAGTTCTTCAAAAAGCCCATCCATTCAGGAATGGCTTCTACACCAGGCGTGAGTTGCGACTTGTTGCGGTATTGCATGTTCACTGTGTCGATTAGCAGGGCGGAGTTATGGCAGTAGTAAAAGTGCTTGCCGTCGCCTATGTCGCGTGACGCAAAATCGTTTTCCATGCCTTGAGGCACAAACTCATAGGTCGTTCCGCCAATGACGAACGCCATTTGCGGATGTTCCTTGATGTATTCGTGCAGATATTTCAATGCACGGGATCTGTCTGTCTCATGCAGCCAAATGCCTTCTTGTATGGCCGACTCACTGCTGACTACAAACCGCGTCTTAGGCGAGACCAATGGTGCCGACAACTTGATGTTGTTGAAAATGACCTCGTCATAGGTGTTGCTGTCGAATTGTTCATTCCACGGGTCGCAGTTCTGCTGAACAACGATGACTTCGGTGTCTGTGCCTTGCTCTTCATAGCTTTTGTAGATGCTCCTCCCAAAAATGATGGGCAGCAGCAAAACCAAAGCACCTATGCTGCCATTTACAAAGGCTTGTTTTTCTTGATGGGTGTGGAAGAATTGTATTGCATTGACGACCAAAATATTAACTAACAACACCCAAAGTGTGCCTCCAGCTACGCCAGTGAATTCATACCACTGTACCCAAGTGTGGCAGGTGGAAAATACATTGCCCAAGTTGAGCCAAGGCCATTTGGCAGCCCACCAATAGGTGAGTAGCTCAAAGGCCATCCAATAAGGGATGAGGAAGAAATTGCCCCAAGGGTTGTTGTAGATTTTTTTCTTGGTGAAATGGAATGCAACAAACACGATTGTCATGAAGAGTGCATTCAGAATCCAAGCGGCAGTGGCTGCTGGAGTGGCGTTCCACACCCACCAGGTCGTGGCAACGTTCCAGACGAGGAAGGCTAAAAATGACAGCCAAAACAATTTTCCTTTTTCGCCTCGCGCAATGCGGCCTTCTATTAATAACAATGGTACAAACCCGACAAAAGTCAAGGCTGCGATGCCCCAAGTGGGCCATGCTGTTGTGAGCAGCAGTCCGCTGAGCAAAGCCATGATGATGTTGAGTCGTTTATGTTTGTTGTCATTTGAGCCCTGAGTCTGTCGAGGGGTCTTGGTCTTT
>Ga0310690_10005587_pt1 | contig 16972 bp, 14 predicted proteins | sample AusTroGonzalo_MG_2_FD_207661 | JGI IMG/M metagenome (GOLD analysis project Ga0310690, IMG submission 207661) | Bovine rumen microbial communities from tropical cattle in Woodstock, Queensland, Australia - Gonzalo_04 (v2) (version 2) | ecosystem: Host-associated > Mammals > Digestive system >...
GGTTGGGAATTGACGGAAAGTGACAGTATTTTGACTGTAACTGGCAATGATAAAGAACCTTATGATGAATTTGAGGCAAGATTACAAGCAGAATTCGAAAGATCTTTATTTTTAAGAGATTATGCTGGTTCGATATACTGCCCGCACATGTTTGGCCCATCAACTATTGTTCCTTTTTTCACCATTGACGAGATTGTATTTGATCGTTCGCTTCATTACGCTGTTGTGGTTTATAGTCAATGTATTTCAGGAGGAACTGTCGTGCTTAAGAAAGTAAAAAACAAATGGATTTTCGACCATCAGTATGAATGGTGGATAGAGTAGTTAGTATATTGTTTCAGACAATGGATCTTTTTTACTAAAGATTCTGGAGAATTACACCTGAACGAGACGAAATGATTTATAAACTATACATAACAAACATCATGTTGAATCTATTTTTATAAAGTATAATTCATAAAATTTATAATCCTATGCCAACAAACCCCGATTCTGACAAAAACGAGCTCAACGGCCGCACCAAACTGCTGCGCAGCCGCCCGGAACCGGATCTCATACTCTTTTTCGGACTCTGCGCACTCATCGGTTCAGCATTCTGCATTATCGGCTTGTGTTTCCTTATCTGGTGGATTATTGACGAGTGGCTCGATATATTAAGCATCATTGGACTTATATTGCTACTGATGTTACCTGTCGCTTATACTTTATATGCTTTGGATATGCTTGTTTGGCAGGTTAAGGGTGCCGAAACCGTGTCGTACGATGAAAACGGTATCGTAATCCATCTTAAAAAACTCATTGATAGGGAAACAACTATCCCGTGGAACAGTATTGTAGAAATTGAAAAATATGAGTCACCTTGGTGGACTTTTTTCAGGAGGTCGTACTTGTATAATGCCTCGCTTCGAATACATTACACGTCGGAAAATGGGAATCCGAATACGGTTAGATTCGGGTTGCAGCTCAACGAAAAACAGCAAGACATTATAATGGACAGAATTTATGAGCTTCGAGATAAATTTTCAACAAATATGGATTATAACGATAGTACAATCAACCTTTTCACACTGAAAAATGCCCACGGTCTCAGGGCGACCATCACTAACCTCGGCGGGCGCGTCGTTTCATTGTTCGTGCCCGACAGAAACGGTATCCTGCGCGATGTCGTGCTCGGGTTCGAAAACCTGGAAGACTACCTTCCCGAAAACCACCGCTCTGACTTCGGGGCGGCGATTGGAAGATACGCCAACCGACTGAATAACGGGCAGATAACCATCGACGGGAAAACGTACCAGCTGCCGCAAAACGATGGCAAGAACTGCTTGCACGGCGGTTCGGACGGTTGGCAGTACCGCATCTTCAATGTTGAGGAAATGGGCGACAACCGGCTGGTGCTGAGCTTGGTCAGCGAGGACGGCGACAGCGGGTTCCCGGGCAATGTGTGTGCCCGCGTCACCTACATGCTGACGGACGACAATGCGCTGGATATTCATTATGAGGCGGTTACGGACGAGCCGACGGTCATCAACATGACCAACCACAGCTACTTCAACCTCAACGGCGATGCCTCCACCGACATCCTCAACCACCTGCTGACCATCGATGCCGACCGCTACACCCCGATTGGCGAGACCTTCATCCCCACGGGCGAGTTGGCATCCGTGGAGGGCACCCCGATGGATTTCCGGCAGCCCAAGCCGATTGGCCGCGACATCGCCGCCGACTTCGAGCAGTTGCGCATCGGACGCGGCTACGACCACAACTGGGTGCTGAACACGAATGGCGACGACACCCGTTTGTGCGCCCGCTTGGAGAGTCCCGTAACGGGCATTGCCTTAGAGGTTTACACCACCGAACCGGGAATGCAGGTCTATACCGGCAACTTCCTCGACGGCACGGTTGTCGGGAAGGGTGGGGTAGTCTATCAACGGCGGGCGGCCGTTTGCCTCGAAACGCAAAAGTTCCCCGATTCGCCGAACCAGAAATGGCCGGAGTCGGATGCGATTTTACGGCCGGGAGAGGTTTACCGGAGCCGGACAAAATTTCGGTTTGTGACCATGTAGAGACGTTTCATGAAACGTCTCTACAAAAAAACACCCGCCCCTATTAGGTATAGAGACAGGTGGTTTTTGTGGTGTAGAGACGCAAAATTTTGCGTCTCTACCATAGTGTTTTCGCGACAGAATCGCCTATTTTTTGAACATTTTCCCCAATAGGCCACCAAGGACTTTGCCGGCGTTGGAGCCGCTGTCGGATTTGGAACCGCCGCCCAGCAGAGAGCCCAAAATGTTGCCGATGTTGCCTGTGCTGGCACCTTTGCCTAAAACAGAGAGCAAGTTCGGGGCTATGGAGGCCAAGATGTTGTTAACCTGATCATTGGCAGTGCTGGTTTTTTGTCCGATGGAAGAAATTACAGAACCTAAATTACCTCCGAAAACTTTTTCCAGAATCTTTTGGCCATCTTCAAGGTTGATGTCGAAACCTTGTCCTGCATGGTTTCCAAGCGCTTGGGTCAAGGCAGCGGCACCCGCGGCCGTGCCTGCGTTTTTCTGCATGGCGCCCAGGAATTTTGGAATAGCTTCCTTAATTACATTTATGATTTTTTCAGGATCAATGTTGAACTTTTTGGCAATTTCTGCAATCTGGCTGTTGCCTGTGAGCGAGGTGATGATACTATTTAAATCCATAATGTTTAATTTTTGGTTTTGATTTTTCGAAGGCAAAAGTACATTTTATTCTGATACAATGTTCATGTAAAATTTGTTTTCAGATTTCGACTTTGTACTAGAGCATCTATTCAAAATCCGTTTCTTTCTTCGTCATCGGTTTTAGAATTACACAGGTTAGACGCAGGAGGTATGGAAAAACTACAAAGAATGTTTTACGGCGCAAAAATAGCAAAAAAGACGTAGCGAATATTTTGTATTTTTGCAACTGTAAAATTCACTGTTATGAATCACCATCGACATACGCTTTTGGTCATATTCTTCGCCTCCGTACTGCTACTGCTGGCGGCGCGGCCTGCACGGGGGCAGCAGCGGTTCAGAATAGAAGTGGACACGTTGTACCTGATGGCGGGCGAGGAGATGAACCTGAATTTCGACGACTACTCCGTTCGATACAAACAGACTTTCCCGTTTTACGAGGATGACCGTTACACGGTTATTTACGAATCTGCCTGGCATCCTGAGGGAGGTGGAAACGTCATTTTTGAGGAAAAAGAGACCAGTTGGTACCCTGTGACCAAGAACGGTTGGCTGCAATACGAACCCGTACACCGCAGGTATTTGTGCGACGGAGCACCCGGCAGGATTGTCCGCACCGATTCGGCCTATTATCTGGTGTATTCAGACCGCCGCGTCTGCAGTTTTGATATTGGCGAAAATCCTGGACAAATCGGATACCTGAACGAATTACCGACTGACGATTTGGATTTTCCTTGGGAGAAAAAAAAATGGTATTATCCTAACAAGATCGGCAACACTCTCAACAAACAAGAGTTTAAAGGTACCGTTGTGTTACACGGTTGTCATATTGGTCGCAAGTACCACTATCAGAAACCTGACACCTGCATCGAGCAAGCATTCTGTGTTGATAATCGGGTTTACTGCATCGTGACTACACCTGAAACGACGAGCATTGAACGGATTGATAACGGCCGTTTCGAGCGGGTGGCGGATCTCGGACGGCGGTTCGACTTCACCAATGGTTTCTACCCTGAGTGGCAATTAGACGACCATCTTAGGGACTTGAACCGCAGTAACGACGGTTGCCGTCTGGTGTTCAGAGATGCCTTCCACAACGGCACCCTCACCGTGAAAGACTACACGGTACATATTCAGTATGTAAGACTGAACGTGTTGCCGTAAAAAAATACTTGCAGATACGCGCGATACGCGGAGATAAAGAACCTCTCAAAAATTATGCTACCAACATAATGCTATTAGCATGATCAGGGTAATTTCGTCCCTATGTAACGTACAACCAGATCTTTAAGCCGTTCCTCGGTCATCTCCGACAAGCCTGTTGTTGATATTTCCTCATGCTCTTTAGTCCCTTTGCGAACAACATATTTATATTCTTTCCCGTCAATGGTTGCCATCAGATGATAATTGCCTTTGTAGGCGGCCTCGATATGGGCTTCTTCAACCGTATGGCCCGATGGAAGAGTTCCGTTATAAGACCGTCTTGTCGCCCTCAACCCCCATGCGGCCAAATGCTCTGACAGGCAGCTTTCTATACGACCAACCCACTCGTCACGAACTCCATTCTTCACTGCCAAAGTTCTGAAAGAGGCAATGGCGGATGCCACTTTTCGGATGATTGTTTGAGGGGCGCGGATGCCAGACTCATGAGCCAGGGAGAGGGCGTCCTCGTAACGAATGTCCCAAAGTTTTCCTCCTACCATCAGACAATGCTCTCGGTTGGGCAGATAACCGCCCGTATCAAAAATGAAGGTCATATCGTAAGCGGGTGAAAGACGCCAAAGTCCTTGACGATTCATGACGAAGGTGAAATTCTTGTTGTGGTCGTCAGTGTTGTTGGCAAGAATATTGAACACCATACGCCTGAACACTTCCTGGCAGTCCACTTCGGGAAGACGCAACTTCCGACAAACCATCAGAAGTTTCTCGTAACTATCTGCATCAGGGGCCATTGCCGCCAAGGTCTGCGTATGTAATTTCCCCGAATGTTCCCTGTCGAACCGTCGGGTGAGGAAATGTCGGGTGCCTTCCACCTCAAGCAAACGCGACTCCATCATATTGATGCCTGCGGCCCGGGCCATCTCATAATAGGTCAGCTCCAACTCGGCTGACGAGCGCAGGGTGTCGCCAAACTTCAAAAGAAAATGGTCGAATTCGGAATCCAACTCCGTCTGGCCCGAACGAATCTCACCTGTTTCCCGATGAATGGCTATAATGGCCTTGGGCTGGCGTCCCCCAGCCGACGTTCCAACCGCTATCAACGAATGCAATGTGAGGGTTTCATCCGGCATGATACTTAGCTTTTCACGTTCTGTAGCAATCTTTTCCGCCAAATTGGCTAAAGCTCTGATGTCAATTTTTTCCGCCATCGGACCTCTGTCCACCTCCGGTACAAACTCCAGAGCACCCATGCCCCTTCTCCCGATGAAGGCAAGCTTCTCCAATGCCGTCACATTTCTGTCCGAGAGACCGTTCTCTTTGCGCCATTGCTCAAAAAGTTGGTTTCCCCAAGCATCTGGCAAGGAATCGGCGATGAAAGACGGCAACCGTTGATAGATACGTTCCGTTTCCCCAAAAATGGCACGGCTGCTCAAGGGGTTACGGATAGAGGCTGCCAACGGTGCAATATCCAGATTCCCGCGAAGAAATTCCGGATTGTATGTGAAATACGAAATCTGTCGGCTTTCATGCCAGGCCAGCCTACCAATTTCCTTACCCCAAAGGAAGACTTTAAGTATCTCTTTCATAACTTCTTGTGTCGCACACGCTGTGCTTTTTTGTTTTTGTCATTATACAAATAAGGGGACTCCGGTTGTTCCGGCATCAGCTCCTTCAAGTCGTTGATGCATCCTACCGCTTTCAGAAGTATAAGAAACGTTCCCAACGAGACGTTCGTCGCCGTCCCGTTCTCAAAGCGATGAATTGTCAGCACTGACAATCCCGTCTTTTCCGCGACCTCCTTCTGAGTCAGGTCTGCTCTTAAACGATAATCCTTGAACCGGGCACCCAGCATACGAACCAGTTCAGGTGTTGAATATTCAGTATAATCGTCTGTCATATAACATTAAAGATATGTTAATTTAATATTGTTTTCATATACTAAAATAACATATATGAAAAGTTTACGCAGCAAAAATACTAAAAATAAATGAGATACGAGAAGATGAGTAAAAAATATTTTTCAACATAGTGCAACCTTTTGGGCTTTCTGCGTCATATTAATGAGAAATGATTGCATTTGTCTTCCCGCAGAACTCGCGGACTTCCGCAGAAAAAAAACATATGCGGATACGTGCGATACGCGGAGATACTTTTTACGCAGTCAGAACAATTCCCCATTCCAAAGCATACGGAAAAAGTCGCGCACGTATATGATTTCGATACCGTCTTCGGTCTTGCGAGTCATCGGATCCAAAGAAACTATAACAAGTCTGAAGCCATCGTGATTTTCCCTGAAAGCCCGTAGCCCTTTCAAATGCCGGTTTTGGATATCATCCGCAGACTTGATTTCTATGGCAATCTTATGGTCAATAACGGCATCCACCTCATGGCCGGTATAAGTGTGCCAGTAGGTTAATTTGCTTTCCCTCCGTTCATAACCGATGTACGCTTGAATTTCCTGCATCACCAGGTGTTCAAAAGCATGACCGAATTCAACGGTACCACGGACAAGATTCTTCCGATGCAGCAAGTAGTTCGTTACTCCCACATCAAAATAGTAGAATTTCGGAGCCTGAACTGTCTTCCGTTTCTCTGTATCCTGATATGCGGGAATCATATAGCCCATCAGAGTGTCCTGAAGAATGGTGAAATACTCTTTCACAGTTACGGATTTGACATGGCAATCACTGGCGATATTGCTGTAGTTGACAATCTCACCGTCAGTCATCGCCGCAACCTCCAAGAAACGCTCAAACGAATCCAAATTCCGCACTACCGACTCGGCCCGAATCTCCTCCCGCAAATAAATATCAATGTACGCAGCGAGGTGCTTTTGAGGATTCTTGGCCGTATAGTGTTGTGGAATCAACCCGTAATTTACGGCACGTTCAAGGTCAAAATCAGGAATTTCACGACTGACCAAAGGATACAAATAACAAGGGTAAGCCCTGCCCCCCAAAGTGTTATAGCCTTTTCGTTTCAGTTTTCTCGCACTACTGGCACATAAAATAAAGAGGATGTTAAACTTGAATATCAAACGATGCACCTCATTCAACAGTTCTGGCACTTCCGTGATCTCATCGATAATCACCAATGCCTCTTCCGGCTTCCCTGCAAGTTGCTCATACAATCTTGACGGCCTCTCCCTATACAATCGACGTATTTCATTATCGAGCAAATCAATATATATGGCATGAGGAAAAGTGTTGCACAATAAAGTGGATTTACCCGTTTTACGTGCACCAAAAAGAAACAGACTCATGTCTAATTCTTCTTCAAGTCGTATTATTCTGTCATATCTAACCATTAATTTCATTGAATTTTTCAGATTATAACTTAAATTTTCAATCAAATTTTGAGCTGCAAAAATACATTTTTTTATTTGCCCTAAGTCATTGTGACTAAAAAATCGTACCTTTGCCCCCCGAAAATCCGAGACGCGGCATGCCACGTCTCTACAAGGGTAAAATTCCGATTATGCAGAAAACCGAACGCCACTTTTTCGCCCCCGGGCGCGTGAACCTCATCGGCGACCACACCGACTACAACGGCGGACTTGTCTTCCCCGCCGCGCTCAATATGGGTACGTATCTCACTGTGAAACAACACGATGATGCGGACTCCTGCCGTTTTGTCTCCGAAAACGATTCGGCGGAATTTCTGATTCGTAAGGAGGAACTGTCGCAGAAGCGGAAGATATGGGTGGATTACCCGCTCGGCGTGGTCAAGGAGTTCACCGACAGGGGATTTCCCGTGAGCGGTCTCCAGTTCCACTACCGCGGCGACCTGCCCATCGGGGCCGCGCTCTCCTCCTCCGCCTCCATCGAGATGGTGACCGCTGTGGCTCTCAACGCATTGAACGACAGTCCGTTCTCGATGTTAGAGCTCGTGAAGATGGCCCAGCACGCGGAGAACGACTTCGTGGGGATGAACTGCGGCATCATGGATCAGTTTGCTTCGGGATTCGGGAAGAAAGACTGTGCTATCGCGTTGGATTGCAACACGTTGGCGTACGAGCACGTGCCGTTGGAGATGCACGGGCTGAAGTTCGTCATCGCCAATACCAACAAGAAACGCGGACTCGTGGATTCGGCCTACAACCAGCGGCGCAGCGAGTGTCAGCAGGCGTTGGAGATCATCCGTGCGCACCGACAGGTCGATTGTCTCTGCCAACTCACGATTGATCTGTTTGATACGGTTGCGACATACCTTGCGGGCAACGTACTTTAGCGGGCGCGGCACGCGGTGCGCGAGAACGAGAACGTGCGCGAGGCCGTCACCGCGCTCAAGGTCGGCGACATGGTCCGCTTCGGACAGCTGATGAACGCCTCGCACGCCACCCTGCGCGACGACTACGAGGTCACCTGTCCCGAACTGGACTTCTTGGCCGAACGGGCGCAGCATTTCCCCGGCGTGCTCGGCAGCCGCATGACCGGCGCGGGCTTCGGTGGCTGCACAGTAACGTTAATCTCTGACGATCAAGTAAATGCGTTTATCGAAAGTCTCGGTCGCGCGTACGAAGAGCGTTTCGGCTTGCGTGCGGATTTCTATGTGGCGGAGATCGGCGACGGAGCAAGGGAAGTTAGAAGTTAATAGTATATCAATAGTATATAGTTATGTGGAAAACAGTTATTTACGTCGTCCTGCTTTTAATTGGAATGGTAGGCTTTGCCTATTTTCTCTATGTCGAAATCCGCAATAATAAACTTCGGGAAGAGGGCAAAGAAGTCCGGACAAAATCATATCTCATAGCCATAGGCATTCCAGTCCGCCGTATCGCCAAGCGTTAGTGTGACAATTCTCTATGAATAAGTATTTTAGTACAATGAAAATAATTAGCATTATCTTGGTGGGGGCGATTTGGCTGTTGACCGCTGCAACGCATCAGATTTCGGCGCAGGAGTTGTTCAACGGCGTAGTCACCTACAAAATGTCAATGAATGGTGCGGCGGCACAGACATATACGGTATATTACCGCGGTCACGACCAGATGACCGACATGCCACACAACAAAATTCGGACGCTCTATCTCTCCGGAGAGAAGAAAATGTATAGTATCATGAGCATGATGGGCAAACCCATTGTAAGCAGTTTCGATTTCGATGCAGAGATTCTGTCAGGTGAAATGTTTGATGAATCGATTCCCACTGAGGATATTGCGGGTCATCATTGTCTTCGCATCACCACTGATAGCGACAACGGGGCAATGGAGGGGAAGGTCACCATTTGGCTTGACACCTCCTATCACATTGCGTCCCAATATGGTCTCGGTTTGCCCGTGCGCACCGTAACGCGGATGGAGATGAAAGGGCTGATGATGGAGACCGTCAGCGAGTTGGTGTCCGTGGTGGCGGGTGAGGTCGATGACGCGCTGTTTGCCGTCCCTGGTAAAGAGGGTTCTATATGGATGAGTATCGATGCCGACGGCAATCCCGTGATTAGCGGCGACACCACAGGACTTTATGCCCCAGTGTATTCCGAAGGGATTGAAGAGGTGGATTCCGCCGGTTTCCGCAAGGCAATTGCGAAAGGCAAGACAGTCTGCATGTTCTCCGCCGTTTGGTGCGGTCCCTGCCGACTGATGTACCCGCGGTTGGAGAATGTGGCCAAACAGCTTGGCAAAGGTTACCGTTTCATTAAGGTGGATATCGACCGCTGTCGCGCCATCGCCCAAGAATACGACTGCATGACCATCCCGGTCGTCATTCTTTTCGAAGACGGCAAGGAGCTACGCCGCATCACCTCGGCTGCTTACGGCGAAGAGGATATCTTGAAGTTTGTGGAAGGCCGGTAGCGCATGAGGAGACTGCTACGTGCCATCATTATAGTTTGTTCCCTATTGCATAATAAATCTTGTTTTTACCATCTAAATGATAAACAAATGAACAGAAACATATTTCCGTATCGAATCGTATTCATGATACTGTGCTTTTTTGTCTTGATGCCCGTCGTGAGGGCTGCGGGACCGAAAAAGCCACTCAAGTGTGTCGCGCCTGCTTACCTGAAACCAGGCGACAAGGTGGCGCTCATTTCCCCTTCGTACTATTGCTCGATGGAGACGGCTTTTCGAGCCGCTGATACATTGTACAGTTGGGGTTTCGAACCAGTCATCGGGCTGAATGTCGGCAAGAAGTTTTTGGAGCACTATGCCGGGACTGAAGAAGAGCGACTCGCCGATCTTCGTTGGGCACTCCGAAACCCCGACGTCAAGGCTATCATTTGTCTGCGCGGCGGCTATGGCACCTTGCAGTTGGTGGAAGATTTGCCTTTGAAAGAACTTGCAGCCTCCCCGAAATGGTTGATCGGCTATAGTGATATTACCACGCTTCTCAGTATGGAAGCTTGCGCGGGTGTAATGGGCATCCACGGCGTGATGGGCTGCAACATTGCCAAGCCAGACAGTACAGGACAATCCTGCCCGTTACTGCGCAGTTTGCTCCAAGGCCAGGTGCCTCGCTATGAGTTGCCTGCCCATAAAGAGAACATACTCGGTCGAGCCACGGGCACCCTCGTGGGCGGAAATCTTGCCACCTTCGCCCCTCTGCTCGGCACCCAGGTCGATGCCATCGGCAAAACCGATATCATCCTTTTCGTGGAGGAGGTGGAAGAGACTCACCATAATATCGACCGTCTCTTTAACATGCTGAAAATAAGTGGTGTGCTTGCGCATTGCAAGGGCATCATCTTGGGCGATTTCACTGATTGCGAGAACGATGTCGGTTATGAAAGCGTGGAAGCGATGCTTCGCGAGTACATTGCACCATACAACATCCCGTTGCTTTGCGGTTTTCCAGCTGGTCACGAAAAGGTGAACCTGCCGCTCGTGATGGGCGCGCCTGTCACCATGGATGTGCGTGCGGATGGCGCTACCCTTACTTTCGACATTCCTGGTGAACAACAAATCGTACGCGCCGAAAGACCGCCCGTTCCACTGACGGACGAAACGGTACAAGAAACCAACCAGGTTCCCCTAAAGCACCCTTTTTTAATAATTCTCCTGATTCTTGGAATCATTTCAGGAAGTGCTTTTTGTCTAGGAAGATGTTCGAAATCCTCCAATGGTCAAAAAAATGAGAAATAAATGAGTTATTGCGCAATTAACCTTCAATAACCCATAACCATTATCCTATCGTCTTCGCAATCTTCTCAATGTTCAAACTCCGCGCGGAGGCGTCGATGATATCCTTGTAGATACCACCTTTCTTGTAAATTTCGTCGGGGTCGCCGCTCTCCTCTACGCGGCCGTCCTTAAGGGCGTAGATGTAGTCAGCGTCGATGATTTGCGAGATGCTGTGGGAGATGATGATAACGGTGCGGTCCTGCTTGATGGCGTCGATGCTGTTCTTGATTTGCTCGGTGGCGATGGCGTCCAAACTGGCCGTAGGCTCATCGAGGAAGATGATGGGCGGGTTTTTGAGGAACATGCGAGCAATGGCCACGCGCTGCTGCTGACCGCCGGAAAGGTCGGTGGCGCTGTGCGCGAACTGCTTCGGCAACTCCATGATTTGGTCGTAGAGGTGCGCCTTCTTCGCGGCCTCCACCACCTCCTCGTGCGTGGCTTCTGGATTGCCGTAGAGGATGTTCTCCTCGATGGTGCCGTCGAAAATATGGTTTTTCTGCAACACCAACCCTATGTTCTCGCGCAGGTAATGCGTGTCGTAGTCCTTCAAATCGACCCCGTCCAACGTGATGGTGCCCACCTGCGGCTCGTAGAACTTGTCTAACAGGTTGACAATCGTACTCTTACCCGCGCCCGACAGCCCGACCAACGCCGTAATCTTTCCCGGCTCAATCTTCATGTTGACACCGAACAACGCCTGTGTGCCGTTCGGATAGGTGAAATCAACGCCCTTCAACTCGAAGTTACCGTGAATAGGCTCCGGCTTGTACTCACCCGACGGCTCGACCTCCTTCTCAGAGTTGAGGATGCCGAAGAAACCTTCTGCGTAAATCAGTGCGTCGTTCACATCATCGAAAATGCGCTGCAGCTGCGTGATGGGCGCGATGACGTTGCTGAAAAGCATCACGTGGTACATGATTTTACCGATGGTCATGCCGGGATATTCGATGAGCACCAAGTAGGCGGTGAGAATGATGACCAGCACGGTACCAATCTGTTTCACGAAACTCTTCAAGCCGTTGTAGTAGAAGGCCACCTTGCGGGTCTTCATTTGGTTTTCCGTCACCTGGTTCTGGATGTCGAGCTGCTTTTGCCCCTCAATCTCCTCGCGGTTGAAGCTCTTGATGACGTTGATGGAGTCGATGATGTTCTTGATACCCTGACTTTTAGACTCCAAATGGCTACGCATCTCTCTGCGCCAACCTTTGAGTCGCCGTGCTTGACGGTAGGTAATCCAGAAATAGATGGGCACGATGCCTAACGCTACCAAACCAACATATACGTTGGCCGCAAACATTAGGATAAGGGCAAGCAACGCGCTGGTAAACAACGGCAACAAGTCGATGAAGAAGTTCTGCACCGTACGAGACAACGAGCTGACACCCTGGTCGATTCGGGCTTGCAGCTTGCCAGTAGCATTGTCGCCGGAATTGAAAAATGCCATCTTGAACGTGAGCACCTTCACAATAACGCTCTGCGCCAAATCGCGACTGACGTAAATCCGCATCCGTTCGCCAAAGTAGTTCTGCGCGAAAGTAACAATCGCAGAAAGTATCTCTTTACCCAACAGCACGACAGTGATGATGGTCATAATGCGCGCCGCCTGTCCCCAGTTGAAATCCGTGCCGATGAGCGCATTGATGGCATCCACCGTCCTATCCAGCACGATAGCGTTAACCTGAGCCATCAACGATCCGATCAAGGTGAGTATTAACGTAATGAATACCAGCCATTTGTATGGTTTGACAAACGGGCGGAGGTTTTTGAAAAGTTGCAGTAGGTTCATGGAAGGGTGGGGGTTGAGGGTTTAAGGGTTTAAGGTTGAGGGTTTAAGGTTGAGGGTTTAGGGTTTAGGGTTTAAGGTTGAGGGGTTAATGGGTTGAAGGTTGTTGGTTGTAGGGCCGTCATATTATGGCGGCCATTTATACGTTCACCGTCCCGAAAAGGTCGTATTCCGCGGCGTCGGTGATTTCCACGTTGTAGAATTCGCCGATGGTGAGCGGTTTGCTCTTGTCGATGAAGACGTCGTTATCGACATCGGGGGAGTCAAATTCGGTGCGGCCGATGTAGCAGTCGGGTTCCTCGCTGTCGATGAGCACCTTCATCGTGGTGCCGACGCGGGTCTGGTTGATCTCGTAGGAGATTTTCTCCTGCAGCTTCATGATTTCGTTCACCCGTTTGTTCTTTTCGGAGGCCTTGATGGGGTCGCCGAGGTCGAAGGCGGGCGTGTCCTCCTCTTGCGAGTAGGCGAAAACGCCGAGTCGCTCGAAACGGTTGCGGCGCACGAATTCCACGAGTTCCTTGTGCTGCTCGCGGGTCTCGGTCGGGTAGCCGGAAATCAGCGTGGTGCGCAACGCGATGCCGGGAATGGTCTCGCGGATGCGGGCGATGAGGTCGTAGATGTAGGCCGAGCTGCCGCCGCGTCTCATGCTCTGCAGGATGTCGTCGCTCACATGCTGGAAGGGAATGTCCAAATAACGGCAGTATTGCGGGTACTGCTTCATCACCTCCAGAATCTCATAGGGGAAGTTCAGCGGGTAGGCATAGTGCAACCGAATCCACTGGATGCCATTCACTTGCGCGAGCTTGTCCATCAGGTCGGCGAGTTCGCGCTTGCCGCTGTGGTCGATGCCGTAGTAAGTGAGGTCCTGGGCGATCAGCATCAGTTCCTTAACCCCTTGGTCGGCAAGACGTTGTGCCTCTTCCACCAAAAGCGGAATCGGTTTGGAGACCTGCCGGTCGCGGATGAGCGGGATAGAGCAGTAGGAGCACTGGTGGTCACAGCCTTCGGAAATCTTGAGGTAAGCGTAGTGGCGCGGGGTCGAGAGCATCCGGTCCGCTGTGTTGAGCAACTGAAAATCGGGAGATTCCAGCAGCTTCGGCAGTTCCGCGAAGGTGAAGAAACCGTCCACCTCGGGCAGCGCCTCCTGCAGTTCCGCCATATTGCGTTGGACGAGGCATCCCACCACGTACAACTTCTTGATTTGGCGGCGTTTCTTACGCTCAATTTGTTGCAGAATCTCATTCACAGACTCCTCCCGCGCGTCGTGGATGAAGCTGCAGGTGTTGATGATCACAACATCGCTTTTCTGCGCGCTTTCGTAGTATAGTTCGTGGCCGTTGCGGTGCAGTTGCGCGGCCATCACTTCCGAATCCACAATGTTCTTGGAACATCCCAAGGTGATAATATTAATGGTCATAACGTTCAAATTTCAGACGGCAAAGATACAAAAAAAGCCGCGGTGCAATGCCGCGGCTTTTCTCTCTTTGTGAAAACAAATTAGAACAATTTGGATTTGCATTCCAGACCGTTCTTTGTTCCGTTGATGTCAACAATGGTGTTAAGTTCGGAGCAACTTTTGTAGGAGTCTTTATCCAATTCTTGTTCAGAAGTGGTCGTAACAACACCACCTACATAAAGTTTGCATTCACATTTCTTGTTGCAAGAAGTTGCAACGCCTGCCAGCAATAATGCGGCACCAAAAATTGCCATTACTTTCTTCATAAGATTTCGGTTTTAAGATACAGGCTGCAAAAATAGATATTTTTTGTGTGTGGCCACTGCTTCTCCTGAAAAGTTATCCACACCAAATGTTTAGTTGGTTTTTTTGACGCACTCAATGATGGTCCGTCCGTTGGCATCTTCAGTGATGACGTTCAGGTCGGAGCATTTATTCAGTCCGGCTTCTGCCAGATTCACGTCGTAAATATCCGTCGGGATGTTAGGATTTTCGTAGGTTCTGGTGCATTGACACATCTTGTTGCACGAAACAGCAGAAAGCATAAAAATGATCGCGGCTATGCATAAAAAGATTGTTTTTTTCATTGTTTGATTTTTTTTAGGTGGATATTCGTTATTTATCGCGGCAAAAATAGTAATTCTAGCATATCCAGCAGACACAACTTATGAACAATTTAAACTACGATGTGGATATTCTGGTCGATAAACAATGAATATAACGTCCCATGTGTTTGGGATTTTTTGTATTTTTGCAGTTTGAAAAAACAGTAATCACAAAAATATCGAAGAAATGAAAAAATTAGTTGTTATTGCTATTGCAGCTGTGCTGGCATTGGCATCTTGTTCCAGCACCAATCCTTATGCAGGAAAATACGCTGGCACCTTTACTTTTGTGTCACAAAACCTTACTACAAACGGAAACATGCGTATCCTTACAAATCCTTTGACCACAGGTTTGTTAGTGTATGGCGTGATTCCTATTGAGCCTGTCGCCGGAGGCACAATTTATGCCTCAACGGCTGATAACAGCGCTCTTGTAAAACAAGTCCTTGACATTATCGGTAGTCAATTCCAAAACAATATTTATAACGCGGCTACTGAGCAAATTGATAATATTACTGTTGAGGCTACATTTGATGGAAATACTGTCAATATGGATATGTATTACAGGGTGTCGTTGTTGAATGATGTTCTGAATACTCGAATCAGTATTGTTAGATTTACCGGAACGAAATAATTGTCTTGTTCTATGTTGAAAAAGTGGATTCTTGGGCTGATTGTCCTTTTGGGATGGGTGTTCTGCCAGGCTCAGGACTCCACTTTTTTGCATGATTACCAAATATTTTATTATCCCTCCGGTGTCAAGTCGAGCGAAGGCCGGCTGGTGAACGGAAAACCCGAAGGCTGGTGGAAGTCCTACAATGAAAAGGGCGTGCTCATCTCGGAGGGAAATCGCAAAAACTTTCTTTTGGACAGTCTTTGGACCTTCTACAACGATGACGCATCGGTGAAGATGACCGTCCATTATGTACAGGATAAGAAAGACGGAGAACAAATTGTATATCAGAAAGATGAATATACGGTAACACAGTGGCGACAGGACTCCATTGTCGGCAGTGTGAACACTTATACTATAAATAATATATTGAAGAAAACGGTGCCCTATATGAACGGATTGCCACACGGATTGGCGAAAGAGTTCAACGACACAGGGCTAGTGGTAGCGGTGACGAAGTACTACAGAGGCGTGCGTAGCCGTCGTGAGGTGGTGAACCGCACCGACAAGTTTGGACTCAAGCAAGGCAGCTGGAAATATTTCTGGGATAACGGTAATATAAGGCTCGAAGCGCAGTATTTGAACGACAAAAAGCACGGATTCTTCAAATATTATGACGATAACGGTGAATTTTTGTACGTGGAGAAGTACGAAAACGACCAATTGGTTAAGGATGCCAAGGAGACTAAAGAGTTGGAGCGGCGACAAACGTACCATCCCAATGGACGTGTTGCGATTGCGGCTACCTACTACAATGGTCGTCCCGATGGTATTCGTCGCGACTTCGATTCCACGGGAAAAATCACGAACGGATATCTTTACGAGGACGGATGGCTTCGCTATGAGGGCATTACGGACCTGAATGGCTTGCGGCAGGGACTTTGGAAGGAGTATTATCCCACGGGCGAGCTTCGTTCCAAGGGTAAATACAAAAATTCCAGACCGATAGGGGAGTGGAACTTCTATTTTACAGATAAAACGATTGAAATAACAGGTAGTTACAATAATAAAGGACAAAAAATTGGAGAGTGGCTTTGGTTCTATCCGAGTGGCGACACCATGACGGTTGCCAACTACGAAGATGGCGAGCTGGAAGGCCGATATGTGGAGTATGACGAGGAAGGGCAACCTGTCACCGAAGGACAATATGTGGCGGGATTTGAAGAAGGAATGTGGAAATATAGAAATGGAACTGCCATTGAAACTGGACGTTATGAAGGCGGACTTCGCGAAGGAACATGGAAATCTTGGTTCGAAAGCGGAAAGCAGGCTTCTGAAATCCAATATTCTGATAATGTGCTGGACGGCAAATTTGTTTTGTATTGGGAAAATGGCAATATCCGACTGACAGGAAAGTACGAAAATGGCCTACAGGAGGGACTTTGGCAGCAATATGACGAGGAGGGGAGTTTGTCCATAACTACCTTATTCAAAGAGGGTAAGGAATTAAAATGGAATGACTATACAAT